>OHAS01001636.1_pt1 | contig 17457 bp, 17 predicted proteins | sample 1577131 | NCBI WGS metagenome assembly OHAS01 (sample SAMEA3541566, study PRJEB24748) | human gut metagenome | biome: human gut; feature: human-associated habitat; material: faeces | place: China | collected 2012 | reverse complement strand
GTGCCGATATAGAGAGGAATTTTTCTTCTGATTTTTCTTTGATGCAAACAATGTTAAATATTTAATTTTAATTTTATAAAACTGTTTTGTTCTATTTTGTCTAATAGTGTTTTGAGTTCGCTAAAATCTACTTTTTTTATTTAATGGTTAATTTTTCTTCGAAATATTACAATGAAAAACGGAGGTATTTTATGATGATAAATACTTTCCTAAAGTGCCACTACCGCTTTTCTGTACATGAATCTAGATTCAATAATCAAATAAGCATTGTAAAATTGATATTTATTTGTATAGTTGTTACTATGTATGATATTCATAAGCTATAAAAATCAAATGTTTAAAGCGTATTATGAGTAGTTTGAAGAATTTAAGAATTTTTATGTAACATGTATTCATATAGAAACTCTTTAGAATAAGTTTTTTTCTGTGATTTTGCATTATATTGAAAGATATATTGAAACACATAAAAATAGAAGCTAACCAATACATGAACATATTATATATTGATTTGATTCTTTCAAGTTCATCGTTAGATATTGTAACATATTTACCCTTTTCATATTCATACGCTTTTATAATATCACTACTTTTAACTTCTGAATTGCAAGAGGGACATAACTTTTGATATTTAATACGCTGGTATTTTCCGTTCTCGTCTTTACATAGTTGATTGAAACTGATAGCTGTATTTCGGGTTGTTTTATAAAGTGAAACTGGTACATAAATAAGTCCAACGCTTATAGCGCTTTTGTGTGCAACTGCCATAATATCATTCCTTCTTTCATTAATATTAGATTTGACAGGAATAAAGAAAAATAAAAAATAAACTATAATTATTATATTGATAACTAGATAAGTGCATAAATTATATAATACATGGAATGGGTTAGATGTATACCCTATAAATGATGATGAGATTCTTTTGGTGTGTTGTATATTTAATAGTGACAGAAGATTACAGATGCAGGATATAATACACATAGTAGTTATTTAAATTAAATATGAAAACCTTAATTTGTCAGTTAAAAGTAAATAATTAATGTTTAAGTGTGTAGTTCGTTTGAATTACGCACTTTTAAATTTTATAATCGTTTTGGAATCAGTTTAATTACTAATGATGTGTTAATAATTAAATTAAAGGCAGTTGAGGTGAGAATGATGAGTGCAGGAAACAGGATATATATGGCTATAGATTTAAAATCTTTTTATGCTTCTGTAGAATGTGTAGAAAGAGAATTAGATCCACTGAATACCAATCTGGTGGTTGCTGATTCATCTAAAACGGAAAAGACGATTTGTTTGGCTGTTTCTCCTTCTCTTAAACAGTATGGTATCGGCGGTAGAGCAAGGCTCTTTGAAGTAGTTCAAAAGGTCAAAGAAATCAATAGAAAAAGAAAAAAAGATAACAGGTATAGGGAGTTTAGAGGAAAATCACATATTGATTCAGAGTTAAAAAATGACACAAGTCTTGAACTGGGATTCATTATTGCCCCTCCGAGGATGGCATTTTATATTGATTACAGTAAAAAAATCTACGAAGTATATTTAAAATATGTCTCAGCTGAAGATATTCATGTTTATTCAATTGATGAGGTTTTTATTGATGCAACGAGCTATCTTAAGACTGTTAATAAATCTCCAAGGGAATTTGCAAAAATGATTATTCAGGATATTTATAAGACAACAGGAATAACAGCCACAGCGGGAATAGGAACAAATCTATATCTTGCAAAAGTAGCGATGGATATTGTTGCCAAGCATGTTAAAGCAGATGAAGACGGAGTGCGGATTGCCTGTTTAGATGAAATGAGATATCGGAAATACTTATGGCATCATCAGCCGATTACAGATTTCTGGAGAGTTGGTAAAGGATATGCAAAAAAGCTTAATGAAGCAGGGTTGTATACCATGGGTGATATTGCTAAATGCTCTGTAGGCAGTGAAGACAAGTATTACAATGAAGAGCTTCTTTATGATATGTTCGGAGTCAATGCTGAACTGCTGATTGATCATGCATGGGGATACGAACCTTGTACAATGAAACACATCAAGGCATATAAACCTGAAAGCAGCAGTCTGGGAAGCGGACAGGTTTTAAACAGACCGTATACCTTTAATGAAGGAAGAATAATCATTAAAGAAATGATTGATTCATTGTGTCTCGATCTTGTGGCAAAAAATCTAGTAACAGATCAGATTACTATAAGTGTTGGCTATGACAAAGATAACATCAAAACTGACTATACTGGTGAAATAAAGGATGACAGATATGGACGAAAGATTCCAAAACATGCTCATGGAACTGTCAATATAGGCAGATATGCATCATCAGCAAAGCTGATTACACAAAAAGTTTTAAACTGGTATGACAACAGTGTTAATAAAAAATTAACAATAAGATGTTTTGCTTTGTCTGCTAATCATATTACTGGTGAAAGCAGTATTAAAACAAAACCGACAATACAGCAAATGGATCTGTTTACTGATTACGAGCAGTTAAAAAAAGAAGAAGTAAAGCTTGAAAAAGATTTAGAAAAGGAAAAAAGACTTCAGGAGGCAACTTTGAAACTGAAGCAGAAATATGGAAAAAATGCTGTATTAAAAGGTATGAATTTAGTAGTTGGAGCAACTGGCAAAGACAGAAACAACACTATTGGGGGACATAAAGCGTGAGTGATATACAATTCGCTATAAATAGTCGACGATGTAATACAATAGGTTTATAATAAAACGTAAGAGTTATAGTAAAAAAGGGAGAAATACCTATATGAAAAAAATGTGTTGTTTGTGGAAAGGAATTTAATTCTAAAAATGGAATAATAAACTGTTCGGATATATGTTACGAAATAAGAAATAAAGAACGTTAAAATAATGGGTTGATAGGACAGAATAAATTAAAAAGAGAGCATAAGAAATGTCCTGTATGCGGGTAAAAATTTGAGGTAAAAAAAGCAATCTTGTCTTTGCGTGGTCTTTCATTTGCAGATTACGCACGTAAGTTAAGAATAACACCACAAGCCTTAAATACAAAAAAAGAGAAATAACGTTTATAAAATAAGTAATCTGATTGAATTTGGAGAATTGACGAATGCAAAATTAGTATTTATTGATGAAGAAACAAATGAAATTTTGATAAAGTTTAATAAAGAAGATCTAAATGAAGAGGAAAAATAAAAAAAGAATTTTTAAGTTGAGCCTGTAAATTATTTTGTGTAAAGTCTATTTCAATGATAGAATTTGATGAGTAACTGTATTGAGTAATCACATAGTTACTTTTTTTATATCATATCATAATATATTTAATTGTAAATGTTCTCGTTAAAGCCTCCCTTCAAAAATGATTTGAAGACTAGAATATATAACACACCAATTACCATATGAGACATTCCATTTACTTGTTATTTTATCCTGAGCTAAGTACAAAGTTTTAAATAAACTTTCAGAGAGTGTAAATAACTCCAGTATATAAAATTCTAACTATTTCACCTGTCTATTTGACAAGGGTGTATCAAATATAATCGTAATACATGATTTATCTACTTCTGCTTTATTAATGTAATGAATTTTATCATAACTGGATTTACACATGCTTTATATATTACTTCGTTAACTTCTACATCTTTACTCTTTATCTTGACATAAAATATTTTTTAATTTGCATTACCATCTATTATAAAATTACTTCTTCTATAATCATATTTGTGATCTTTAACTTTTCTTTCCTTCTTATTTCTTGATGTGTAAGATGGAAATAGGAGGTTAACGATTATGTTCCATAAAAAATCTATCTTTTAATTATTTAATGAAGAGTGAATTTATATGGATTAATTAAACATTTGAATATGAATATATGAACTAAAAGATGAATTATTCTGTATAATCTTATCCACTTATTCTATACCTTATAGATATATATTGTAATTAGTGAAACTTTTATTTAGAGTTTTAATTAACAATGTTCAGAATTATTATTAACCCAAATAAAATGTTCACATTTTTGTTAACCATGTGTGTAATTTCCATCATGAATAATTCATGATAATATTTAAATGTAAAGAAGATAAATCGTTTGGATCCGAGAAAATTAATTTTCACGATTATCTGAGTAAGGAGGGAATAAATGTTTTTTGAGGAAAGGGTAGCATTGTTCGGTGTTGAAGCCTCATCTTCAGAAGAGGTAATAAAAATTGCAGCTGATGAATTATATAAAAGAGGTATTGTTAAAGAGGACTTTTATGAACACGTAATGCTAAGAGAGAAAGAGTTTCCAACAGGATTAGCAACAGCTAAGTATGGAGTGGCAATTCCACATACAGACTCAAAATATGTTAATCGTTCGCAGATTGAATTTATATCATTGAAATCACCAGTAAAGTTTAAAAATATGGGAGATGTATCAGAAGATATAGAAGTTACTCATATTTTTATGATTGCAATGAGCCAATCACATGAACAGTCTGAAACATTAACGAAACTCATGGGAATGTTTGCTGATGAAGAGTTGATGCAGAAAATGTATGAATGTTCTTCTAAGGATGAATATGAGAGTATTTTACAAGAGAAAGGATTAATTTAAGTCGAGGAGAAGAAATATGATTGAAACATTTATGAATATATTTATGAGCTTAGGTTCTTCGGTATTTATTCCAGCAATAATTATTATCTTAGGTTTGATATTAAAAATGAAGCCAGGTAAAGCGATTGTTGCTGGGTTAACAATTGGTATTGGATTTATTGGATTAAGTATGGTCACTGGAGTGATGACAGATGCTTTAGGACCAGCTATTGAATTAATGGTCGAAAAATATGGATTATCATTAAGTATTATGGATTTGGGTAGTGGTACCGCAGGACCAGTTGCATTTTCAACAACAATGGGTATAGTTATTATTCCGATTGCATTTGCAATCAACATTGTATTGGTTTATTTAGGATTGACAAAAACATTCAATGTTGATGTTTGGAACTTATGGCAACCTGCATTAATTGGAATTATGGTGTGGGGAATTACGGATAGTTTTTTGATTGGTGTTCTTTCAATGATTCCAGCATTCTTAATTGAATTAATTTTAGCTGATTTAGCAACTCCATTTATGACTGATTTCTATGGTTTTCCTGGGATGACATGTACACACATTATGGCAAATGCGGGATTGGTATTAGCCGTACCATTAAATTGGTTATTTGATAAAATTCCAGGTTTAAATAAAATTGAAGTAAATCCTGAAAAAATTCAGGAAAAGTTTGGGGTAATTGGTGATCCAATTATAATTGGATTCGTAATTGGTCTAATTATTGGTGCATTAGCAGGATATGAAGTACCTAAAATGTTGACATTAGGTGTACAAATGGCTGCAGTATTAAAAATTATGCCAAAAATGGTTTCATTATTTATGGAAGGCTTAACGCCCGTCGCAGATGCAACTAAAGAATTTACTGCAAAATATATGGGTGGTAGAGAGGTTAATATTGGAATGGATGCTGCTTTAGTGGTTGGTAATTCATCTGTAATGTCTACGGCTTTATTAATGATTCCAATTACTCTTTTAATTGGTGTTATTCTTCCGGGAAATAAGGTATTACCATTTGGAGATTTACCAACATTAGTATTTGCATTAGCCTTAATGGTTGCAGGATTTAGAGGAAATGTTTTTAGAAGTGTATTAGGATGTTCAATTTATACTATAACTATGCTTTATGCAGCTACTTATTTAGCACCAGCATTAACTACTGCTTATCATATTGCAGGATATGAAATTGGTAGTGGTATGATTTCTTATGTATCAGCAGGATTATGGCCAAATGCATTGCTTGTATTTGTTGCTAACATTTTAAGTGTACCAGGATTATTAATTTTAACAGCAGTTGCATTAGGCGTATTATACTATGTAAATAAAATTCGTAAAGCGCAGGCTTAATAAATAGAGGTGAAAAAAATGAAAAGAATTATGATTATATGTGGTGCAGGACATGCAACTTCAACAGTGGTGAGAACTAAAGTTGAAAGCTGGTTAAAAAAAGAAGGATTAACTAATGAAGTTGAGGTAATGCAATCTTCAATAAGTGCACAGACAAAAGATATTGCTGAGGGAAAATATGATATTGTAATTAGCACAACACAAGTACCAGAAAGCATTAAAGATAAGGTTATTATGGGATTGGGACTTTTAACTGGTTTTGGGACTGAACAAGTATTTGCACAAGTAAAAGAAAGACTGGGAAAATAGCATGGCAGTATTTCATAAAGAAATCAATCTTACCACTATAGCTAATCGACCATCATATCATGATGTTACAGCAGATGTAATGGAAGCATTAGCTATCAGTGGCATTCAGGACGGGATTTGTGTTGTATCTAGCCCACATACAACTTGTGCAGTCTTTTTTGAAGAATTTATGCATGACAAGAATTATTATGGTGACGAATTCTTACAAGTCGATTTGAATGAAACTTTAGATAAAATTATTCCAGTCCAAACAACAGAAGGACAATATCATAGTCCTGGTCCAGAGCATATTGCATATGGTATGGCAAAAACAGATCCGGATTATCCAGCAAAAGAATGGACTATGTTAAATACCGATGGACATTTGAGATCTACATTATTAGGAGCAAGTGAAACATTGATTATTAAAGATGGAAACCTATTAAATGGTAAAGTAGGTTATATCTATTTTGTTGATTTTGATCAAACAAGAGAACGTAGAAGAAAATGTAATATTGTCATTATGGGAGAATAAAAATGATTAAAAATATTATTAAAAATGTTATTGAAGCGGAAAGTAATGAATTAAAAAAATTGACAGAATCATTAGATTATGATGTAGTAAATACATTGATTGATAGAATTCAAAATATAAAAGGTAATATCTTTATAACTGGATGTGGTACATCTGCAATGGCTGCAAAAAAAATTGTTCATACTATGCAAGTAGTGAATCAAAAAGTTTTCTATTTAAACCCATCAGATGCAGTGCATGGAGGAATTGGAGCGATTGGAAAAGATGACATTGTCATTATGATTTCTAAAGGAGGAAGTACAAATGAGTTATGTTCTTTTTTAGGAAACCTAAAAAGCAAAGAGGCCTTCATTGTATATGTAGGAGAAAATGAAAATTCAACAATTGGAAAATCAGCAGATTTATTCTTGAAAATTAAAATTGAAAAAGAGCCAGATGAATATAATATGTTGGCAACTGCTAGTACATTAGCTACTATTTCAGTTTTTGATGCGATTGCAATATATATAGAAAAGAATTCAGCTTTCTCTCAAAAAGTATTTTTGGAAAATCACCCAAGTGGTGATGTAGGTGATCGCTTGAACGCCATCATTAAGTAATATAAGGAAAATCAAGGGATAGATTGACTCTATCTCTTCATGCTTTTATGGAGGAAATTATGATTATAGCACCATCATTATTAAATTCGAATATATATGATATTCAAGAAACTGTAAAAATCGCTAAAATTGCAGGAGATAATTATTTGCATATAGATGTTATGGATGGTAATTTTGTCCCAATGCAAGCTTTTGGTGGAAAGATAGTAACTGATTTAAAAAAGAAAACTGATTTAATATTAGATGTTCATTTAATGATTAATAATCCAGAGTTACATATAGAAGAATATAAAGATGCAGATATTATTACAGTTCATGAAGAAAGCACTAAACAATTGTATAATTGTTTAAATCAAATTAAGAATCTTGGTATAAAAGCGGGAGTGGCTATTAATCCAGGCACTCCAGTTAATACACTTACAGAGGTTTTAAATTTGGTAGATCAAGTATTAGTTATGACAGTAAATCCGGCAATGTTAGGTGAAAGATTTATAAAAAATTCTGTCAAAAAAATAATGGAATTAAAAGAAATAAAGGAAAACAGTAATTATTTGTTTGATATTGAGGCAGATGGAAATATTAATGAAGAAACAATAATCCTATGCCATAGTTCAGGTGCAAATATTTTTGTGTCTGGTGGATATGTATTTGGTCACAATAATCCTGAATTGAGAATTAAGAAATTGAAAAATATACTCAGTAATGGTAAAGTTGAATAAAGGAATGATTCTATGAACCCACGGCAAATAAGTATATTTAATTATTTATTAGAACAAAATGATTATGTAACTGCGAAAACAATTTCAAAAGAATTCAATGTAACACCTAAAACGATTTATATAGACATAAATATATTACAAGAAGAATTGATAGAATATGAATTAAGTATTGATAAAAAAACTAATTGTGGCATTTTATTAGTTGGAACTGATGAGTTAAAGGCGAAAGCTCGTTCAATTATTAATTCTTATTATGAAGGTTCTACTAATCTGGGATTAGATGTAGAAAGTCGAAGAAAACAATTATTTGTTGATTTGGTATTGTTTGGAAATTCAATATCACTTCAAAAAACTTCTGAGCAGTATTATGTATCTAAATCATCAATACTATATGATTTAGAGTTTCTTAGAAAGAAATTTTTAATAAAATATCACGTTAATATTGAAACAGATTATGATAAAAAAATAAAATTAACAGGTACAGAAGAAAATATACAATTGGCTATTATCAATGCTTTTATAAATACAATTTTAAAAAAGGAAAAAGAACAAACTTATTTGATATTTAATGAAAAAATTAATTTGGTAATTAACAGTATGCTTGAAAACAGTGTAATTATAGATTTGAATGGTTTTGCTGATTATTATAGACAGGCTTTAAAAATTACTTTATTTATTTTTTTTACTCGTATTGAAAACGGCTTTCATATAAAAAAAGATGAATACTATTTTCTAGATGACTTAGACTTTATGAAAAATTATCCAATTGCAAAGGAAATTTCTGATTATCTTGAAGAGCAGTTAAATATAAAGTGCACCAACGAAGATAAAATGACATTAGCTAAATATCTAGCGTCGTATCGTATAAAAAGTAATAAATCAAATGAGGGTGATTATAAGGAAGTTGTGAATAGAATTATCAACTGTTTAGAAAAAATTGAAAATATATGTATTAAAAACAGAGAAGAATTGACTAACCAGTTGTTATTACATATACCATCAATGGTATTGAGATTAAAAAATGGAATTAAGATTGAAAATCCATTATTAGATGAAATTAAATCAAGGTACCTTCACCTATTTACTTTATCTTGGTATTTATTATCAACAATTGAAACAGAATATAATATTAGTTTGACAGAAGATGAAATATCTTTTATTGTAATTTATTTTCAAATGGCAATTAATAAATCATCAGACTCACGTAGAATATTAGTAGTTTGTCCTTATGGAATTGTATCTTCAAAATATGTTGTTTCACAATTAAAAAATGTACTTCCAAAATATGATGATATACAAGCATGTGGATATGAGGATTTGAAAAACAAAAAATTAGATAATTTAGACTTAATTGTGAGCACTTCATCACAAAAAATCGATACATCAGTTCCAGTTGTTCATGTAAGTCCAATGTTAGATAATGTTGATTGTGCAAAAATATTTGATGCTTATTCGAAATATGTTTTTTTGACATCAACTAGAATTGGAGAGATTTTTAATCAAAATAATATCAATATTCCATTATTAAGGCATCATATAAAAAAAGAAAATGTTTTCTTTAAATTGGATTTTAATACAAAGGAAGATTGTCTCGATTTTATGATTAAAAAGTTAGAGAAAGACGATATTGTGAAAGAAGGATTTAGAAAATCTGTATACAAACGAGAAAGTATTGGAAGTGCAGTTTTAGAGAACGGAGTAGCTATACCTCATGGGCTGCCTACAGAAGTCAACGAAATAGGTCTAGTTATATTAACATTAAAAAGACCAATCAGATGGTCAACTAGTTGGGTTGATATGATTGTTTTGATTGCAGTTCCAGAAGATAAAATAATTGAATTTGAATCTATGGTGTTAGAATTATATGAAATGATATCTAATACTGATGTTCTTGAGGAAATCAAAAAAATTAAATCTATAGATGAGTGTACTTTCGAGAAGTAAGTACATTCTATAATAAATGTTTTGAAACTAATACTGATCAAATTGAAACTAAATGATTATTCGTAAAGTATTAATAGTTTCTTCTTATTTGTTATGGCAAATAGAGTAGTGTATGTAATTGGAGTGGACGCTTTAAATATCGCGGGGTAATTTTACCCCGCTTTAATTTTAAAGGTAAACGGAAGTTCTTTTAAAAAGTGGTGGTGAAGTAATTATCATAAGAAAAAGAATAGTTTATAGAGAAAATGTCTGCGCAAGTGAAATTTATTTTACGCATACCGTTATAAAAAAACAATTTTACATTAAATTATATTTTAAATGTATAATTTATGTGTTTGGTGGAGGTGGTTTGTTTGAATTCGTTTATTCCATGGATAGGTGGAAAAAAATTATTACGTAAAGAAATTATAAAATGTTTTCCAAAGGAGGATTTTACAAAATATGTTGAGGTGTTTGGCGGAGCAGGATGGGTGCTTTTTGATAAAGTCCAAAGTAAAAAACAACTTGAAGTGTTCAATGATATAGATGGTAATTTAATAAATTTATACAGGTGTATTAAGTTTCATGCTGATGCGGTACAAAAAGAACTTGACTGGATCTTATCATCCAGGGAGGTATTTACAGATTATAAAGCGATGATAGATAACAATATCGGTACAGATATTCAAAAAGCCGCAATGTATTTATATTTGGTGAAAGTATCATATGGTGCGGCTCGCAGAACATATGGTGCAAAAACAGGTATAAATAATACTAAAGAGATACTATTAGAAATACAAAAAAGATTATCTGCAGTTATTATAGAAAATAAGAATTATGAAAAAATTATAAAAAGCTATGACAGTGCTGATACACTATTTTATCTTGATCCGCCATATTACAAAGCGGAACGGCATTATGATTCACGATTTACTGTAGAAGATCATAAAGAGCTTGCAAGAATATTAAAGGAAATTAGAGGGAGGTTTATTTTATCGTATAATAATGATCCGTACATTAAGGAATTATATAAAGGTTTATATATCGAAGAGATAGAAAGAAATAATAATCTTTCTAACAAAAATGGTAAATATAGAGAATTAATCATAAGAAATTATAAATGTCAATAAAAATTACGTAATACGTAATTTTTTTTCGTTTTTCTATCCTGGTCTAAAATAATGATAGAATTATTCCAGGGTGCATATGGGTGATTAAAATCTATTTATCAAAACTGCTGGGTGAGAGAAAAATGAGTCAGGCAGAACTTGCTCGTAGAACAGGAATACGACCAGCTACAATAAATGAAATGTATTGGGAGTTTGCAGAGAGAGTAAATTTGGAACATATAGATCTTATCTGTAAAACGTTAGGGTGTAGGATTGAGGATTTCATGGAGGTTGTATATGAAAATAATGATGAAAAAATTAATTGAATGTACTCTGAAAATGAGTACTTTTTTTTGTGGGAGGTAAAGTAATGAATAAAATAAAATTTAACGAAATTATTAATGAGTATTTATCTTTTAAAAGAATGTATGTTAGACATAATACTATGATTAGCTATGAAGAAAGAATAAATAATTACATATTGCCTTATTTTGCTGATTGTGACATATTTTCAATAACCAAAGAAGATATTATAACCTGGCAAAAGGGTTTGTTTGAAAACGGTGTATCAATCAAATACATAAATAAAATTCGACCTGTGCTGCATAATATATTTTCATATTTATGTGATTATCATGGTAGCGATAATAATCCAGTTGCAAGTGTTCCAAGATTAAAAGATAACTCTCCATATGAAGAAATGGACTTTTGGGAATTTGAGGAGTTTAAAAAGTTTGCGAAAGCAATTGATGATCCGCTTTATTATAGATTTTTTGTGTTTTTATACTATACAGGTGCCCGAAAAGGGGAAGCGAGGGCAATGACATGGAAACAAGTTGATTTTAAAAATAATTTGATCACTATTTCCAGAAGCTTGGAACGAAGAAAAGATAAAAATGGAAATCATATAATTAACAGACCTAAAAATGGTTATAGCAGGACTATAATGTTAAATTCTGAATTAAGAGATGTATTGTTAACGTATTATTTAGAACGAAAAAATCACTTTGATTTTGATGAGAAAGAGTACTTGTTTGGAATTAAAAAACCATTGGCGGATTCTACAATAGAAAACAGGAAGAATAAGTACTGCGGCAAATCTGGTGTTAAGAAGATAAGGATACATGATTTTAGACATAGTAATGTTTCATTGCTTGTTTCGTTGGGAGCGGATATATGTGTTATCTGTTCTCGTCTTGGGCATAAAGATAGAAATCAGACACTTAACAGATATTCGCATATGTTCCCTAGTAAAGAGGGAGAAATCATAGAGAAAATTGATAATCAAGCTAGTATTTACAATTCGTATTCGGTAACATTGGCAAATCTTATCATAGAATTTTTGGGGAAAATAAATCAATTGAAAAATCTTGGAGAAAAAGACATAATTATGATTGAAAAAATAAAGAAAATTATATAATTTTAGACCGATATTGCAAAATACAAATAAAAGTGTGAAAGAAGGATTATGCAAAACAACTACTGTTTTGGCAGATGGATGATTTATTTTTACGGGATAGGAAGTAGTGGGATTGCAGCTTTAATGGCTGAAGATCTTTTTTTACATGTTGGTAAGGCTTGCAAAGCTGTTAATGATCCACATTTACAAAGAGTACAGTCTGCAATACTGGTATTATAGTGACGATTTCTTTAAATGGGAGCAGCAATGAATTATATCAAGCCTGCAAACTGCAAAAGAAAATGGTTCCACAATTATTGCTAAATTATCTGATTGTGCCTTGCAAACTAAAGGGTTTGAAAGTATAGTGACAGGAGAGACATTTATCTTAGTTATTTCACAATTGTATGTATTAGATCTATTATATACGGCATTTATGAGTAGTGTTGATCAAAAACAAACATTCGATTATCAACAGAAAATAGCAAAATCACTGTTGAGAAATCGATAAGATATAAATATATGTTTTGTTGTTATAAATTACCTTTTATGATAATTAAAAAAGATAGTTTTGGAAGGAACTCAATGATTTGGATATTCAAATCATGAGGTTCTTTTTATTATGAAACAAAATACCACGTGATATTGGAGTGAGCACCTCCGGTGACTAACCATTAGAAGTGGTTATTGTGAAATATAATTTTAAGCTAAATTGTTTTTTTAGATCCTAGTGTCCCGAAAAAGAATCTAACTGTTGTTTTTGCATACCTTTTATAAATTTAGGAAGCAGATATTATAAATAATAAAGGAAGCAAATATTTTTTAAATTCTAAAGTGTAATGATTTTTACTTTATAATCGACAAAAATTACAGATGCTGCTAATTATACTGATGAATAACCTGATGAAGTATCAATTATTGAGAATTTGCAACTGATAGAGAAGGGGTTGATAAACGCTTTATTATCACAGAAACAAAAGGTCAATGCTATCAAGTTCAAAAACAAATGAATAAAGGTCGATGGATATCATATTTTTATATTGAATAAACAAAAAGAGATGTTATTGCATATTATAATGTAAGGAGTTAGATAAAAGGAGGGCTGTTTATGTGTAAAAAACTATCAATAATTTTACTATGCCTGCTTATGATAACAGGATGCTCTAACGTTTTTTATTTTTGGATGATCTATCATCTTACCACAAACATCTGTTCAAGCGAAAAATTAGCGAGTAACATTATAAAAAATATATTGTAACGATTATGTATGGACGTATTTTCTTTGGCAACTGTTGATGTCTTTAGAGTGTTAATAGAATAGTTTAACTTATGTAGATGATTCATTTGCTTTATTATTTCGTTGCTAACTCTTTCTAACTCATCTTTACCACTGGATTCTCTATAAAATCTAGTTGATACATCACCACAACATCCGTTAGCAATCATACATGGATTGCGAAACTTTTCTAAATATTTTTTTCTTATAAATCCAATAAGATCTACAGATAGGTAAAGATTGCTACCATTTAGAATAGTGGGGTACGTTGCAATGAATAATAAAGAATGTAAAACTTCACCATTATCTTTGAATTCCAGTATTGTTAAATCCTTATTGCTATATGCGTCTTTAACGTTTCTGTTACCATACAATCCATCAATACTAGTTTGTGTAATATTTATATCTAGTTCTTTTAAAGATAAATGAGCATTCATAATTGAAGTGCAAAATTGATCAATTAGTAATTTTTGTAATTTTTCTTTAATTTGCACATCCTCAAAAAATGTTTTGAAGTATGCTGGTGCTGAATGGCTATGAATACATCCAATAATTATATTTTCTTCTTTAAGACCGTATTCGTCTTTTAATTTCTTTTTCACAGGTTGAATAATACATCTTCACTATATTCATTTTTAAGGATAAAGTTATCATATTAAAATACTTTAGCAATAACTTCATTACCATCTAATAATTGTTTGTTGTATCATTAGTTATTCTGCTAAAAAAACATTTCCAAAGGCGTAAGAGCATATATATTATCTGGTTCTGGGCATAAGACATATAACCTTTTAATATTTGTAGTACCAACAATCTTACATAAATACTTAAAATTAATATTATTACCTAAACAACTTGCAATAAATGCATCCCTTAGAGTATTTAAATCACTACAAAAACCTAAAGAAGCACAGAAATTTTTCAAATTCATTCAAATCTTTCTTGGTTCTACAATTTTAGTAGTTTTACTAACCAAATAAAAATTATCCTTTTGCAATTGTTATATTAGTTTTATTGTTATATTAGTTTTATTGTTGTTTTAATTTTATTTACTAATTTAAGAAATTAAAGAAGCAATAGCTTTTGCTATTGCCTAATTATAATTCTTTTTTTGTTTTAACTAATAATGTTAAAGACATTAATAATAACATTGGTAACATGATGATTGGCGTGTTATCACCTGTTTTTACTGATGTTACCTTATCAGTTGTTTTTGTAGTAGTATCTTGATTTGTTGGTATTACAGTGTTTGTATCACCTTTTTTAACTACTATTTCTCCAGTTTCAAGGTTTCTTGAATAGTTAGAGAAGAATGCCCACATTTCTTTTGCTGTTGGTTCATAGTTCCAGTGACCAAAGTTTTCAATAGCATTAAATGACATTGCTACTCCTTTACTATTAGTAAGTGTACCAGATTTAATTAATAATGAACCATCGTTATTGATTGTTTTTTCGTTTTCTAAATCTAAACCAAAATAACTGTTATTGAATGTTGTAGTTACTGGTAAACCATTTAGTGTTTGATAATATTGAATAGCTTTTTGAATATTAACACCACCGGCACTGGATGCTACTGGTAAATATTCAAAAGAATCTTTAGTACCAATTGTCATGTAAACAGGCATATCATATTTACTAGCATTATCTTGGGCAAACTCTTTTAATCCATCGACAAATTCTGGGTTGATACCACCAGAATGAATTCCTAGTCCAGCAAATAATTCTGGATGTACTAAACCAATATGTAATGAGTTTCTTGATCCTCTTGATAATCCTTCAATGTAAATTCTTGAAGCATCAATTTGGGGATAAGTAGCTTTTAGTTTTTCAACTAAAGATATGATATCATTGTCTAATGATGAGCTATCATCATTAGTTAAGGCATCAAATTGATTAGTCCCCTGCCATTCTGGTTCAACTAACATTAACTTGTTATCTTTAGCAACTTGTGCCCATCCTGATGTTTCGATTTGAGTACGCGCATCATTGCCATTACCGTGTAATAAAATTACAAGGGGCACGCTACCAGCACTAGCATTATTAACTTCTTCACTGATATATTCATACCATAAACTATCTTTTCCATCGTTATCAAAATCATATTTGACAACATTACGTTCAAAACCATAATCTTCTTTTTCAAAGAAAGTATAATATTCATATTCACGTTCTACAGAATCTGTCATTGTATAGAAAGTTCCCCCAATGTTACCAAAACGGCCATTATTACTTAACACTTTCTGCCAAGCATTACTAAATGCTTCACTTAAAGATTCTTCTTCATGATTTACAACGACTGTTTCAAATTTACAATCAGGATTACTATAAGTATCTACACTACCACTAGTTACTTTTTTATTACTAGACAATGCCTTAATATATCCAAGTTCACTATTTGTAGCACTATTTGATACATAAGCAGGAACTGAATATTTAGCTGTTGTACTTGCTTCACCACCATAAGTCATAATTCCTGCTAACATCCAGTCTTTTTGACTTATTTCTTTGTTTACGAAAGTAGCACCATTACCAATACCAATTACTTTAGTATTCATTGATGCACCGATTAACTTATCAACGATTTTTAAATATTCGTCACTTTCTTCTTGTGTGTATCCATCAGCTTCTGGATTGATGATATATGCTGCTGTAGCATATCTATCTAGATGTTCTTTGATTCCTAATTGGTCTAATAAGGCATTGGCACTTGTCAAATCCATTTGAGTATCTGGATAGATTAAATAAGTTGGTTTTGAAGTTACCGCTTCACTGTATTCGTTTTTTAAACTTGAGGCGTCATATTTAAATATTTCAGCAATAACTTCGTTACCATCTAATACATTACTTGTTGTAACATTATTTTCTATTGCCATAATAGGAGCAATGTTACAAGTAAGCATTGATGAAACTAATAATGTTTTGAATAATTTTCCCTTCATAATTATTTTCTCCTTTTCTTGTTCTTAACGGAATCATTCTAACAATTATATAAGTTAAATTATTGTTGTTTATTTAGATAATTATTCATTAATCTTTACTTTTTTTATTTAAAGGCTTTTTTCATAGGAGAGCATATATATTATCAGGTTCTGGGCATAAATCATATGACCCTTTAATATTAGTGGTACCAACAATCTTACATAAATACTTAAAATTAATATTATTACCTAAATATAGATGAAGAACTAACAGCAGTAAAAGACCGTGATGACTATGATAAAAAAACGAATTTATTAGAAATTATATGCCATAGGAATATGATTATTTGACAGCTTTTATATCAACGGAATATATAAAGGTAAAGACCGAGAAAAATATGAAATCGTGGAATATATTAATTATAGTAATATTGTTTTCGCATATTTCAAAGACAATAGTTATCATAATAGAGCGAAACCATTAATTAGTAAATTAGAAAAATCTTATAAAGAAGTTATAGAAAATATAGATAATTTTAAAGAAGCAGTAAAGCACGCTTTATATAATCATGAGACATGTATAACTTACGAATATGAAACAGTTGTTTCACAATTATCAATTGCAGAACAAATGCAAAAAGAAAATGGTATTTTCTGAATTACGTGGCTATAAAAATGATAATTAAACATAGAACAAGTTCCATAATGCAAATAAAGGGAAAGCTGGGAATACGGTTAATGAAATTAAAAAATGGAATGTAAAAATGAAGTAT
>OHAS01001630.1_pt1 | contig 17494 bp, 18 predicted proteins | sample 1577131 | NCBI WGS metagenome assembly OHAS01 (sample SAMEA3541566, study PRJEB24748) | human gut metagenome | biome: human gut; feature: human-associated habitat; material: faeces | place: China | collected 2012 | reverse complement strand
TAAAACTACAGCCTTCCAAGCTGTTGTCGCGAGTTCGATTCTCGTCACCCGCTTTGAACATAGGTTCATTACCAAGTTTTTAACTTGGGCGCGTAGCTCAGGTGGTTAGAGCGCACGCCTGATAAGCGTGAGGTCGGTGGTTCGAGTCCACTCGTGCCCATTTTGGAGAATTACTCAAGAGGCTGAAGAGGACGGTTTGCTAAATCGTTAGGTCGGGTAACTGGCGCGGGGGTTCGAATCCCCCATTCTCCGTAAATAAGGGAGTTTAGCATTTGCTATCTCCTTTTCTTGTTTTATGATGTTTTTATTTTGTAGAATTGTTTCTTATTGTTAGTTTGAACTCGGTTTGTTGAGTTATTATAGTCTGCTCTGGATTTATATAAGCGCTTTTAGGGATTTAGTGGTTGCGGAGATTGGAATGAATAAATTAAAGATGTCTAAATTTTTGATTTCTATTTTGCTATTGGGAATTGTTATGATAAGCTTGATACTTTCCCCTTTTTCACCATGGATTGTTTCTGTGACTGGTGATTTTTTGTCCAGTGTTGATCGGGTAGTTGCTATTCCTTTTAATTATTTTGCTAAGGAAAAGAAAAAGGTTGTTCATTTAATAGATACCTATCAAGAAAATGAAACCCTAAAAGGAACAATTTACAATCTTGAAGAAAAGGCAAATATTTCTGATTCCTTAAAATTGGAGAATGAACAGTTGCGTTCTCTCTTAGAGTTACGAAATAATGATCAAAGTGCTGTCAAGATTGCTGCAGAGGTTATTTCTCGCTCTCCATCTACTTGGAAGAATGAATTAACTCTTGATAAGGGGCAGTCAAGAAATGTGACAACCTCTATGCTGGCTATTTCTAACGGTGGTTTGATCGGAGCGGTTAGCAGTGTTTCCGACTCTTCAAGTGTTGTTAGTCTGCTTACAAATGAAAAGAATAATAATTCTATTGCAATTAAGATTCAGACAAAAACAGGCTTTGCCTATGGCATTATTGTTGGTTTTGACACTGAGAAGTCAGCTTTTATCGTCAGCCAGCTAAATACGGTAGATGGAATTGAAGAAGGGGCAACTGTGACGACAAGTGGTCTCGGCTCTTATAATGCTGAGAATGTTTTGGTTGGTCAGGTTTTATCAATATCAGCTGGTAAGGACCAATTAAACAAGGAAGTTTTGGTGAAGCCTGCTGCAGATTTGTCTGATATTCAAGCGGTTCTGTTGGTGAGATATTAGTATGAAAATTCTAAGAGGAAGCTTTTTTACAACTTTGTTTCTATTTCTTATCTTCTTCATTGATGGTCAATTATCAAGAAGTCTTGTAGATCTTTTTGCTGAGAAGTGGCATCCGGCAAGTCATATTTTATTGTTTTTTACGGTTTTCTTATTTTTAAACTTTTCAAAGGAATATATTTTTTTCCTCTTCTTTACTTTAGGCCTTTTTTACGATGTTTATTATCTACATGTGATTGGGCTTTTCACCTTCATACTGCCTCTACTGACAGTTGCCATCTATCATTTTCTTTCTGTATTTTTGCTAAATCGCTGGACACGCGTTTTAGCAATCATTACGATTGTCTTCTTTTTTGAAATGATTAACTTTGTTTCTGCATTCTTATTGCACTTAGCAAGCTTTACATTCCCTGATTTTATTATCTATGCTTTGGTGCCAACTTTAGTATTTAATGCCTTTCTTTTCCTATTGTTACAGCCTTTGTTTGAAAAAGTCTATTTATGATGATTTAGAAATAGAAATGTAACGAATGCGTAATATATAGCCAGAATTTTTTTGATATACTATATAATGTCTTATTAAGAAGGAGTGTTAATATCTTTATGAAGAAAAAGCTACTTACATCAGTTTTATTAAGTGCAGTGATCCTTTCTCAAGGTGCTGTGCTAGTAAATGTTAAAGCTGATAGTACAGATGATAAAATTGCAGCTCAAAATAGTAAAATTGATAGTTTAACAAATCAACAAAAAGATGCACAAGCACAAGTTGATGAAATTCAAAAACAAGTTTCAGCTATTCAAAAGCAACAAGAAGTGCTTCAAGCAGAAAATGAAAAATTGAATGCTGAATCTGCGAAACTTACTGCTGAAATTGAAGAGTTATCAAAGAATATTGTTGCTCGTAATGAGTCTCTTGCAAACCAAGCGCGTAGTGCTCAAACAAATGGTACAGCAACAAGCTACATCAACACAATCATCAACTCTGCTTCAATCACTGAAGCTATCTCTCGTGTAGCAGCGATGAGCGAAATCGTTTCGGCTAACAACAAAATGCTGGAACAACAAAAAGAAGATAAAGAAAAGATTTCTGAAAAACAAGTTGCTAACAATGAAGCTATCAATACAGTCATTGCAAACCAACAAAAACTTGCAGACGATGCTCAAACGTTGACAACTAAGCAGGCTGAACTTAAGGTTGCTCAACTGAACCTTGCAGCTGAAAAAGCAACTGCTGAAAATGAGAAAAATAGTCTCTTAGAGCAAAAAGCAGCAGCTGAAAAAGCGGCAGCTGAGGCAGCAGCGGCAGAAGCAGCATATAAGAACCAGCAACAAGCGCAACAACAAGCGATCCTTGCTTCAGGAAATACAAGCTTCGCAGCACAAGTTCAAGCTGTAAATAATACAGGTGGAACTCCTGCAGCAGAAGCAGCAGTTGCTACATCAGGAGTTGTTGCAACTCCATCATATAGCCTTTCAGCATCAACTTATCCTGTAGGTCAATGTACTTGGGGTGCTAAGACTTTGGCACCATGGGCTGGCGACTACTGGGGTAATGGTGGCCAATGGGCAGCTAGTGCAGCAGCAGCAGGCTTCCGTACAGGATCACAACCACAAGTTGGAGCGATCGCATGTTGGAACGACGGTGGCTACGGACACGTTGCAGTTGTAACAGCAGTTCAATCTGCTAACAATATTCAAGTATCAGAAGCAAACTATGCTGGTAACCAATCACTCGGTAATCACCGTGGATGGTTTGACCCAACAAATGCACAAGGATACGTAACATACATCTATCCAAACTAATGAAATATGAAGGAGAACGACTTTTCGTTCTCCCTTTTATTTTTTATTGAAAAATTGCTGGAAAAGCGTTACAATGGTAGGTAGGAAAAATGTAATTGGTTACAATAAAAGACGATTTAGAATCTGGAGGGAATCATGTCTTTTTCTGATTTAAAGCTCTTTGCTCTTTCTTCTAATCAAGAATTAGCGCAGCGTGTTGCAAAGGAGATTGGGATACCGCTTGGGAAATCAACGGTTCGTCAATTTTCTGACGGGGAAATTCAAGTAAACATCGAAGAATCGATCCGTGGTAAGCACGTTTTTATCTTGCAGTCAACTAGCTCACCTGTCAATGACAATCTAATGGAAATTTTGATCATGGTGGATGCCTTGAAGCGGGCTAGTGCAGAGTCTATCAACGTAGTGATGCCTTACTATGGCTATGCTAGACAGGACCGAAAAGCTCGTGCTCGTGAGCCAATTACATCTAAATTGGTGGCTAATCTAATGGAGATTGCTGGGGTAGATCGCCTATTGACCATCGATTTGCATGCTGCTCAGATCCAAGGTTTCTTTGACATTCCTGTAGACCATTTGATGGGAGCTCCTTTGATTGCTGATTATTTTGAGCGTCGGGGCATGGTTGGTAGCGACTATGTGGTAGTCAGTCCAGACCACGGTGGTGTCAGCCGCGCTCGTAAGTTGGCTGAATTTCTCAAGACTTCGATTGCGATTATCGACAAACGTCGCAGCGTTGACAAGATGAATACCAGTGAAGTCATGAATATCATTGGTAAGGTGGAAGGTAAGACCTGTATTCTGATAGATGATATGATTGATACGGCGGGGACTATTTGTCATGCGGCAGATGCGCTGGCAGCGTCCGGTGCTGTGGAAGTCTATGCAAGCTGTACTCACCCAGTCTTATCAGGGCCAGCTATGGAAAATATCCAGAAATCTGCTATTAAAAAATTAGTGGTTTTAGATACCATCTACCTTTCAGAGGACAGATTAATCGATAAGATTGAGCAGATTTCTATCGCTCATCTCTTGGCAGAGGCCATCGTTCGAATCCATGAAAAACGTCCACTTTCCCCCCTTTTTGAAGTAGCAAAAAAGGCTTAAAAGTGCCTTGATCAAGATTTTTTTTAGCAAAAGACTTGACAATTTAAAGAATATTTCATATACTATACATAGTAACAATAGTTACCAAATAAAAAATGTTTTTTATATAAAAAAGGAGAAAACAAATGAAAAAAGTTGTACTTTCTAGCGTAGTAGCTCTTTCATTGTTCGCACTAGCAGTACCTGCATTTGCAGCTGATGAAGCAACTAATGCAGCTCGTCAAGGTGATCCAGAATATTACCTTCAAACTGAGTTCACAAATGCTGATAAAGCTAATGAATACTTGGCTGGACATTCTGGTGAAATCGGAGCAGAAGCTGCTCAAGATCCAGCAGTAGTAGCTGCTAAAAAAGAACTTGATGCTGTTGAAGGTGGTTCACACCTTTACGGAGAGAAAAAAGCAGCTTATGAATCAGCTTACAATGATGCATTCAACACTGTACGTAACAAGTATGTAAAACAATTCCAAGGTACATACAACAATGCTACAGAACAAGAAGGCAAAACATACATCAAAGGTGAAACTCCTGAAAAAGCTAACGAGCGTTACTTGAAACGTGTTGGCGCAGCAAACAACCAACCTGGAAGCAAAGCTGCAGATAAAGCAGGAGACAAAGGTACTACACCTGCATCTAAAGAAGAAGCAGCTAAGACTGAATCTAAAGCTGGTAAAGATGCTAAAGCTGGACAAAAAGCAGCTGGTAAAGCTCTTCCAAAAACTTCTGCAGTTAAATAATTTGTTTTAAACAATTGTACTAACGCAATTTATATCACTGGACCTCTGGTTCAGTGATATTTTTTAGAAAGATTTTATAGGATTTTTATCTATGAGAAGAAGAAGACAAAAACAACAGCAGAAAAATTGGAAGATTTTTGGTGGTTTAGGAGCTTTAGTTGTTGCTATTTTAGCAGGGATTTTTCTCCTCCAACAGGTGAACTCTTCAAATTCTGCTGCTAAATCATCCACTAGTCAGGTAGGTAAGGTAACTTATACACTAAGTAAGGAAGAAAAGGAATATCTGACTAATCGTTTTAATGGCTTGAAAGCGATCAATCCTGAAGCGGTTGCCTATGTCTATGCTCCTGGTACAGAATTAGACGAGCCAGTTGTACAGACGGGCGACAACTCAACTTACTTGGATAAGACCTTTGAAGGTGGAAATGAGCCTTATCTGGGAACTGTTTTCATGGACACTGAAAACAAAAAAGACTTTAGTGACCGTTTGACTTGGCTCTTTGGGCATGCTCGTGGAAGTCAGGTTGGTGACCACCGCATGTTTAATGATGTAAACTACTATGATAAACAGGAATACCTAGATCAGCATAAGTATGTTGTCATTGAAACACCAGAGCGTAAGCTTTACTATCAGGTAATGGGCTTGGTGATCGTTCCAGAAGAGACTGCTTTTTATCGGATTAAGTTTGATGATGATAAGGATTTTGAAACTCAGCTCAAGAATATCTATGAAGCTGCTCGTACCAAAGATTCAAAAATTAAGATTAAGGCTAGTGATAAGTACGTTGTGCTGTCAACTTGTCGTGAAGAGGACGAGACGATTCGTTCTAACCTCTATCTACGTCAAATCCCAGACTCTGAACTACAGGATTTCCTAGCCAAGCATGGAAATGAGCTTACTTATAAAGCAACTCGCGAATAAAAATCAGGATTTTTCCTGATTTTTTTGTTTTTCTATCTATAAATCAGATGGATTTTTGCGCAGGTGCTGCATTTATAGTATAATAGTTCTATTAGATTATCGGAGGCGGCTATGGATTTGACTAAGAAGTTTAATAAGAATTTAGATAAAATTGAAGTGTCTCTGATTCGTCAGTTTGACCAGTCTATTTCTACGATTCCAGGTGTTCTGCGGCTGACCTTGGGGGAGCCAGACTTTCCGACACCGGATCATATCAAGGAGGCGGCCAAGGCAGCTATTGATGCCAACCAGAGCCACTATACAGGAATGAGTGGGCTTTTGGAGCTGCGGCAGGCTGCGGCTAACTTTGTCAAGGAGAAGTACCGTCTGAACTATCGTCCAGAAGATGAAGTCTTAGTCACTATTGGGGCAACCGAGGCCCTGTCTGCGACTCTGACGGCTATTCTGGAGGAGGGCGACAAGGTCTTGCTACCAGCGCCAGCTTATCCAGGCTATGAGCCGATTGTGAATTTGGTCGGGGCGGAGATTGTCGAGATTGATACGACAGAAAACGACTTTGTTTTGACTCCTGAAATGCTGGAGCAGGCTATCTTGGAGCAAGGAGACAAGCTCAAGGCGGTTATTCTCAACTATCCGGCCAATCCGACTGGCGTGACCTATTCGCGGGCGCAGATTGAGGCTTTGGCAGCTGTATTGAGCAAGTATGAAGTTTTTGTCGTCTGCGATGAGGTTTATTCTGAATTGACCTATACGGAGCAGGGACACGTTTCTCTAGCGGAATATTTGCCTGAGCAGACCATCGTCATCAATGGCTTGTCCAAGTCTCATGCTATGACGGGCTGGCGACTAGGCTTTATCTTTGCTCCTGCTGTTTTTACCGCTCAATTGATCAAAAGCCATCAGTATCTGGTGACGGCAGCCAATACCATGGCTCAATATGCAGCTATTGAAGCTTTGACGGCTGGTAAGGATGATGCCCAACCCATGAAGGCGGAATACGTCCAGCGGCGGGATTACATTATCGAACAGATGACGGAGCTGGGTTATCAGATTATCAAGCCAGACGGTGCTTTCTATATTTTTGCTAAAATTCCAGAGGGTTACAATCAAGATTCTTTTACCTTTTTGCGGGATTTTGCTGAGAAGAAGGCTGTGGCCTTTATCCCAGGAGCGGCCTTTGGCCAGTATGGAGAAGGCTATATCCGCCTGTCTTATGCAGCTAGCATGGAAACCATCAAGGAAGCTCTGAAACGTCTCAAGGAGTACATGGAAGGCCATGCTTAGACCGTTAACGAGCAAGAGTTTGATTCTCTATAATCGGAATTTCCGGGAAGATGATAAGCTGGTCAAGATCTTTACGGAACAGGCTGGCAAGCGAATGTTTTTCGTGAAACATGCTGGAAAATCTAAGCTGGCACCAGTCATCCAGCCTCTGACGGCGGCAGAACTCTTAATGAAAATCAATGACGATGGGCTCAGCTATATCGAAGATTACCAAGCTGTGGAAAGTTACGGGCAAATCAAGGGCGATCTCTTTGTCATGGCTTATGCCAGCTATGTGGCGGCTCTAGCAGATGCTAGTATTCAGGACCATCAGCCAGATCCGGCCCTCTTTGCTTTTTTGCAAAAGACACTGGATTTGATGAATCAAGGGCTGGATTATGAGGTTTTGACAAATATTTTTGAAATTCAGATTTTATCTCGCTTTGGCCTTTCTCTGAATTTCCATGACTGTGTTTTTTGCCATCGGACAGGTCTGCCTTTTGATTTTTCCTTTCAATATGGCGGGGTACTCTGTCCAGAGCATTATCACAAGGATGCTCATCGCAGTCATCTTAATCCCAATATTCCTTTTTTGCTCAATCAGTTTCAGGCGGTTCAGTTTAGTGAGCTGGAGACGATTTCGTTCAAGCCGGAAATCAAGCGACAGATCAGGGACTTTATAGATCAACTTTATGATGAATACGTAGGTATTCATCTCAAATCAAAGAAATTTATCGACTCTCTGGGCGACTGGGGCAGTATTTTACAAGACAAACATGAGGAAGAACAGCATGAAAAAAATAGCTATTGATGCCATGGGCGGAGACAATGCCCCTCAGGCTTTAGTCGAAGGTGCCAATCAGGCTCTGAGAGACTTCTCGGATATTGAGCTTGTGCTCTATGGGGATGAGGCCAAGATTAAACCTCTATTGACAGCGACAGAGCGCGTCAGCATTGTTCATACGGAAGAAAAGATTAATTCGGATGATGAGCCGACCAGGGCTATTCGCAAGAAGAAGCAGGCTAGCATGGTTTTGGCAGCCAAGGCAGTCAAAGACGGGGAAGCAGATGCGGTCCTGTCTGCTGGTAACACAGGGGCGCTTCTGGCGGCGGGTTTCTTTATCGTCGGGCGGATCAAAAATATTGACCGACCAGGACTTTTATCCACTTTACCGACTGGAGATGGCCGAGGCTTTGATATGTTGGATCTGGGGGCAAATGCTGAAAATACCCCTCACCATCTGCATCAATATGCTATCCTAGGTTCTTTTTATGCGGAAAATGTTCGTGGCATTAAGCGGCCACGGGTTGGTTTGCTCAATAATGGCACTGAAGCCAGCAAGGGAGACCCTTTGCGTAAGGAAACCTATGCATTGCTGGTAGCGGATGACAAGCTGAACTTCATCGGTAATGTGGAGGCGCGTGACCTTATGGATGGAGTGGCAGATGTTGTCGTGGCAGATGGCTTTACGGGCAATGCTGTGCTCAAGTCTATCGAAGGAACGGCCATTAGCATCCTAGGCCAGCTCAAAAAGGCTGTGCTAGGTGGTGGTCTCAAGGCTAAGCTAGGAGCTTTGTTACTCAAAGACAGCCTACAGGAAATGCGTAAGAGTCTGGACTATTCCAGTGCTGGTGGGGCCGTTCTCTTTGGTCTTAAGGCACCAGTGGTCAAGACACACGGTTCAAGCGATGCTAAGGCCGTATATAGCACCATTCGTCAGATCCGAACCATGCTGGAGACAGATGTTGTCGGAAAATCTGTGGTGGAATTTTCAAAAGAGGTGGATACAGAATGAATCAAGAACAAATTTTTCAAAAAGTAACAGAGATTATCCAAGAACGTCAAGGAAAGGACTTTGTTGTCCAGCCAACTTTGGGCTTAAAAGATGATTTAGGCGCTGATTCTGTTGACTTAATGGAATTCATCCTGACTTTAGAGGATGAGTTTGCGATTGAAATTTCAGATGAGGATGTTGATCGCTTTGAAAATGTCGCAGATATTGTTGCCTATTTGGAAAAGAAACTAGCGAAGTAAGAAATCGACTTCGATTTGAACAGATGAAAAACCTTGGTTGATAAAACCAAGGTTTTTTTAGTAAAATTATTTTGGATAAATATAGCTGACAGCTCCTTGACCGGCGGCGTAAGGATTGAACCAGCCACGGAAGTTGCCAATGTACTGTTTGCCTGCATAGTTGGATTCTTTGATTTGGATGCGGGTGTTGGATTCGACATGGGTGACAACACCGACATGCCCATAACCGCCATCGGTCCAGCAGATGATGGCTCCGACTTGTGGTGTGCTTCCTGTTCGGAAACCAGCTGCGCGTGCACTAGCTGCCCATTGGCCGCCGTTGCCCCAGTAAGGACCAGCCCAAGGAGCCAGTACTTTTGCTCCCCAAGTACACTGTCCATGAGGATAAGAGGATGCTCCTGCATAATCAGGTGTGTAGAGGGTTGGCTCAGGTGTGGTTGGTTTATCAACCTGATAGCTAGTACCTGTAAGTCCAGTCATCTGTCCATTGAGATTACGGTAAACATGGGTATGGAAGAGTCCATTTCCAGCGTGCTGTTGCGTATTGATGGTAAATTTATACAAGCCATTGCCCGCTTTGTTAGCAGTGTACCATTTGATATCATCCTGGCCGTTGACTTCTGACCAAGTTGGTAGAGAAATGGTTCCTGGTCCGAAAGCATCGGAAACGCTCACTTCGTAATTGTAGGTAGAGATTTTATTGACAGAAACCTTGGCTTTGATATTTTCAGCGGAGAGGGTGACGCTGTCTGTCGCATAGCTATGCTCGCTACCATCTTTGTACTTAACGTAGATATGATTGGTGTAGCTTCCAGATAAGGCTTGGTGGTTGCGGATATTGAATTGTGCAGTAAAAGTCCCATCTCCATTGTTACTCGCGTCATACCACTTGATATTGCTTTGATTCTGGGTACTCCAAATAGGGACGCGGACGGATTGAATTGGCTTAGATGCGGCAGTTTCAGTGACTTTTACAGTGTAGGTTCCCTCTTCCTGATTGATATTTTCAACAGAGAAAAGCGGTTTTTGGTCTTTTTGAGAAGGAATCTTGCCAGCATCTATTGTAGTAGTCGCTCCTGCCAAACATGTAAAGGCTGGATTGACATAGCTTTCGCCATAAAGATGAATATGGTAAGTTCCCGTATCGTAATTGTGTTTCTTCAGCTCGACTCTAACGCTATAACTGCCGTCAGGATTTTTCCTTGCCTGATACCATTGTAAATCATCTTGCCCCTTATTTTCAGACCAGGTTGGGACAGTGACCTTATACATGGATTCAGGAATATTTTTGATAAGGATTTCCATAATGCCGGGTTCAGGGAAGCTTGTCTGAATGATCGGATTAGGCTTTTCTAGATGGAAAGTGGTGCCCGATTGGTAAATCATTTTGCCGTTTTTATTTTCATAAGTATCTACGAAATATTTTCCATATCCCTTGTGCTTAGAAAAGTTAAATTCAGTACTCTCTTGCCCAGCTTCATACCAATTAAGGTCATCGCCACCATTTTCATCAGACCAAACTGCATGGACAATTTTTGAGTTCCCTTGGTCTTTATTTCGCGTAAAATTGATTCGGCCGATTTGTCCAGATGTTGTGACGCTTGTCTTGCTAGCAGGCTTATTAACAGTGAAGGTAGTGCCATTTAAGCCAATCATTTTTCCATTTATCTTGATATAAGTATGAACATGGAAGGTGCCATAGCCAGCGTGCTGCCGGAGGTCAATGGCTGTGCTGGATGTCTGAGGTGTGGTGTACCATTTCAAATCATCCTGCCCATTTTCGTCGGACCAGACTGCGTGGGAAATGGTATAGGGAACTTGAGCCTTGGAGCGGGCATAATGAATCTGCGCCGTATCCCCAGTAACATTGACGGTTACATTGCTGGCACGATCAGTGGGGCCTAGAACTTTGTTTCCAGCTTCAGTTGATGCAACAGCTTGAGCCGTTGAATGACTGGCAAACAGCCCAAGGACTGCTCCGGATAATAAAAACAGCTTCTGATATTTTTTCATAAATCTCCTTTGAATAAGTAATTTGGATGATTCCATTTAGATTATTCGGGAAAAAATATAAAAAAAGAAAAATTTTAAAAAATGATGATAGTTGAATTTCTAATTTATTTTAGTTTTATGAAATCTTTGATATTTGAAATAAAAGTAATGAAATAGTCAAAATATCAAAAATAATATAGGTAGACTTTATTTGTCAGATATGGATATCCCTAACAAAAATAGATTATTTCTCTTCTTTTCCTGCTTATCATGGAATAAAGCGAACGATTATGATATAATTTAGATAAATAATTCGTAAAAAATACGGTGATTTTTACGTGATGTGTTAGCTTGGTGTGCAAGCACCTGTGATGATAGATGTTGAGGTATCTTAGCTATGAAGCTTTTAGTTGTTGGTTCAGGCGGTCGTGAGCATGCGATTGCCAAGAAGTTATTGGAATCTCGGGATGTGGAGCAGGTCTTTATCGCTCCTGGAAATGATGGTATGATCCTAGATGGACTAGACTTGGTGAATATTGGAATTTCCGAACATTCTAAATTGATTGAGTTCGCAAAGGAGAATGATGTTGCTTGGTCCTTTATCGGTCCGGATGATGCCCTGGCAGCTGGGATTGTAGATGATTTTAACCAAGCTGGGCTCAAGGCTTTTGGTCCGACCAAGGCTGCGGCTGAGCTGGAATGGTCCAAGGATTTTGCCAAGGAAATCATGGTTAAATACGGTGTGCCGACAGCAGCCTATGGCACATTTTCCGACTTTGAGGAGGCTAAGGCCTATATCGAAAGGCAGGGTGCTCCTATCGTGGTTAAGGCGGACGGATTGGCACTTGGGAAAGGCGTTGTCGTAGCGGAGACCGTAGAGCAGGCGGTCGAGGCCGCTTACGAGATGCTCTTGGATAATAAATTCGGCGACAGCGGTGCGCGTGTGGTTATCGAAGAGTTCCTAGACGGTGAGGAGTTCTCCCTCTTTGCCTTTGTCAATGGCGATAAGTTTTACATCATGCCGACGGCCCAGGACCACAAGAGGGCCTATGATGGCGACAAGGGTCCTAATACTGGTGGGATGGGTGCCTATGCGCCAGTCCCTCACTTGCCACAGAGTGTGGTTGACACAGCGGTTGACACTATTGTCAAGCCAGTCCTTGAGGGCATGATCAAGGAAGGTCGCCCTTATCTGGGCGTGCTCTACGCAGGCTTGATTTTGACAGCGGACGGGCCTAAGGTCATCGAGTTTAACGCTCGCTTTGGAGATCCTGAAACTCAGATTATCCTGCCTCGCTTGACTTCTGACTTTGCACAAAATATCACGGATATCCTGGATGGCAAGGAGCCGAACATCACTTGGACGGACAAGGGTGTGACTCTGGGGGTGGTTGTCGCATCCAATGGCTACCCTCTAGACTACGCAAAGGGTGTTGAGTTGCCAGCCAAAACCGACGGCGACATTATCACCTACTATGCAGGGGCTAAGTTTGCGGAAAATAGCAGAGCACTACTGTCAAATGGCGGACGTGTTTATATGCTGGTCACCACAGCCGACAGCGTCAAAGAAGCCCAAGACACCATCTACCAAGAACTATCCCAACAAAAAACAGAAGGCCTCTTCTACCGAACAGATATTGGAAGCAAGGCAAACAAATAAGAGTGTAAAAGCGACGCAGTCGCCAAATACGATAATGGTCGCCGTGGTGAAAAGACCAGAACAGTGTATGTTCTGGTCTAGGGAAAATTTGAGACTTCGAGCTCAAATTTTAGGAATGAAACCGAAGGTTTGCTTCCGACCCACCACCTAAGACCATTATCAAAAAGAAAAAGGATATTAACAATGAAACCAATTATTTCCATCATCATGGGCTCAAAATCCGACTGGGCCACCATGCAAAAAACCACCGAAGTCCTCGACCGCTTCGGTGTAGCCTACGAAAAGAAAGTCGTCTCTGCCCACCGTACACCTGATCTCATGTTCAGACATGCCGAAGAAGCACGTAGTCTCGGTATCAAGGTCATTATCGCAGGTGCTGGTGGCGCAGCCCATTTGCCAGGAATGGTCGCAGCGAAAACCACCCTTCCGGTTATCGGTGTACCCGTCAAGTCTCGTGCCCTTAGTGGTGTGGATTCACTTTATTCCATTGTGCAGATGCCGGGTGGCGTGCCTGTGGCAACTATGGCTATTGGGGAAGCGGGAGCGACAAACGCTGCCCTGACTGCCCTTCGGATCTTGGCCATTGAAGACCAAGACCTAGCAGCAGCGCTAGCAGATTTTGCTGAAGAACAAGGAAAAATCGCTGAGGAGTCTACGAATGAGCTCATCTAAAACAATCGGAATTATCGGTGGCGGTCAGCTGGGACAGATGATGGCCATTTCTGCTATTTACATGGGGCACAAGGTTATCGCTCTGGATCCTGCAGCGGATTGCCCTGCCTCTCGCGTGGCAGAGATTATCGTGGCTCCTTATAATGACGTGGACGCCCTTCGTCAGCTGGCTGAGCGATGCGATATCCTGACCTATGAGTTTGAAAATGTCGACGCTGACGGATTGGATGCGGTTATCAAGGATGGACAACTCCCTCAAGGGACTGATTTGCTCCGCATTTCGCAAAATCGAATCTTTGAGAAGGACTTTCTCGCAAACAAGGCACAAGTCACCGTGGCACCCTACAAGGTTGTGACCTCAAGCCAAGACTTGGCAGATATTGACCTATCGAAAAACTATGTCCTCAAGACTGCGACGGGTGGCTACGATGGACATGGGCAAAAGGTCATTCGCTCAGAAGCAGACTTGGAAGAAGCCCGTGCACTAGCCGACTCAGCAGACTGTGTTTTGGAAGAATTTGTCAACTTTGACCTTGAAATTTCTGTCATCGTATCAGGAAATGGCAAGAATGTGACGGTTTTCCCAGTTCAGGAAAATATCCACCGCAACAACATCCTGTCTAAGACCATTGTGCCAGCACGCATTTCGGAAAGTCTGGCTGAAAAGGCCAAAGCAATGGCGGTGCGAATCGCAGAACAGCTCAAGCTGTCTGGAACCCTCTGTGTGGAAATGTTTGCGACTGCTGATGACATCGTCGTCAATGAAATTGCCCCACGGCCACACAACTCTGGGCACTACTCAATCGAAGCCTGCGACTTCTCGCAGTTTGATACCCATATTCTCGGCGTTCTGGGAGCACCATTGCCAGCTATCCACCTGCATGCGCCAGCCGTCATGCTCAACGTGCTCGGTCAGCATGTCGAGGCTGCTGAAAAATATGTCACAGAAAATCCAAGCGCCCACCTCCACCTGTATGGTAAAATAGAAGCGAAGCACAACCGAAAAATGGGACATGTGACTTTGTTTAGTGATGCGCCGGATAGCGTAGTTGAGTTTGGGGAGTAAGACAGGACCCCAGTTATAAGGTCCGTCGTCTTACCCCTGCAAGGTTGACTATGCTTGTCGTAGCTGATAAAGTCAGTCAACTACTGCTAGAAGGGATTGATTTTTAGGTGAAGCCCATGATTCAAATAATCGTAAATGCATTTGTTGAAAAAGATAAGACGGGAGCAGTCGTTGAAGTCTTGTTTGCTAGTAGTGATCACGAAAAGGTGAAGGCCAAATATGAGGAGCTAGTTGTTCAATATCCTGAAAACTATTTAGCAATTTATGATTTACCATTGGATACCGATCTCAATGAATTATCTCACTACCCATCCGTGTTTATTGGGAAAGAGGAGTTTGAATAGAGAAGAAATGAACCAGAAAATGATGATTAAGAACATAAATAGGAAGTTAATACTAGAAAAATTGATTGAGAAGCATGGTTACAAGTGTGCTTATTGTGGTATAGAAATGTTTGGAAACATTTATTTGGATCATTTTTACCCAATAACAAAATATCCAGAGAAAATTGCTGATGAAGATAATTACGTGCTATCATGTGCAAGTTGTAATGCTATTAAACGCGATATATCACCAATAAATGAGGATGGAAAAACAATAATTCTATTCCCCTATTCTGAAAATTATAAAAATGAAATTCAAGTTGAAGGTACTGGAGAAGCTATTGGATTGACAGAAAGTGCTAAATCAACTATTCATATTTTACGTTTGAATCGACCTATTTTAAAAGAATATAGGATGAGTCATATTGATGAATATCTTGAAGAAATTAATGATGGCGAACCGCCTATAGATGCGTATAAAGAATCAATTAAAGAAATCAAGGTATTATCTACTGTAGCAAGTGGTTGTACAGGAACAACTCAAAGCTATTTTAATAAAATGGTATTTGGTAACTTAATATCAGTTATGGAATTATACCTTCAAAAAGTTGCTGTAAAGTTAGTAAAGGAAAATGAAGAGTATTATTGGAAATTTGTTGAAGGGTATAAATGGGAGGGAGAGAAAAAATATAAAATATCAGAAGTAAAGCAACTTTTAGATGAGTTATCATTAAAAGTGAATGAACAATTAGTGACAATACTTTATCATAATATTCCATTGGTTGAAAATATATTTAAATTCTTTGATATAGAATTGTTTGAGAATGATGTAGATAAAGAATACTTTATCAAAGTTATAAATATTAGGCATGATATAGTTCATAGAAATGGTAGATGTAAGAATGAAGCAGAGAAATACCATATAATTTCTAATGAAATGATCCAAGAGTTGATTGATAAGTTAGATAATTTAGTAGAAAATATAGAAAAGCAACTCTCTGATAGTTAGATAAGTTAAGAAATTTTCTCTGACTTATTTTTATCACCAGATTATTATTTTGTTAGTTCATGTCAACTATCTTTATTTATTGTATGGTGATGGTCCTAAAAAAGAGAATAAACAGGCTAGCGCAATTTAAATAAAATTTAATTTAAAAATAGAAAGGAACAAGGGCACCGTATCCTCTAAACTGAATACGGGCTACGGACTTGGTCAAAAAGATAGTTTTTCCTAGAAGCTAATGCTTCTTCGTCTAAATTCCTATTTTGATTGTGTCCGTTTAACGCCCTTAATATCTTAATTATGATCAACCGTTACTCTCGCCCCGAAATGGCGAACATTTGGACTGAGGAAAATAAGTATAAGGCTTGGCTGGAGGTTGAGATTCTAGCTGATGAGGCCTGGGCTGAGCTGGGTGAAATTCCCAAGGAAGATGTGGCCTTGATTCGTGAAAAGGCAGGCTTTGACATCGACCGCATCTTGGAGATTGAGCAGGAGACGCGCCACGATGTGGTGGCTTTCACGCGGGCGGTTTCTGAGACACTGGGCGAAGAGCGCAAGTGGGTGCACTATGGCCTGACCTCGACCGACGTGGTGGATACAGCCTACGGCTACCTCTACAAGCAGGCTAATGACATCATTCGTGAGGATCTGCGTCGCTTCACTGACATCATTGCGGAGCGGGCGCGGGAGCACAAGTTCACTATCATGATGGGACGGACCCACGGGGTGCATGCGGAGCCTACGACTTTCGGTCTTAAGCTCGCGACTTGGTACAGCGAAATGAAGCGCAATATTGAACGTTTCGAGATTGCGGCTGCGGGTGTGGAAGCTGGGAAAATCTCTGGTGCGGTTGGTAACTTTGCCAACATTCCACCATTTGTGGAAAGTTATGTCTGTGAGAAATTAGGCATCCGTCCGCAGGAGATTTCGACCCAAGTCCTGCCACGTGACCTCCACGCTGAATATTTCTCAGCCTTAGCCTTGATTGCGACATCTATCGAGCGCATGGCAACTGAGATTCGTGGTCTGCAAAAGTCTGAGCAGCGCGAGGTAGAAGAGTTCTTTGCCAAGGGTCAAAAAGGCTCTTCAGCTATGCCACATAAGCGCAATCCAATCGGCTCTGAAAATATGACTGGTCTGGCGCGTGTCATTCGCGGTCACATGGTGACGGCCTTTGAGAATGTCTCTCTCTGGCATGAGCGCGACATTTCCCACTCATCAGCTGAGCGGATTATCGCACCGGACACGACCATTCTTATCGACTACATGCTCAACCGCTTTGGTAATATTGTCAAGAACCTAACCGTCTTCCCAGAAAATATGAAGCGTAACATGAACTCGACCTTTGGTCTCATCTTCAGCCAGCGGGCTATGTTGACCTTGATTGAAAAAGGCATGACGCGGGAGCAGGCTTATGACTTGGTGCAGCCAAAGACTGCCCAGTCTTGGGATAATCAAGTGGACTTCAAGCCTCTGCTCGAAGCGGACCCAGAAGTCACTTCCCGCCTGACTCAGGAAGAGATTGATGAAATCTTCAACCCAGTTTACTATACCAAGCGCGTGGATGAAATCTTCAAGCGGGTAGGCTTAGATTAAACAAAAAAAGATGAGAGTGGGACAGAAATCGATAATTCGTTAGAATTCGATTTCGTCGTCCCACCTCCGCACAGTTGAGTAGGGCTG
>OHAS01001628.1_pt1 | contig 17523 bp, 18 predicted proteins | sample 1577131 | NCBI WGS metagenome assembly OHAS01 (sample SAMEA3541566, study PRJEB24748) | human gut metagenome | biome: human gut; feature: human-associated habitat; material: faeces | place: China | collected 2012 | reverse complement strand
ATCAAGCAGAATGTGCCAGAGTTTTTTATAGCTTACAGCCATCATATCATTCCTTTCTCTCGGCCCGCGAGTAAGTACTAAAATACATTTTATATTATAGCATATAATCCTGGAATAGCAACTATAAATCCCGAAATATCAAACTTAATTCCTATATTTCATACCTGTGTAAGCTCGACTGTAACCGAATAGCTTGGGAACAGCGTAAGGTATCGGAATTAGCTGAAAAGACCTATGGTGGCGGTACTCCTTCGACATTAAATGAGGCATATTGGGATGGTGATATTCCGTGGATACAGTCCTCTGATGTAGTTGATGGAAGGTTGTTCGGCGTTGTACCGAGGAAGCGTATAACTCAGTATGGATTAAACAATTCTGCAACTCAACTTGTACCTAAAAACTCAATAGCAATTATTACCCGTGTAGGTGTTGGAAAGCTCGCATTTATGCCGTATTCCTATGCTACCAGCCAAGATTTTCTATCGCTGAGCAAGCTCAATGCAGAGCCACTTTTCACGGTATATGCTTGCTATAAAAAGCTGCAATCCGAGTTGAATGCAGTACAAGGAACATCGATTAAAGGCATTACTAAAGATGAACTGTTAGCAAAGACCGTTATGGTTCCTCAATACGCTGAACAGCAGCAAATAGGTGCTTTCTTCAGCCAGCTTGACAACCTTATCACCCTTCATCAACGACAGCCATTTTTGCATTCACCTCCGGATATTTCTCTGATTGTCCAACTGACACCCCCTTTTTATACATTCTCTTGGGAACAGCGTAAGTTGTCTGAAATGTGCGGTACTTTTGAGTATGGACTTAACGCAGCCGCTAAGGAGTTTGACATAAAAAACAAATACATCAGAATCACGGATATTGATGATGCCAGCAGAGAGTTCTTGCTTTCTGATCTTTCGTCCCCTGATATTTGCCTTGATGGTATGTCGAAATATCTACTCTCAAGCGGAGATATTGTCTTTGCACGAACTGGTGCAAGTGTCGGAAAAACCTACATTTACAGGGAAAACGACGGCATTGTGTACTTTGCAGGTTTCCTTATTCGGGCAAAAGTCAATCAGGACAATGATGCAGAATTTGTTTTTCAAAGCACCCTTTCGCCAAGCTATGAGAAGTATATTCGTATTACCTCGCAGCGATCTGGACAGCCGGGTGTAAACGCACAAGAGTATGGTGAGTACGACTTGTTTGCCCCGTCAAAAGAGGAACAGCAAAGAATTGGACACTTTCTGCGAGGTATTGACAACCTTATCACCCTTCATCAGCGACAGGCAATTGTATATGCGGTAATTCGCAGTATACGAAAAGTAATTTTAGCCGAAAGACAGTATTTTGCTCCACCGATGGTACGAAAATCCCCCTGATCACTCTCTGCGAATAGTTTGCTATACTGTTCTAAAAGCATTAATGCGATTGTAATGCGAGCATCGGAAAAGGGCGACGTTTTATGGAGAAGAATTGCACCATAATGTCCATTGTTTTTTGAAATATCTCACTAATTTGTTTATGGCATTTTGAAACACATATTTGATTTCGATCGACCAAAAATGCCATCAGCCAAAAAGTATGCTTTTTGGTATACATAGAGCCAGCCCATCAGGACAGACCTTGTATAGTTCAGCAGAACAACCGCAAGAAAAAAGACGAGCAGATTGCTGCTCGTCTTTTTGCATTTACTTTTTTGTGGCTTTGAAACTCAAGCCTCCTGGTAGAGTTCCAGAATGGCGCCATCTTTCCAGACAAATGCCAGCCGATCGCCCTTGTCATTGGCTGCCATCGGGCCGCAGATGACGCTGTCGGCATCGGCAATGTACTTCTCCAGGTCGTCCACCTTATAGGCAACATGCGGGTTGCGGTGGATCTCCTCAGGGAAAGGTGTGCCCTCCTCAAACTTCAGGTACTCGATCTTATAGTCATAGTCGTCAACATTGCTAACCCAGAACTTTGCACCTTCATTGTAAGTCATGTTGGGCTTGCGGTTCGTGATAGGAATACCGATGTGCATATAGGTAGCGGACATAACGAGTCTCCTCCTTTTATTTGCAGGACATACCTGCTATATTACTTATTGACGTACTTGGCCTCATACCAGCCCCGGAAAGTGATCGTCAGCCAGCCAAAGACCAGACCGATCAGGGCATAGATCCCCTCGCTGATGAAGGCATTGCCGAAGGTAGCACCGGGGATATAGCTCATGATACCGAAAAACACACCCGCACCGACGAACACGGCAGGAACAAAATTGATCATCTCTGGGGCAATATCGAGATACAGGATGATAGGAACCAGTACCAGCAGCACCAGGGGCATGGCCCAAAAGCCCAGCGCCCCCAACTGGCCGCCACAGAAGATAATGGCGATGGAAGCTACCATGCCGATCACATAGCCAATCATGGCGCGGACACCGTTCTTAACGGTGCAGCCGCCCATGAAGTACACGGCCCAAGCCTGGAAAGAGATCCATCCGCCGCCGGCGAAAAGGGGAACGATACCGGCGCAGATGGCCTGGTCAATAGCCTGGAGGACAGCGGCCTGTAGGCCGATAAATAAAGCGATGGGAAAGTATTTCTTTGCAGTCATGGAAGGATCCCTCTTTTCTTTAAAATAAATCCTTCGCATTGCAATTTATTCAAATGTAGTATATAATCAAATTGCTGCGCGAAGGCGGTGATCTTATCCTCGCACGATGAGATCACATTGACGTATTCCGCAGTTTCCGGGAGGGCCCTTCTTTTGAAGGGCCCTCTTCTATTTTATTTGCCTATGCGTTCTGATTTTTAACTTCCTGATAGACCTCATAGGCCTGTTTGGCGGTATAGCCCTCATGGACAACTTTGCCAATGGCCTGAGCCATACCCGCGGGACAGTCGGACTGGAAGATATTCCGGCCCATGTCTACGCCGTGAGCTCCCTGATCAATGGCCTGATAGGCCATCTCCAGTGCATCCAACTCCGGCAGCTTCTTGCCGCCGGCAATGACGATGGGCACCGGGCAGGCAGCGGCTACCCGCTCAAAGCCCTCGCAGAAGTAGCTCTTGACCACGTTAGCCCCGTTTTCCGCCAGCACGCGGGTGGCCAACTGGAAGAACTTCTCCGTCCGCTCCATCTGTTTGCCTACGGCCACCACTCCCAAGGTGGGAATGCCGTAGCGGGTACCGGCATCAGCGGTGCGGCACAGCAACTCCAGCGAACGGGACTCGCCGGGAGTGCCAATAAAGGTTTGAACCGCCATGCAGTCGGCATTCATCCGGAGGGCGTTCTCAATATCGCAGGCGATTCCACCGCCGTTGGACATATCGTCGAACAGAACAGTCGTATCGTAGGTCACTCGGACGCACTTGGCTACCTGCGCGGAGGGAGAGATGCAGGAGCGGATCATGCCCTTAGTCCCCATCAGCACATTGACATGAGGGATCAGGGGCGGGATGACAAGGTCGATACGCTCAAGCCCCGCCGTAGGACCCATTATGTAGCCGTGATCAAAGGCCAGCATGACCGTGTTGCCTGACTTGGGATCAAACAGCCGCGCCATACGGTTTTTCATTCCCCAGTCACAGTTGGAGGCGCCTTTTACATAGAAGCCCTCCTGTACAGCAGGCACATCCAAATGATAATCGTGTGCTGCCTTATTTCCAACATTATCGGCCATGGCTTACTCCTTGCTGAACGCGGGCGTGTGGCAGGATGTATTCCACAGGCGGGTGAACTCCTCATCCCACTTGGCAATATTCATCTGGAAACCGCCGGCTTCCTGCACGGTGAGGATCTCACCGACCATGCTCCCGACGACCTCAATGTCCTTGGCTTTCAAGAATTCCACAGTATCTTTGAACAGCACCAGCATCTCCATCATGGTAGTCGCGCCGCAGCCGTTGATCATAACGAAAGCCTTATCGCCAGCCTTCAACTCCAGATTTTTGCACAGAGCCTCAGCCACCAGGGCCACCGTCTCCTTAGAGGACGACATAGGCACTCGGATGCCGCCACCCTCGCCATGCTGACCGGCACCGATCTCCATCAGATCTGTCTCGCCCAGATCACCGAAGGACATTCCGTTCTGGGGGTGCGTGGCATCGGTGGACTTAACGGTGATGGACGCCATGTTGTCGGCATAGCGCTGAGCAAGGTCAGCCACCTCATCCAGGCTCTTTCCTTCTCGGGCTGCGGCTGCGGCAATGTGGTAGAGAGCCACCGCACCGGCCAGACCGCGCTTGTTATCCTCGCCGTTGGGATCGTACTGGATTTCCTCGCCGGTAACTACCTGACGGACATTCAGGCCAGCCTTCTGAGCCAGCTTCATCGCCTGCTTGCCAGCCAGCTGGTCACCGGCATAGTTTAAGGTCAGCAGCAGCACGCCGTGCCCCTTATCCGCCAGCTTCATGGCGTCAAACACCAGCTTGCCGTTGGGGGCAGCGAAGATATCGCCGACAGCCTGGACATCCAGCATACCTTTGCCCACAAAGCCAGCCTGAGCGGGTTCGTGGCCGGAGCCGCCATAGGTCACGATCGTCACACGGTCGGCGTCGGTCAGATCCTTGCTGATGACCAGATGACCGTCCACATCAAGAATGTCGGGGTAGGCCAGACCCAGGCCAACCAGTTCCTCATCGGTAATCGTTTCGGGGGCATTGATAAACTTCTTCATGTTCATGTAAAATACCTCTCATTTCAGATCAGTTGTTTGTACTCAGAACTGCGCCAGCCCGCGGAAAAAATACGCCATTGAAGTTGCGCCCGCGTCCGGCGTTCCAATGGTCTGTGTGCCATAGCTTTTCGCCCGTCCAAACTTGGACACGAACTGTTTACTGGCTTCGGCACCTCGAGTCGCTGCCTCAGCTGCTGCGGCAAACAACTCCTGCTCGTCATTTCCTGTGTATGCCGCGATTGCCTCGCTGGCGGGGATCAGGGCATCCATCATGGTCTTGTCGCCCACCTGGGCACCCGACATCTCATTCAGCGCCTCAAGAGCCCGAGCAAAAATTGCCTGAAGTCCTGCGGTGTCGATCTCGTCTCCGTCGGGGGCATTTTCCTGCATTCCATCCAGCCAAGTATTCCACAGGGGAACGGCGCTGCCTCCATTCAACACCATAACAGCCATAGCCGCATCATCCAGCATGGACTGAATGCCGCCGTCGGATTCGGCCACCGCACCGGAGATCGCACCGGCGATCTTGGTCATGGTCAAGCCGTGGTCGGCATCTCCAAACTTGGAGTCAATTTCCGTCAGTTCCTGCTCTGCAGCCGTCACCGACGCGCAAGCCTGCTGCAGCCGTGCTGCAAATTCTGTTTTCGTCATTTCGCTTCACCTCCTTCCATCGCCCTTGTGTTACATTTGTGAATTTATGATAATGTAGAGCGTAACAGATGTCAATAGCAGAGACAGAATTTCACCATATATACCTAATACAACCTATTAAAAATGTGCAATTTGTCAGAATAACAATGACGCTCGGAATAAATCATATTCCGAGCGTAACATATGTAACTTATTTGTCGAATAATGCCTGCACAAGAGAAGACCGGGCGACAATATGCGTCAGCACATTGGACCGCAGGGCACCGCACAGGGCCTTCTCACTGGTATTTGCCGAACAGACTCCGATGATGTTCGGGCATTTCCGCAGAAGATCAAGCGGGATTTGAATGGCAAAATCCTGATCCGACTGGATGACCGTCCCGTCCTCGTTGAAATAGTAAATGAGCATCCGGCCGCAGGCGTGCTGCTTCTGGAGCAAGTCGCCATAGCGAACGAGTGAGGCAAAGTCAGGGCTGGACGGATAATTGCCGATATTGACGAGGGCGGTATCAATCTGTTCCCACTGCTGTTCGATCTGGTGATAGACCTCCGTTGAGCAGAGCAGGCGTTTCTCCTCTTGGTTGTCCGGCAATGCAGGCAGGTAGAGAAAGTGCGAAGCTGCGCCAAACTGTTGTGCCATCAAGCGGACATTTTCATTGGATTGGTAATTCCGAGCAGGGATATTGGCATTGCCAACCAGCGGGCAAATATCTGTGATGGAGCTGTCTTGCTGAGGATTTGTCTCCAACCATGTCACGAGCTGTCCGATCAAATAGCCCCAGCCAACTCCAAGCCGTTGAGTTCCTATATTCTGAAGCAGTTCGACCGCTCCCTGAGAAAGCGCGCGATTGGTTTCGTCCTCATCTTTCCCATCTTCTATTAAAACGCCGTTTTGAATGGCGCTGTACAAATGTAGCCGCTCCATCAGGCGCTCCGCCCGCGCCCCCGGCTCATGGATCGTAATTTCCACCACACCAAGTTCACGCGCTTCAGAAAGCATCCGGCTGACTAAGGGCCTGGAAACCCCTAATTCCTTTGCAATATCGCTCTGCCGCTGATTTTCCAGATAGTATCTGCGTGCGACATACGCTAATTTCTTTTGCTTTTCCTGACTGAGCATAGCATCGTTCCTCCGTGTGTATGTTACATATGTTACTTTAGCATAACGGGCCGACCTTTGCAAGGGCCAGCACTTATGCATTCAGCAACGAGTATACGCCGGCAATGGATCAAGAAAGTATTGCCATTCCATCTCACACTCGTTATAATAACAAAGCGCCAAAGATACATAATCAAAGAAGGGGAAAAACATGAATAAGACTGAATTGATTGCTGCAATGGCTGAAACGAGTGGCCTTTCCAAGAAGGATTGCGAGGCTGCTCTCGCTGCATTCATCACGACTACTGAGAGCGCTTTGAAGGCTGGCAACAAAGTACAGCTGGTGGGCTTCGGCTCTTTCGAGGTCAAAGAACGTGCTGCCCGTACTGGCAAGAATCCTGCAACAGGTGAGCATATTGATATCCCTGCATCTAAGGCACCTGCGTTCAAAGCAGGAAAGGCTTTCAAAGACGCCATCCAGTAATTTGAAAACCCATAGAGAGGCACTTACGGTATTGATCCGTAAGTGCTTCTTTTTTAGCTAATCTCATAACGCCCCAACGCAACTGTCGTTTAATTGCGGCAAATTCGCCACAAATAAAATGCAGTTTCTGCTTTCTATTGCTGATAATTTGTACGAACCTGTTGTTGGTTACCAAACCTCCTCGTAAGTATTGATATAGATTACTTCACAGGAGGAATGCAAAATGAAAAGTTGCCAGTATAAGAGTTCCGATGAGCTCCCCCTTATCCTCAATGTTCAAGAGGTGTCCAATTTCCTCGGCCTCGGGCTGTCTCAGGTCTATGAGCTTGTGAAGCGCATCGACTTTCCTGCCTTCAAAGTTGGAAGTCGTATCTTCGTGCCGAAAGACAAATTCCTTACCTGGCTAAATGTGCAAACAGAAGAGAAGGACTCTCTCTTCTATACGGAGTGACAAGGATGGACGATAGTAAGATGCCGCGAATCCGGCGCAAAGAAGATCTTCCGGATGTGATGACGATGCCGCTCGTTGCAAAGACCCTCGGATGCAGTCTTACGGTTGCATATAGACTTCTAAAGAGAGATGACTTTCCCCATACGGTAAGTGGTCAAAGGGTCTATATTGACAAAGGAAAATTTCTCTCGTGGCTTGATGCTCAGACGCAAATGGAAAAGAGAGATCATTATGGCTGGTAGGCAAAGAGCGAATGGCGAAGGCAGCATTCGAGAGAGATACCCCGGCTGTTGGGAAGGTCGATATACTGCCGGCTACGATATTCTAACGGGAAAGCGTATTCAAAAGGGCGTTTTTGCTAAGACACGAAAAGAATGCGCAGCGAAGCTGGCACGAGCCATCCAACAGGATACAGGGCCTTATTATCGCAAGGGCAAAGGATATGATTCACAGCCCCTTTCTACATGGATTCGGCTTTGGTTTGATTCCTACACAAAGCCAAATCTTCGCCCCAGCTCAGCAGATGGTTATAGGAGCATGATCGAGAACCACATCATCCCGGTTTTGGGCCATATCCAGCTTTCAAAGCTCAGCTCAATCCAGATTCAGCGCTTCTACAATGATCTGCACACACAGGGCCGCTTAGACAACCATGGAAATCGGAAATATGAGCCATTGTCTGCAAGCACCGTGAAGCACATTCATGCGGTATTGAGCGGCGCTCTGAAACAGGCAGTTAAGGAGCGGATTATTTCCTTCAACCCTTGCGATAACTGCAAAATTCCAAAGCGTGAAAAGAAAGAAATGCACGTCCTGCCGCAGGACAAGATAGGTGCATATCTGGATGAGGCAAAGCGACTTGGGGTCTATGCGCTTTTCTATTTGGAATTGACAAGTGGGCTTCGACGGGGAGAATTACTTGGCCTGGAGTGGGCCGACTTGAATCCGGAAACACGAATGCTGACGGTTAACAAGCAGCTCACTCGTTCTGGGGGAGAGTTGTGCATTTCTGTACCGAAGACTGAGAATTCGATTCGAACAATAGCTCTTCCGGAGAATACTGTTGCTTTGCTCATAGATGAGCACAACAAGCATCCGGATAGTCCCCTCATGTTTTGGTGTCCAAGAACTAATGGTTACTGGAGTCCGGACTCTCTTCGACATTTACACAAACAAATGCTCGCCGCTGCCGGAGTGGATGAAAGCGTTCGCTTTCATGATTTGAGACATACATTTTCGACCTTAGCAATTCAGAGCGGCGTAGATGCAAAAACGGTCGCTGGCATGCTCGGCCACTATAGTGCCGCATTCACGCTGGACACTTACACGCATGTGACAGAACAAATGAAGCGAGGCGCGGCTGAAAAGATCGGCGTTTTTATGAACGCAAGTGTCAATGTGCAGGTTAATGTCGTTCACTCACCGAGTGCGGTAGTGCGTGGTGATTATGAATCGGATCTGGCTAACTGCCTAAACCCGTCGAATTCGACGGATTTAGATCCAACATCACAGTAGACATTGAACAAGGAAAAGGGACTCTGAAATCAGCAATTTCAGAGTCCCTTTTTTCGTTGGTCCGAGTAGTGCGACTCGAACGCACGGTCTCCTGGTCCCAAACCAGGCGCGATACCAACTTCGCTATACCCGGATGCATTATATTATTATAACAGGTCAAAATGCGCATGTCCAGTCCTCTATATAGCTTTTTGCATTTTTGCATTTTATGGAATCCTGCGCTCTAAACGCCATTGAGTGCGTCTTGCACAGATTAAATCTGCTATGTTAGAGTCAGGGCTGTTTCGACCTTTTGTAATTGCGCTGGAGTGTACTCTGTATAAAGGGATGCCTCTTTTGTATTCCCATCTTCATCAAAGAATTCAACGGTAAATGCTTTGCCGTTACCGAGTACATCGACAATGGTTCCTTCAGTCCCTGCTTTGACCCCAGTTTCGGGATCATCATTGATTGCTCCAATCTGAATAATCTCACCTGTCAAGAAAACCGGATCTTTGACCATCTCAGAAAAGGTAAGCGCCTGATTCCACTCCATATCCATGACAATGTACTCCACGGCAATTGCTCCTTCTTTCGTTCGATTGTAATCATCATAGAGCTGTCGGTGTCCAAAAGAACGGACAATGCGAATTATCCCTATTGGCACCTTGAATACAGATGATTATCAAATTACCTGCAAACAAAAAAGCCCCTTTCGGGACTTGTGATTTACACGAAAAAGATGAGCCTTGACCACCAGCAAAAGCAGTCAAGGCTCATCTTTCGTTCTTAGTATCTAACATCAATTTAACCTCGCTTTCTTGAGTTGAGAGGGAGTTAGCTGTACATTGGACTCACCCTTTCTGTATCTATAAGATAGCATAGGATAGACAAAAAATCAATGCAGGAAAGACACAACGTATCTTTCAAAAAACTGGTCATTACAATGAAATGTGGCGCGAATGTGCAAGACCAGATTGACATCTCTGCGCGATTACTGTATCATCAAATTGTTGAGGGCTTTCACACATGTAGTGAAAGCCCTCATTTTTCTGTTATTGACTGAATCCTCTGGCTGCATACAATGCCTGCTTTTGAATTCGATTTCTCATGAGTTGCCGAAACGTAATGGGTGCCACGACCTCAAGGACTGGCCCGAAGGACAATACGCGGATCAGCAACTCTGTTTCATCATCTTGGTCATATCGGAGTGTGATTCGATATAGCCGCTCGTCCAGCTTCTGCGTCTCCTTTTCAAAATGGGAGAAATGCAATAAGACACGCTCCAAGCCATTGCGCTCATCATGGAGAAGTAGCGTAAGTGCTTTGAGGCGTCCTTTCGGCACGGTCACAGCGCCTGGGTCATATTCTTCCAGCAGCTCGCAGGAACGAATACGGGCCATGTTGATCGTGTTCATCCTCCGCATCCCCGTCACTAAGATCCGGAATTTATCGTCCTTCTCCGAATACTCCAAGCGGTACGGATTGCAGACAAAAGAATGGCGGACTCCAGTATGTCCGTGGAATCGAATTCGCATCTTCCGATTCTCATGGATCGCTCGCAATACCACGCGAAAGCAATGAACATAATTGGGATCGGAATAGGGATCTCCATCTGCATACTGGTCAAATCGGACGAAGGTGTCCTGGGTATATAACGGCTCCACATCTTCAAGGCCACTCGTGTCCGGATTAAATAAAGCGATTCTTGGGTCTGCAAGGAGGGCCTTCAGCCATCGCTTCTGCAGAGTGGTCAAGGGCATCGTCGGCTTTCTCCGCAAAACAGTGTGGAAGTTGCTGTCCAGCAATGGCCATGCATCGGACTGCAAAGCGGCAGGAATGGATAATACGCTTTCTGCGAACGCCTTTTCCTGCACGATAGCAGTCAGTTTTCCGGCAGTCAGCGTTTCCTCCGCAGCTTCGGTTAGAACGGCAGCAACAACATTGAAGTAACTGCCGTAGATCTCACTAAATAGCATCGGTATCCCCTCCGTACATGGCCTCCATGCGTTGCAGATCCTCATAGAAGGTATTTACGACAAATTGGCTGCTGCACTGCAGATTTACAATACGGCCAATGAAGGTTCGAATCCACGGCAGCATTTCCGAAGCATCATAGACATCCGCTACGAAGCGGCAGGTCTGTTCGTCCAGGATCTCTATGCGACCGTGACGCTTTTCTCGATCCAGTCGATGAAGAATGAATTCCTCACCGGGACCGAAGTGGATCGTCATCTCGATATGATCCAGGTTATAGTCCGGGCCAGTCGAAACGCCCCAGAGATGCTCATCGAATTTCTGCTGGAAACCTAAGCACTTTTCATACTGCTTTTCAACGCTCCCGGCTGTGACTTTCTTGATCGCGTCCAAGCGGAAGAATATCAGGTGCCTGCCACGGTAGTGGTAGCCGAGGAGATATTGCCTGCCGGATTGTGTGCTGCTGTAGATCTTTAGCGGGCAGACAGTTCGTTGGTAGTCGCGCCCATTGCGCAAGCTGCAGATAGAGAGCTCCACCGCTCGTCGTTCGCTGATTGCCAGCAGCAGATCACATAGAATATTGCTGTCAAGCGCATGCAGGACATAGTGGTGTTTGAAACGGAAGATATCAGAGGGCTTCTCCAGTTTGTCCATAAGGAAAGAACCTACCACGCCGAGAGGATCTGCTTCCGAATAAAAGGCAAGCGCGTCTTTCCAAGAGTCCAGGTCAATGGAGGAATCATCCGATCTCCGATACAGAACTTCACGGCCCCTTTTCTCCGCACGCAGAAGGCCAAGTTCTTCGTATTCTTTGAGCTTCTTTCGCACGGTAGACTCATCCAAGGAGAAGTCCCCGTTGAAATGCGAGAGATAGTCGTCGTTGATCCGGTCAACAATCTCCTTGGAAGATAGCACGCTGCCATCCGCAAGGATGTCCAGAATATAGAAGTGGAGCGTAATATCCTTATCCGTAAAGCTCTTTGCTTTGAATGCCTTATAGAGAGGATTACGCGGGACTCTTCTGCTGTCCAGAGAGAGAAATACATTTTTCCCGGATGACTCCTGGTGAAAGGACATGTAGTCACCCAGCCAGCTTTCAATTCTGCGCCGTTCATTATCATAGCTTCGAGCGCTCTTCATTCCATACTCATCACGGCTCTTAAAGCCATAGACATAAAACTCGCGCATATAGTTCCGGATCCGTTCAAAGCTCTTGACCAACTCACTATAAGCCATGTACTCCACCTCCTCTTCACCAGATAGTATCACTTTAGATTATCAAATGTCCAAAAGAACGGACAGCTCCTAAGAGTCCCCCCCCAGGAGCTGTTTGCGGTAATGCTCAGCCGACCGTTACTGATACACTCTTTCCGCTGAAGGCCACTCCGTACTTATAAATCGTTGAAACGCCCTTACTGAGCATTTCAGTATCATATTGCCTGTCATTAATCTGCTGTAAAGCAGTTTCAGATAGCAGTTTCAGCTTTTCTTCCGTACACCCTTTTTCCGCCTTCAGTTCGATTAGAATGCCAGATAGATTCGCACGCTTGGGCATCATCTGGATATCGTATCGACCTTCTCCAGATTCTCTGTTAGAGGTTGTGTAAGCTCCGCTCAGCATTGCGCATAGGCCAAGCATAAACCCGTGATAGAAATTTTCGCCGGCTGTATCGAAGCTACTTGCGGACTGAAGAAGAAGGTTATGGATGAGCTCTTGTATGCGTTTGCTGTCACCGGAGTAAATGGCTTCCTGAACGGAAACCGCAATAGACTGAGGAATAATACGATTGAGCTTTTGTAAGATCTCCTTGTTGTAGACAAAGGAGATCTCTTTATTCGGAAGTGCGAGTTCGCAGATAGAGTCGATACCAAAAGACGAATCTACTTTAACTGCATTCAGATAGCCGGCAACCAGCAGGAAGCTATAGATGACCGAAGGGTTTTGCTTGATCTGTGGGTATATGACATCGGTATCGATATAGGACACGATTGTCTTCCCGGAAACAAGGGATGTCAGTTTCTCATAGGTATCCTGATCCGCTTCCTCAAGCAGCTCTCCGATGATATCGTTACTACCAGTAGAGAGCCAGAACGCTTTCGGTTGGCAGCCGTTGTTGAAGTAGTTGATCACAGACCACGGATTGAATATCTCCGCGCTTCCGAAACGGTAACCATCGTACCAGTCACAGATCTCATCATATTTTTCAGCAACGCCATAGTACTCCGCCATCTCTCGAACTTCGTCTGGAGTTAAGCCGAAGTAAGAGCTGTACTTGCTGTCGAGAACAGAATTGATCGTGACATTATTTAGTCCGGTGAAGATGCTCCCTTTTGCAACGCGGAGGATTCCTGTCATCAGGCCAAAAGACAGGTGCCTATTATCCTTGAGGCCTCCGGAGAAAAGGTTCCGCATGAGAGGAATCACCTTGTCGCAATATCCGAGTGAGTAGCCCTGCTGGATGGGAGTATCGTATTCATCAATGATGATAATTGGCGCAACCGCATAATGCGCATGAAGCATTCTAGAGAGATTCATGAAGGACATGGCGATATCCGTTTCGCTGGCAGTCCCGCCAAGGATGCTTCGCAGATACTCTTTGTCATAGGCGCTGAGCTGATCGCTTTCCAGTAATTCGATGTGCCGCTGCACTTCATTGCGAATGATTTGGTAGATCGACTGATATGTTGCTTTCCAGTCCTCGCACTTGACATCTTTGAAGGTCACATAGATAACGGGGTATTTCCCCTGATAGCTGCGATAGTGAGTTCCGCACTTCCAAATCTTTTTATCCTTGAAATAGATGGAAGTATCTTCATCCGATTTCTCGAAGAAAACACGCAGCATATCCATATTCAAGGTCTTTCCGAAACGCCGAGGGCGCGTGAACAGGGATACCAGCGGACGTTCATCGAGGAAGTCCTTGATCATCATCGTTTTATCAATGTAGTAGTAACTTGAGGATGCCAGACGATAATCAGAGATTCCGATTGGCAAAGGGAGATTTGTCGGTTTGGCTGCCTTCACATAGTTGCCGCTTTTAATGCGTTGATCTACAGGCTTCTCCGCATTGGATGGGATCCGCCAGTTCCGTCCATCCTTTACAGCTCCCTGGATTCGACCGGCCAAGCACATTCCAGAAACCTGCCGATCCGTTATGCCCCATTCTTTCGCAGCCTCTTTGACAGTCATATAGTCAGCCATGTTATCCACCCCCTTCTCTTTCTCCGAATTCTATTATGCGCAAGGTTCAGAAGAAAGTCAATTTATTTCGGAAGTATATCGTATACAGGCAATATTCTTCTGGATCGAAAGTACCCCCTTAATTGTCTACCTGATGAGTTCGCAACTTTTTTTCCGTGATTTTCCTCAACGCAGAAGGTATCCTAAGACCACGAAAAGCGCAGACAGCAACACCATGAAGCATATGACTTGAAATCATAGGAGCTATCTCCGACGAGCCTTTTGGCGAAGTTGGAACATGAATGCGCTTTGTGAAAGACGCCAACAGCAATCCACACTATCAACATTAGCTCACTTATGGAGCATGCGGCTTCAGGCCGGACGATAAATGGTGAAAGTCCCTTTGTGATGATAACCAGCGGCGTCTTGTAAGATGTAGCGGCTGGCAGTACTGTAAGACTTCTGACGTCAGGCCTCGTAGCCAAAACCGTTTGAGTTTTACAATGCCAGACCGCTGCATTTCCAAGGAAAGGCACCAACAGCAGACGATCAGAATAGCTAAGATGGTGAAAGCAGGCGGTTCATACCCGTCGTTCGTGGGTTCGATTCCCACTTCATATGGTGCCTTGTTTTACAGAGAAAGATGCCAACAGCAACACAACATGCATCCGACAGTAATCGTAACTATCTTGTGACCATGATGGCATCTTGTGAAAGGCCCGTACAGCAAAAAGCACTCTTGTCAGGGAAGTTTTGACCACGGCGTTACTACGCTGAAATTTACAGTTCCTTTTGGAACCGGGCCTTGTCTTATTATACTGCGATTGCGTTAGGAGGGATCATCATGCTGCAGTATCTAAAGAACGAAGCGAATCTGACCCATACGGAAAACGGAGCGGTTACATATCAATCCACCCAATCTGAGTGTTTGGATCTGTTTGCGACCATCGGCGCACTCCGACGGGAGAGTGACGAGGAGATCACAAATCGATTCCTCCGTGCATACGCAGAGAATGCTGATCTCGCCATGAAAACGCTGTTTTTCGCAAGAGATGTCCGTGGCGGTATCGGCGAGCGGCGCGTCTTCCGTACCATTCTGAAATGGCTGGCCAGCAATGAGCCGCGATCCCTGGAGAAGAACATCCAGTACATCGCAGAGTATGGCCGCTACGATGACCTACTGGCCTTGATGGGCACCACCTGCGAAGGCAAGGTGCTGCAGCTGATCAAAAAACAGCTGGCAGCTGACTTTGCCGCTCTGGAGGCCGGCGAGTCCGTGTCCCTGCTGGCCAAGTGGCTCCCCTCCGTCAATGCCTCCAACGAAGATGTGATCCGGCAGGCGAAGCGAATTGCCCGTGCGATGGGTATGAACGACGCCCAGTACCGCAAAACGCTGAGCGCCCTGCGCACCAAGATCAGCATTATCGAGAACAACCTGCGCGAAAAAGACTACACCTTCGATTACTCCAAGCAGCCCTCCAAGGCCATGTTCAAGTATCGTAAGGCCTTCATGCGAAATGATGGAGACCGCTATGATGAATTCATGAGCCGTGTCGCCGAGGGTACGGAGCAGCTCCACACTGGCACCCTGACGCCCTATGAGATGATCAAGCCCTTCTTCGGTCGCGACGATATCTCCGATCAGGAGCGCAAGGCCATTGACGCAACATGGAAGACACAGGAGGATTTCACTGGCGGTGAGAACGCTCTGGTCGTCATTGATGGCTCCGGCTCCATGTACGGTGGTGCTGATCCCATCCCCGCCACTGTGGCGCTGTCTCTTGGTATCTACTATGCCGAGCGCAACACCGGCGCATTCCAAAACCACTTCATCACATTCTCTGAGAATCCCAAGCTGGTGGAGATTAAGGGCAAGGATATCTACGAAAAGGTGCGGTACTGTCACCAGTTCAACGAGGTCGCCAACACCAATATCCAGCGTGTGTTTGAGTTGATCCTCAAGACTGCTGTGAAGAACCGTGTGCCCCAGAAGGATATGCCTGCCAAGATCTTCATTATCTCCGATATGGAGTTCGACTACTGTACTGAAGATTGCTCCTTGACCAACTTCGAGTATACGCAGCGGCTCTTCGAGGAACATGGCTACCAGCTGCCCGAGGTGATGTTCTGGAATGTGGCAAGCCGTAATCAGCAGCAGCCCGTCAAGATCAACGACCAGGGCGTTGCGCTGGTATCCGGCTGTAATCCCCGAATCTTCTCCATGCTGAAAGCCGGCATTCTTTCCCCCTATGCCTTCATGATGGATGTTCTGGGTTCCGAGCGTTACGCGGCGATCGTGGCATAATAGAGCTGACGCAGGAGGTGATAGCAGGTATGTTATCGCCTCCTGCTTTTTCTTTCCCAACAAAAGTGTTGCTGTTGACAGAGATGAACCGTAAAATAAAGAGTATGAAGGAAAGGGAGATCGTTATGATTACGATTCAAGGTTTATATAATACTGCGGTCTGTTACACCCCCGAGTTGGAGGAGGCAGCCCGCAAGCAGATCCAGACCGTTTGCGATCAGGCCGAGTTTGCCGGCTGCAAGATCCGGATCATGCCCGATGTCCACGCTGGCAAGGGCTGTACCATCGGTACCACCATGACCATCCAGGACAAGATCGTGCCCGGTATGGTTGGCGTCGATATCGGCTGCGGTATGGAGACTGTTGAGCTTCGTGAGCGGGAGGTCGACTTTGAGAAGCTGGACGCCCTAATCCGCAGGGAGATCCCCTATGGCCGTGAGGTTCGAGACATTCCTCATGCACTGAACGCTGAGATCGATCTGACTCACCTCCGCTGCACAGATCAAGTCAATCTCAACCGGGCCATGCGCAGCATCGGCTCTTTGGGTGGCGGCAACCACTTCATTGAGGTGGATCGCGCGGAGGATGGCCGGTTGTTCCTGGTGGTCCACTCTGGCAGCCGTCATCTGGGCACCGAGGTGGCTGAGCACTACCAGAATGAGGGTCGGCGTGCCCTTTGGGGCGGCGCCCAGCATCAAGTTCAAGCCGCCATTGACCAGCTGAAGGCCGATGACCAACCCACATTTCACGCGCATTACTGACTATCGCGACGTGGAGAGCCTCAATATGTTTGCCGAGCTGCGCAACGATGGGCGTGATGCCGACGAGTTATTGGCAATCCTCGCCAGTAAATCCCGTGACAACAGTCGCACACCCATGCAATGGACCAACGGCGATAATGCCGGGTTTACGGCTGGCGAACCGTGGATTGGCCTGGGCGATAACTATCAGGAAATCAACGTAGAAGCAGCGCTGGCCGATGAGTCCTCGGTGTTTTACACCTACCAAAAGTTAATCGCACTGCGTAAGCAAGAAGCCGTCCTGACATGGGGCGATTACCAGGATCTGCTGCCAAACAGCCCTGTATTGTGGTGCTATCGCCGTGAGTGGAAGGGGCAAACCTTGCTGGTCATTGCCAACCTTAGCCGTGAGACCCAACCCTGGCAGCCAGGGAAAATGCTCGGCAACTGGCAGCTTGTGATGCATAACTACGAAGAA
>OHAS01001620.1_pt1 | contig 17595 bp, 13 predicted proteins | sample 1577131 | NCBI WGS metagenome assembly OHAS01 (sample SAMEA3541566, study PRJEB24748) | human gut metagenome | biome: human gut; feature: human-associated habitat; material: faeces | place: China | collected 2012 | reverse complement strand
AACTGGCACTGGCGCTTGTTGAATATGTAAAACGGTCCCAGGACCCTGAAATCAGTGAAAAGGAAGGATTGCGGCCTGCTGTCGGCATTGCCGCTGTTCAAGTAGGGGTGCATAAACGTATCTTAAGTATCGTCATTCCCTATGAAGAAGATGAGGATGAGGTTTTCTGCCTTGTGAATCCGAGAATTGTTTCTCATTCCGTACAGGATTCTTATTTAAAAGGCGGTGAAGGCTGTCTTTCAGTTGAAGAAGTTCATGAAGGTTATGTACCTCGTCATGCCCGCATCAAGGTTCGTGCCTATGATGTTTTACAGGATCAGGAGATTGAACTAAGAGCCAGCGGATACGCGGCAATCGTGCTTCAGCATGAAATGGATCATTTTGAAGGCATCCTCTTCTATGATCGGATTAATCAGGAAAATCCTTGGCAGGAAATTGAAGACGCAGAAGTAATCGAATAGAATATTTAAGACTGCTTATAAAGTTAAGCGGTCTTTTTTTGGTTAATTCAGTTTTATTTTCATGAATCTATGTTATAATAATAAAAGCAAAGAGTGTCTTTTTGTTTTGAAAGGAGTTTAACTATAATGGATAAGAAGCAAACAAAGACACCTCGAAGAGTACCAGAAAAACAATCAACACCATATAATAAACTGGCCCCGAAAAAAAATGACACCTTAGTGTATGCGCTAGGTGGCTTGGGCGAAGTCGGCAAAAATATGTATTGTATTGAACACGAGGATGACATCGTGATTATCGATGCGGGTGTTCGTTTTCCTGAGGAAAATCTTCTGGGTGTAGATTATGTAATCCCTGATTATAATTATTTAGTCAGAAATAAGCAAAAGAAAAAAACGTTGATTATTACACACGGACATGAGGATCATATCGGCGGTATTCCGTTCTTGCTGAAATCGGTAGATATCGATTGTATTTATGCGAGCCGTTTTGCCGTATCATTGATCAACCGTAAACTTGAAGAAAGAAAAATGCTGAAGCAGGTAAAGATTCGTGAGATCAATGAGGACAGCTCCGTGGTGACTAAGCATTTCCGCTGCGGTTTCTTTAATACGACTCACTCAATTCCTGATTCATTGGGAGTTGTTATTAATACGCCAAATGGACGTATTGTAACCACCGGTGACTTTAAGTTTGACTTAACACCTGTAGGTACCAACGCCGATTATCAGAAAATGGCTTATCTGGGAGCAAGTAATGTTACTCTGTTGATGAGTGATTCAACTAACTCTGGCGTTGAGGACTTCTCTATTTCAGAAAAGGTTGTTTCAAAGGCAATTTTAGAAATTACCCGTAAAACCCAAGGACGTTTGATTGTTGCTACATTTGCGAGCAACGTTCATCGTGTTCAGCAGATTCTTGAATCCGCTGTAGCCTGCGGACGTAAGGTCTGCATCTTCGGCCGTTCTATGGAGAATATTGTAACCATCGGACGCAAGCTCGGTACGATCAATATTTCAGAAAGCAGTTTTTTGAATCCTGAGCAATTAAACCGGATGCCGGCAGATAAGGTATGTATCGTATGTACTGGCAGTCAGGGTGAGCCGTTGGCTGCCTTGAGCCGCATTGCGCAAGGAACTCACCGCTATATTAAATTGATTCCCGGTGATACAGTTGTCTTCTCATCAAGTCCGATTCCCGGTAATGGTGCCAGTGTAAATCAGGTTGTTAATAAGCTCTTCAGAGCCGGTGCAAATGTACTGACAAATTCAATCTTAAATAACCTGCATACGACCGGGCATGCCTCACAAGAGGAACAGAAGCTGATGCTTCAGCTGATTAAACCAAAATTCTTCATGCCGGTGCATGGTGAATATAAAATGCTGAAACAGCATATGGATACAGCGATTGAAACTGGAATTCCTAAAGAAAATATCTTTACTTGTGCCAATGGTGATGTATTGCTGCTTAGAAATGAGCAGGTATATCAGTCAAGCATCCGTATTCAGGCCGATGACATCTATGTTGACGGCAATGATATTTCAGGCGTATCAACAGCGGTATTAAAGGATCGTAAAATCTTGGCGGATAATGGATTGGTTTCAGTCATTGTCTGCATTGATTCAAGAGTGAACAAGATCATGTGCCGTCCAGTCATTGTATCAAGAGGTTTTGTCTTCATTAAGGATTCGCAGACTTTATTAAAAGAAGCAGAGAACGTTGTCTATACGGCACTGCGTGAACGCATGGCAACTAAAACAACCTTTGGGGAAATTAAAAATACGATTCGCTCATCCTTAGAGCCCTTCCTCTATAACAAGACGCACCGCAATCCAATTGTTATTCCGGTAATTCTGAATTCAAAGGAAGCGATGGCGCAAATGGCCCAGATGCGTACTGCTAAGGCTCAGCATCAGCCAATTAAAAAAGTTAAACATACAGAAAGTCAGCCGCAAAAATAGGCTGGCTTTTTTAAAAGAAAAACGATGGCTTTCATTGACCATCGCTTTATTTTAATTAATCATTTCCTAGTGTATATATCGGACTCCAATAAATACCATATTCATCGATCCAACAGCAATCCATTAGTTTCTGACCATTCTTTCCTCGCTGTTTTATCCAATGAAGAAGAAAGTAACTTACCGTTGATGTGAAAAATTCACTTCTTCCTGACGGAATCTTTTTTTACTCCATTAAAGTATGACAGAGAAAAAGAAGGAAGATTGAGAAATATGTGAAAATGGATTTTGGCATAAAAATCATTATTTATTATTACATATTTTTTATCATGATGGAGATGAAACATTTATAAATCAATAGATAGTTGCTGCAAAAATGAATTTTCCTATTATAATGTTTGGAAATATACTTTTATACTAATGAATTAAATGATGATCTAAAAAGCGTTGGGTGTAGAAACATTCATTATTCAGCAGTGTAGCTGGAGACAGTTATAATGATCCTTGTAATATAATTTGTGTATTAGCAAAATATATCAGACTATAAAAAAACCTCGTCTTAATTCTAAAACGAAGTTTTATTGTACTTCTAATCACTGCTTAAACAGACGCTTCTATAAGGCTTCAAGTTTTAAATACTCTGATTTTACCCAACCGAGCTTGATCGTAATTTCATGAATGATCAGCGTCAGTATCGCCGGCAGTATGAAATGCATCAGCACGACTTGAATCAACAAAGCTATTCCGCCATCAGGCACTGCCGCAAAGGCTGAAAATTGGCCGACTAACCCACTGGTTCCCATTCCAGCGCCCACCGCTGTATTACTCATTTTCAAAACCGCTGTAGATATCGGGCCAAGAATAGCTGACGTCAGCGTTGGCGCAATCCAAATCTGCGGATGGCGAATTATATTGGCAAATTGAAGCATACTGGTTCCGATGCCTACGGAAATAAATCCGCCGAAGCCGTTTTCCTTATAGCTCATCACCGCGAAGCCAATCATTTGCGCACTGCAGCCAACCACCGCCGCACCGGCAGCCAATCCATCAAGTCCTAACATAATACATAAAGCCGCTGAAGAGATCGGTGCTGTCAAAACCATCCCAACTACGACCGCAATCAATATTCCCATTGGAATCGGAGACATCAATGTTGCATTATTAATAATCGTTCCTAATGAAGCCATTAATGCAGATACCGCCGGGCCAATCAGCTGACCAGCCAGACAGCCTGATACAATGCTGACAATCGGTGTAACAATAATATCGACACTGGTTTTGCCCGCCACAAGCATACCGATCTCACTGCCGATGACCGCTGCAACATATGCCCCTACCGGTCCGCCTGCCGTATAACCAAAAGCACCGGCTATGCACATTGAAAATAATACCAGTGGCTTTACTTTCAGCCCATAAGCAATCGCGACGCCAATCGCTGAACCAATGACCGGTGAAGAAGCATTCGCAACATCCGCGAACGGCTGCAGAAAGCTTAAGATATTAATTTTCGCAAGCTGTGACAAGATCAAGCCAATAATCAATGAACTGAATAAACCAAGTGCCATTGAAGACATTGCCTGAATCAGATATCGATCGATATATTTCCTCATTTGTTTCATATATATCCCCTTTTCAAAAAAAGTCACATCAATGTGTCTTGACACATGACATGACTAATATTATACACTTCCAGTAATGAAAGTCAATGTTCTTTTCTTACTAAATACCCCTGCTCGGCAAGTGCCGCCTCAATTCTTTCAAAGCATGCCGCATCCTCAGCTTCAACAGTATGAAGATGAATTCCGCCTGTCAGCTGTGACAGAATACTCGCCTTCGCTTCCCTTACCTTCTGCATGAATTGATCAACATCATAACGTGAAGCAAGTCTCAGCGAACCTATAATCTGCCCGTAAATCGGATGTTCCACAATCACATCTACCACATAACCGCCATTATCAACGATGCAGTACAGCTCCTCTGCCATATCATCAATTTCATGCACACAGGCAAAACAGCGGCGGGGCCTTTCAGCGATAACTTCCATTCGATAGCCTCTTGGTGTCGCTTCAATCTTGATTCCCTCAGCTCGAAGCAGTGCTATATCACCCACGATGATCTGGCGGCTGACATCAAGCTGACCGGCAAGAGAAGACGCGCTGACAGCCTGATGGTTATGTTTCAGGCATTCAATTATTTTCTGGCGGCGTTCATTCGCATTCATAAAAATCCCTCTTTTCGCATCTTCTAGTGTAGCACACTCATACCTTGATTTACAACTTTTAATATCCATGCGGTTATGTTAAAATAGACAGGAATGAGGATGATCAACTTGAAAAAAATTATAAAAATTTTATCTATTATGCTGATTGCGGCTTGTGTCTTTGCCGGAATGATCTTCTATGGTACGTTTGTTTCCGTAAAGCGTGTGAATATCGTCAATCAGACAGTAATTTCCAATAAAATACCTGATGAATGCAACAATCTAAAAATTGCGCTGATTTCAGACATTCATTATAATTCCTTCATGGATAAAGAACGGCTGAGTGCCATGATTGAAAAAATCAATCAAGCCAGTCCCGACATCATCTTATTTGCCGGTGATTTATTTGATAAACCAGATCAGATACCAGTAAATGATGCCGTTCGTGAAGAATTAATTCAGCTGCTTAAGACATTAGAAGCGCCATACGGTAAATTTGCGGTGCTCGGTGAAAGCGACCATGCTTCAAAGCAATTAGAGGAAAGTATGCAGAATATCTTCTATTATGCGGATTTTGAATTATTAAACAATGCCAGTGTGCTGTTACACAAAGATTCCACCCATTCAATCAATCTGATTGGAATTGATTCACAGATTGGCGGCAAACCAGACATCAATAAGGCGATGGAAAACATCGATACAAATAACTTTACGATTGTACTGACACATGCGCCTGACCTTGCAAGCAGTCTGCCGTTAAACAATATTGATCTGGTGGTTGCCGGCCACTCTCACGGCGGTCAGATCGCTTTGCCGATGTTTGGACCGCTGTTCCGCAAGGAGGGTGCCAGAAAATATACCCATGGTACTACAACGGTGAATAATACAGTCATCATTGTCGGCAATGGTTTAGGGACAACCGATTTTGATATCCGTCTGTTTGCCCCGCCGCAGTGTATCATGATCAGACTGACAAATAAATAAAGCAAAAGCGAGAACCTTCATCACAAATGATGATAAAGAATTCTCGCTTTTATATTAAGCTACAATATTAACAACTTTACCCTTGATTACAATAATCTTTCTGACTTCCTTACCCTCAATCTGAGCAAGTACGGGTCTTAATTTCAGCGCCTCCTGTTTGATGTACGCTTCATCAGCATCAGCCGGACAGCTGAATTTACCACGCATTTTGCCATTAACCTGAACGACGATTTCAATCACATCTTCAATCAGCTTGCTTTCATCATAGACCGGCCAAGCCACATAAGCAATGGTTCCTTCATGTCCCAAATACTGCCATAATTCTTCACCAAGATGCGGTGCAAAGCAGGCAAACATTTTCACAAAGCCTTCAGCATATTCACGATAAATCGTTTCTGTTTTATAACACTCATTGATAAAGATCATCATCTGAGAGATAGCTGTATTCAAATTCAATGTTTCAATATCATTTGTTACCTTTTTAACAGTCGCATGGTAGACCTTGTCCAGACTGCCGTCATTCGTATCCACAATCTTATTTGATTCAGTATAAAGACGATAAACACGATCCAGCCATTTACGGGCACCGTCGAGTCCCTTTGTACTCCAAGGCAGCGCCGCTTCTAAAGGCCCCATAAACATTTCATAAACACGCAGTGAGTCGGCTCCTAATGCTTCAACAATTTCATCAGGATTAATAACGTTGCCTCTTGATTTAGACATTTTCTCATTGTTTTCACCAAGAATCATCCCCTGATGGAACAATTTTTGGAATGGTTCCTTAGTTGGTACTGCACCGCAGTCATAAAGCACCTTGTGCCAGAAACGGGCATAAAGCAGATGCAGAACCGCATGCTCAGCACCGCCGACATACAGATCTACCGGCAGCCAATGCTCCAGCAGCTTCGGATCAGCCAAAGCATCATTATTCTTCGGATCGATATAACGCAGATAGTACCAGCAGCTGCCGGCCCACTGCGGCATCGTATTTGTTTCACGTTTGCCTTTTACACCGTCAATTTCAACATTCAGCCAATCTTCACAGTGACTTAACGGTGATTCGCCGCTTTCATTCGGTTTAAAGTTTGTTGTTTCCGGCAATTCCAGCGGCAGCTCACTGATATCAACCGTGCGCTTTGTGCCGTCTTCCATTAATACGATAGGGATTGGCTCGCCCCAATAACGCTGACGTGAAAACAGCCAGTCACGTAATTTATAGGTTGTTTTGGCATTGCCGCAATGATGCTCCTCAAGCCATTTCAGCATTGTATTGATCGCATCTTCCTTATTCATGCCATTTAAGAATTCAGAATTGATATGCAGGCCGTCTTCTGTCCATGCCTCTGCCTCAATATTGCCGCCCTCAAGCACTGGAATAATATCCAGGCCAAATTTCTTGGCAAATTCATAGTCACGCGTATCATGAGCCGGAACCGCCATGATTGCCCCAGTTCCATAGCTAGCCAATACATAATCCGAAATCCAGATTGGCACTTCTTTGCCATTAACCGGATTAATCGCATAAGCACCGGTAAATACACCGGTCTTTTCTTTATTTAACTCTGTACGTTCCAAATCTGATTTCGTCGCGCAGGCTTTCTTATAAGCGTCAATTTCCGCTTTTTGTTCAGCACTGGTAATTTCATCGACATAAGGATGCTCTGGTGAAAGCACACAATAAGTAGCTCCAAACAAAGTATCACAGCGAGTTGTGAAGACTGTAAATTCTTTATCTGTATCTTTGATTTTAAAGACTACATTTGCACCGGTTGATTTACCGATCCAATTGATCTGCATCTCTTTGGTCGACTGCGGCCAATCGCAAAGATCAAGATCCTCAAGCAGACGTTCCGCATATTCCGTAATCTTCAATACCCATTGACGCATCGGCCGGCGATATACCGGGAAGCCGCCGCGTTCACTCTTACCATCGATGACCTCCTCATTAGCCAACACCGTCCCTAATTCAGGGCACCAGTTTACAGGAATTTCATCAACATAAGCTAAGCCTTTTTCATATAGCTTAGTAAAAATCCATTGTGTCCATTTGTAGTAATCAGGATCCGTTGTTGATATTTCACGGTCCCAGTCATAAGAAAAACCGAGGCTTTGAATCTGCTCACGGAAGTGATCGATATTCTTTTTGGTAAAATCTGCAGGATGATGACCGGTATTGATAGCAAACTGTTCGGCCGGCAGACCAAAAGCATCCCATCCCATCGGATGCAGAACATTGTAACCCTGCATACGTTTCATACGGGCAATGATATCGGTAGCTGTATAGCCCTCCGGATGTCCTACATGCAGACCATTGCCGCTTGGATATGGAAACATATCCAGCACATAGTATTTCGGCTTGCTGAAATCATATGTATCACAGGCAAAAGTCTTATTTTCAAGCCAATACTTCTGCCACTTCTTTTCAATTTCCTTGTGGTTAAATCCCATTTTATTTTCCTTCCTTTCCAATAAAAAAACGCCCTGTTCTAAGGACGTTAAGTTACGCGGTACCACCTTAGTTCATGCCTTTAAGACATGCCCTCATTTATCCGATAACGCCGGATCAGCCAAGGCTCCTTAGCGAGTTCACAGAATTCCATTTACCGATTCACACCAACCATCGGCTCTCTTGAAAATTTCCGTCTGTTACTACTCTAATTCATTGCCATTACTCAACTATAATAGCAGTTTTAACCCTTTTCGTCAATGTCGGATAAGGATTTTTAAACATCAGTTCATGAGTAAGATCAGCTAATTCATTTATTGCAGCAGCTAAGCTTGATAGCTTAAGCCAAATTAAGTGTCTCAAAAGGATATAAATTGATTAATAACATATCACTTAAAGTGAAATGCTCCTTAATTTTCAATACTTAAAAGGACAATTCACAGCATTCAATCCCGCTAATTATCTACTCCATATACCCCTACTATCGATTTTACAGCCGTTAATCATCGTATCCTTAAGCATTGACCTTTTATGTAATTATAACCATTTCTCAATATAAATAAAACAATCAGGAAGATCAAACACATATCGAACCTGATTGTTTTTCTAGTTTTCTTTTAAACGCTGCAATTATTAATGATTATTATTCTCCAGTCTCCAGATGTGCTTATCTGCTCTGAAAATTAAACATGTAAGGATGCCGAGAATCGCTATCAGCATAAATAGCATAGCTGCACCGCTGCCCTTACCGATACCAAAAAGGACGGTAAGTATACTATCCGTTCCCTGTTCAGCCATTAAAGGTTCAAAAATTATATCTACTAAATAACCGCCTATAAAATAACCAAGCGGAATCGTAAAAAATTGCAGTGTATTGCGGGCTGCATAGACACGCCCCTGTATCTCAACTGGTATTGCAGTACGCAGAATTACATCCAGATTGGTATTCATTACCGGAATAAAAAGCCATCCTAAGACTGCGCCGATACACCACATCCATGGCTGATTTCCCAACGCTAAAATTACATTTTCACTCATCATTGAAAACAACAATGCATTGAATATTGTGCGTACCGGGCTTTTAGGCGGTTTGCTGAATAAAAGGTACACACTGCCGGCAAGGTTGGCTAATCCGCTGCAAGCATTCACTAATCCCAGCACAGTATTCCCGCCATTACTTTTTGACAGCAGCAATGCGGGCAAAGCCGCCTGATACATGGAAGCACTCAAATTGATCATCGCCAGAAAGAGGATCAGATCAAGAATACCTCGATGTTCAAGTAAATAATTCAAACCTTGTTGTGTATTCTCCCAAAATGATTCATCTAAATTAGATTTATTACTGCTGACGGCCGGAATTTGAATAAAGAAAATCAAAACGATCCATGCCAAAGCAAAAGTAGATAAATCAAAAAAAAGTACTGCTTCCATCCCCACCAGCGAATAAAGACTTGAAGCTATGATCGGTACTAAAATCGTATTCAATGAGTTAGAAAAACTGCGTAGACTGCTGACCTGCTGAAACATCTCCTTCGGTGTCAGCAAAGTAATCGTCACATCACTCGCCGGCTGCTGCAATGAATTCATTATCCCATTAATAATATTAACAGCATATAAATGCCAAATTTCCAATTGATTCATTTTAAACAAAATCAAAACGGCGACAGTTGTAAGAGCCGCCATCCCATCACACATCAGCATGATAACTTTTTTATTCCATTTATCACTGATTGTACCCGCAAAAATACTCAATATTACATAAGGTGCATACGTACAGATTGATAAAAACGAAGTCAGCAAAGCACTGCCATGCTGTTCATATGACCATAAAATCAATGCAAAACTACTCATTGAGCTGCCAAGTCCGGATAAAGACTGGCTGCTCCATAATAAAATAAAAGAATGTATTTTTTGTATATTTTGTTTTAAATTTTCCATTTGACTCTGCTCCTTTTATTGTTTCATAAAGTGCAAAGTCCATCTCGGATACGTTAATTAAGCCTCCATGCAAATGTATCCATTCTTAGACTTTGCACGGAGCTGTTACAATAGTTAATTTCATAGGACTGATCCTTTCTTCTGCAATTATTATACTGCTGTAAATCAAGCAAGTAAATGAAAAGAGCGAACTGGTTTGCCGCTCTTATTGATCTTTCATTGTTTTCTTGTTGGCAATCAGTGTGCGTATCCCCAAAGTTTCACCTTTAAGCACTTTCACTGTAATCTCAGCCGCTGCTTGAGCGCGCGCCTCAATATCATCCCATACAGAACCGGTGATTTTTTCATCGTTGATGAAATAACGAACCGTCTGTCCATCTTCACCGCTGATCAGATAAATGTTCACACCATTATCACGCCCTGCCGCCTCAATCGCATCAGATGCACCAAGGGCCAAGGCTTCATTTTCAGCATAGAACACATCGATCATATCGCCATATCGTGTCAGCAGCCGTGCTGCCGCTTCTTTACCCTTTTCCCGGATATTCTCACTGATAGCAGCTTCAAGTATTTCTGTGCGCACACCTTTAGCCGCAATGGCACTCATCAAGGCATTCTGCGTTTCTTCACTGATGTCGCTGGCTGAGAGTATTACAGCCGAAACAACATCATCACCGTTGATATTTCCATGATTTGCCAAATCAGCGATGATTTCACCCTGCAGCACATAATTTTTCTCTTTATCTGCACCGATATATGTTGATTTTCCAGCATAAGCAGTTAAAACATCTTCACTCGGTTCATTTTCAATATAAATCAAGGGTATACCTGACGTCTGAACCTTTTCAGTAACTGCCTGCGCAGAAGCTGCGTCTACAAGCTCTAAAAGAATTGCCGAACAGCCTTCACCCAGCATCTTATCAACCGCCGTATGCTGAGCTGCCTGATCTTTGCTGACATTATAGAAGCTCAATTCTGTTGGCAAAGTGTCAGCCAATTCGGCAAACGCAGCTTTCAGTTCAATCTCAACCAAGGTTTCTGCCTTTGCGTCCTCACGATTGATTGAAACACATACCCTCGTTTTATTCTTCACCGTTTCTTGACTCGGCGCTTCCTTCTTGGTACAGCCGCTCATGCCTGCCAGCAGCAGCAAGGCCAACAGTCCTTTTTCTAACTTTTTCATGATGTCCTCCTCTTAATGACTCGCATCAGCATGACTATTATACCATTTTCTTGTGTCATTGGGACATGAGGATCATTTAGCTTTAATCAAGTACCTGACAGCCGCCGATATTTCTTACCTTTAAGATATAACAGCTGCCTTCACCAAACAGATGTTCCATCGCTTGATAATATGTTTCTACGTCTTCATTCTTTACAAAGGCCTGAATCGTACCGGCAAAACCGCCGCCGTGAACACGCCATGCGCCCTTACCCTCAAGCAGATGATCAGAAACCGCAAGTGCCACCGATACCGGCTGATTATTTGCCTCAAAATTCGCATAAATATTCTGCAAATACATCGCTGAGCTGCGGCCGCTGGCCTTAATCAGATCAATAAAGGCATCAATATCACCCTCATGCAGTGCCTTTTTCAGTTCTTCTACCCGCTTATTTTCCGCAAATAGGTGAATCGCTCTCAGAATTGGACGGTCACCAAGCTGCTTCCGCAATTCAGGCAATGCCGCATAAAATTCACCCTCAGAACACTGACTTAACACTTCATGGCCCATCGCCTTCGCCACTGCCTTCATTTCCGCCGGCACAGCCGCATATTCATCGGTCAAGTTCGCATGATCGCCGCGTGTGTCAGTAATGCATAGATTATAACCCGTCTTAGAAAAATCAAAATCTAGTTTTTCTACGATTGGATGCTGATTATCAAAGAAATCAATGGCAATAAAACCACCGACTGAACATGCACATTGATCCATTAAACCACATGGTTTCATAAAATAATTATTCTCCGCATACTGCGCAGTCTGCGCAATCAATACTGGATCAATAGCCCCCTCATTATATAAATAAGAAAGAATAGTTCCCATCAATACCTCAAACGCCGCTGAGGAGGATAAACCTGAACCGCTTAAAACATTGGAAGTCATGACCGCATTAAAACCGCCGATTTGATAGTTTAACGCCTTTAAACGAGCAGCCACGCCGCGGATCAAGCTTTCTGATCGGCCAGCCTCATTTGGCTGTACCGCCAGCACCTTAAGATCCACCGGGGCAATCTCAAAGCCGGATGAATGAACTTGAATCACATCATCATCGCGCTTTGATACGACCGCGATTGCATCCAAATTAATGGAAGCTGCCAGCACTTTGCCAAACTGATGATCCGTATGATTGCCGCTGACCTCACTTCTGCCCGGCGCTGAATAGATAGCCGCTTCTTCATCACCATATAAAGCCGCATAACGCTCAAGCAGCTGCACATAACGCTGCTTTTGATTTGCCAGTCCCGTTTCATCACAAAGATAGATTTCCTTTAAACGTTCATCATGCATTCCATTTAGAATTTCATTTTTTAACACGCTGATTTTTTTCATTTTATTTTACCTCATATGTACATGTTGTTTCCTGATAATATTCTTCATTCGCTCTTAACAGTGAAGGCTGACCCTCACGATTGATCGCGTCCGGCATCTGCTGGGGTTCAATCGCCACACCACCGCGGTAATTATAAATTGAATCGCCCTTGCCGTGTTCTTCATTAAACCAGTTAGCTGTATAAATCTGCGCACCGTTCTGGGTTGAAGAAAAAGTGATCTGCCGGCCGGAATGCTCTTCCCGAAGCAGAACCTGATTGTGCTCATCATTCAGCCTGCCGTGATGATCATCGCCGCAGCCATTTTTCAGCTGAATATCCTCATCATAGAGCCGCTCACCGATTGGATGCGGCATTCTAAAATCGAAGGGGGTCCCGCTCACATCAAGGATTTCACCACCCAAACCATCGCTGTCACAGCCTACAAAGCGATCTGCCTTAATCTGCAGCAGATGGGCGCCGATATCACCGCTGCCCTCACCGCACAGATTATAATAAGTGTGATTGGTGATGTTGCAAACCGTATCCTTATCACTGATCGCGCGGTATACGATTTTCAGCTGGCAGCCGTTTAAGGTGTAGATCACCTTCAACGTCAGATTACCTGGATATCCCTCTTCCATATCTTTAGAAACATAGGTCAAACACAGACTGTCATTTTCAACTGCATAATCAAAAAACTTCGATGAAAAATTATCAATACCGCCATGCAGATGATTAGGACCGTTATTGACAGCTACCTGATAATCGATACCGTTAATTGTAAACTTACCCTTTGCTATGCGGTTTGCACATCGGCCCACAGTTGCACCGTAATAAATATTGCCCTTATCTTTCAGATAACCGTCCAAATCATCAAAGCCTAAAACGATATCATCAGCCTTCCCCTGACGGTCCTTCATTAAGATCGCTGTGATGGCGGCACCGTAGTTGGTGATTTTAACACACAACTCATCATTTTTCAGAATAAACAGCTTCGCTTCATGCTGGGGCGAACTAAAATCTTCAATCTTTATTTCGCTCATAAACACCTCCGTCTAAAACACTATTAAAGCGTTTTCATATAGTACAAGTATACCATTACAGACCCTGCTTTTAAAGAGAGCCAATTATCAAAAATCTTTGATAACTATGAATTTTCCATATAATAAATAAAGATAATCTATATTTTGAATAGATTATCCATATTTTTAACTAGATTTTATGATGTTGACGAGATTTTATAGTTAGAAAAAAGTACGATTATTCAGACAGACAGTATATCTGATAGCAATCCGCTTCATAAAGCTTCATGAATTCACCCTCATGATCACGGTTAATCATGATTTTCTGAGCCATTTCTCTAAATCTTGAATTATCGATATGCAGCTGTGAACAGCGAATCGGCAAACCTAATTCAGTAAAGAAGCGTTCAAGGCGATGAATGCCTTCAAGAATGATTCTTTCCTCCTGTTCAGCTGAAAATTCCACATCCCATACCCGCTGAGCAAATTGCACAAAACGTTTTGGATTCTGCTTATAAACATATTTCATCCATGCCGGGAAGGTAATCGCTAATCCCTCACCATGATAGATATCATAAATCGCACCTAATTCATGTTCCAGATCATGACTTGCCCAATCACCAAGCCGGCCGGTATTTAATAAACCATTATGGGCAATGGTTCCCACCCAGGCTATTTCAGCACGAATATTATAATCAGTTGGATACTTGATGGCCAGCGGTGCATAGTTGATCACGGTTTTCATGCTTGCTTCCAGCATCCGATCGGTAAAATCAACATTTTCAGTCGGTGTGAAATAACGCTCCATCAGATGGGCCAGGATATCAGCACAGCCGCAGGCAATCTGATAAGGCGGCAGTGAATAATGCGTCTCAGGATTGATGATCGAAAACTTGGCGATCATGCAGTCAGCGGCCATAGAACGCTTAAAATGGGTTGTTTCATTGGTTACTACCGAGCTGCGCGAACTTTCCGAACCAGTAGCCGGAATCGTTAATACCGTACCTAAAGGCAGCGCTTTTTCAGGACCGCGTTTAAACATATAATAATCTTCCCATAAATCTTCATCTTCATTAAGCATTACACCTGCCGCGATACCTTTCGCAGAATCGATGACACTGCCGCCGCCTACAGCCAAAATAAAATCGACATCTTCACGCTTACATAACGCTATGCCTTCCTGAATCAGTGAATAACGCGGATTCGGCACCACACCGCCAAGCTCGACGAAGGGCAGATCATTCTCTTTCAAAGAAGCGATAATCGTATCATAGACACCGTTTTTCTTAATTGAACCGCCGCCGTAATGCAGTAATACCTTATGTCCATCATATTTTCTGATCCATTCGCCTGCTGTTTTTTCCTGATCCTTGCCAAAAATGATTTTAGCTGGGTTATAGAATACAAAATTATCCATAAATTGCCTCCTTTGCTTACCAAAACAGTATACCCCGAGAAGAATCCCGGGGCAAACTTATTTACCTAATTTCTTTAATACTTCAAAAATCGTATCCAGCTCGCCTTTATTTTTCAAAGGCCGCGGATCAATCGCGATGGAACCAATATTAGCCTGATAATCACGTGTATAGATTGCCGGATCATGAGCCTGCAGCTGTTTCACCAGCTCTTTGGCATTCATGCCGTATTCAGTCTCATTGACATTGATCTTACTGCGATAAATAGCGCGTCCCGCTTCATCTTGAATAATTGAAGCTGTGATACCCTTTATGGCATTGCAGCTTTCCGTAAATACTTTTAAATCTTCATAAGTAACCGTTGGCACATAACCGTGATTGCGCTGATAGATTTCAATCGCCTTCACCAAGCCCATCGTATTTTCCTTACCGATTTTCATAACCCGGCCGATCCCCTTGTATTGAAGCCGCATATTCGCCGCGTCTTTGCTGTGCGCGCAGGCGACAAAACCGCTGGTTGGTCCGGATAATGCTTTAGCACCTGAATAGCAGACAAAATCAGCGCCCATCTGCACATACTTAGACAGATCCTCTTCCGCCGCTGCATCTACGATACATGGAATATTGAGCTGATTGGCAGCTTTAATGACCGTCTGCACATCAACCATATCCTTTTGAACACAGTGATGACTCTTAACAAAGAAGATCGCACACGTATTCTCATTAACGGCATGCGTAATGTCTTCAATTTTTGAACCATTGGCATAACCGACTTCCACAACCTTGCCGCCGCCGATTTCAATCATTGAATCAATAGGCGCACCAAAATCAACATTATGTCCCTTCAATAAGATGACTTCACGTTTTTTTGTATTCGCTGCAGTTTCACTGAAACGATGCACCTTCTGCAGGTCATCACCGCAGATCAGGGAGGCAACACTCAAAGCAATGCCGCTGGAGGCACTGGAAGTGACACAGGCATCTTCACAGCCAATCAGCTCGCCGATGCGTTTGCCGGCCCATTCAAGCAATTCATCGATCACTACATAATTGCCGGCCGCCTCAACCAATGTTTTGCCAACCTCTTCACTGACAGTTGAAACCCCAAGCTTGGTCATTCTGCCGGAAGCATTGATAACACCATGTAAACCATTCTCTGTATAGATATTCATTAGTTTCCCTCATTTCTAAAGTAAGAAAGAGGCAGAATTGCCTCTTTGATTTATTTAAGCAAGTTCTTTCACAATGCTCATTAAAGTTTTTACATCTTCGATCCGGGTGCAGCCGCTTTCCTTATCAATAATTGATGTATAAACATGCGGAATTGTCTGCTTGACACCAGCATCTAAAATGATCTGAAGGATTTCCCTAAAGTTATCCAAATCGATACCGCCGGTTGGCTCAAGAATGAAATCAGCCTCCGCACATGCCTTCGCTACCGCAATCAGCTCATCTTTACACTTCAAACCGCCCATTGGGAAGAATTTCACGGAATTGCCGCCCATTTCCTTAATCATTGCAATGGCTGTAGCAACCGGTACCAATGCCGGCTCAGCATCCTTGCTTAATGGTCCGGTAGAAATTTTAACTAAACCCGGCGTGCCCGTAGGCGATACCAGCGCATTGATATGTGAGCAGTCGTCACCGACATTCGCCCGTGTCCAGCCTACGGCTGAAAAAACCTGATTAAAATGATTAGCTTTGATTTCCTTAGCGATTTCAGCAACGGCCCGCCATTGATTCGGGTTGCCGCCGCCAAGCCCCACAGAAAGATTGCCTTCCAGGGCTTCATTGTATTTCTTCATATCCTCGACAGCACTTGGCACATCAGGATAATTCGCTGACAGCACACCGACAACTACATGCTTTTCGGCAGCCGCATAGATTTCCTTCGCATTTTCCAAATTACCTGCCAGTACATTCAGACATACACGATCGTTGTAATAATTGATATTTGACATATTAACCCTCCACAATTTCTTTTAGACGCGCAGCGATGATTTCCTTATCACCCTTACCCAAAGGCCGGGTATCAAAGGATAAGATCCCCATACTCAGCAAATGTTTACGGCAGTGAATCGCCGGATTCCCTGAGCGCAGCTCAGCATCGATTACCAAGGCTGACTTATGTGTCACTGATTCATCAACACTGACCTGAGAGCGATAAATCTCACGGCCGGCCTCATCCTGAACCTGTACCGCCGTCAAGCCCTTGATCTGATTGATTTGCTCATTCAGATAAGCAACACTTTCAAGATTCAGCTTAACCTCGGCAGCGTGATCTTTATTAAAATAAAGCTCCATTGCCTTTAACAGTCCCATGATTCCTTCCTTACCGATTTTCATCGGCCTGGCAATACCATTATACTGCTTTCTGGCATAATTTATATACTGTTTTTTGCCGGTTACAAAACCGGAAGTTGGCGCTTCAAGTGCCTTAGCTCCGCTGTAAATAACAAGATCAGCGCCCATCGCAACATATTTGCACATATCTTCTTCAGCTGCCGCATCAATGATCAGCGGCAGATTATGAGCATGTGCAATTTCAATCATTTTCTCAAGACTGAGCATTCCTTTCTGAATGCACAGCGGCTATACTTGGTTATGGTTTTGTTGCATTTGGATTCCAGACGGTATATA
>OHAS01001609.1_pt1 | contig 17661 bp, 18 predicted proteins | sample 1577131 | NCBI WGS metagenome assembly OHAS01 (sample SAMEA3541566, study PRJEB24748) | human gut metagenome | biome: human gut; feature: human-associated habitat; material: faeces | place: China | collected 2012 | reverse complement strand
AAGCTCTGTTAATTTCTTGTTTTCCATCTTATTCTTATCCTTTTCCATAGAGGTACGCAATCTGACGCGGACGCTGTTCCGCGATAAAAGAAAAATGTAATGGAGGAAAAAACACATGACTACCGCACAGATCGCTCTTTCTGTCATCATGATCATCGCAAGCCTGTTCCTGATCGTTGTCGTTCTGCTTCAGGAGGGCGCACAGCAGGGCCTCGGCGCCATCGAGGGCGGCGCAGACACCTTCTTCGGCAAGGGTAAGGCTTCCGCTTCTGACCGCATTTTTGCCCGTCTGACCTCGATCGTCGGCGTGATCTTCGTCGTCGCAGCGATCGTTCTCAACGTCGTTCACTAAAATGCCGGCGCAGACCATTCAGCGTCTGCTGCTCTTTCTGTTCGTCGCATTTGCCGCGCTGACTGCCTTTCAGCAGCTGCGCTACGGCATGATCTGCGGACGCAGTGAGCAGGAGGATGCGTCGGTGCAAACTCGCGCATATCGACAGAGCTGCCGATGAACATCACGCCGCGGGATTCACAGACCTGCGCAACTGCGGAGGAGCTCAGGTCAATGCAAATCAGGTCGCAGCCCTGATCGATCAGGGTGTTGGCGCAGACCGCATCAGCGGTGGGATCATTGAAGGAGTTTGCCCACAGGGTAACGATCTCCGCATCGGGGTTGGCCTCGGCAACACCGACAGCAAAGCCATTGAGCTGCTTGATGGGGTCAGGGAACGGAATACTGGAAACGTAGCCGATCTTATTGACCTTCGTCATCTTGCCGGCGAGGAGGCCGGTCATATAGCGGCCCTGCTCGAGCTTGGCAATATAGACGGACATGTTCTTCGCCGTCTCGTAGCCGGAGCCATTGATGAAGGTAACATCGGGATATTCCTCAGCCAGGGACAGCATGTAGTCCACATAGTCAAAGGAGGTACCGACAATGATCTCGCAGCCGTCGTTGATATACTCTCTCATCACGCGCTCACAGTCCGCGCCGCCCGCAATGTTTTCGACCTTGTAGGTCTCGACGTTCTGACAGTTTTCTTCCAAATACAGCCGCGCGTTTTCAGACGTCTGCGACCAGGCGTCGGTGCTGACGATTGCGCTGAACACAAAGCCGATCTTGATCAGACGGTCAGGATCCTTGCCGGAGGCAGCGGTCTCGTTGTCGCCGATGTCGTCAGGCGTCTCCGATTTGCAGCCGGTCAGCGCCAGGGAAAACAGCACCGAAACGGCAAGCAGCAATGCGATTAACTTTTTCATTCTTGGGGTCCTCCTTTTTATTTTTACAGGCTCGCGCCTATAATCTCAAGGTCACTTTTTCAGCTTGTGCAGGATATACGCCGTATAGAGATAAAAAAGGTCTTCAAACACACGTGGATTCTTACCGGTGATCTCCTGAATGCGATCGAGCCGGTATTTCAGCGTGTTGCGGTGGATATAGAGCTTATTGATCACCTCGGCCTGGTTGCCGCTCTCCTTGAAGAACACCTCGAGGGTCTGCACCAGATCGTCATAGATCGGCTGGGCAAACAGCTCGTTGATCTTCGTGTCGAACTGTACCTGACGCAGGCCGGAGATTGCATAAGCAAATTCAAAGTCTCGGTAGTCATAGATCATGCTCTCGGGATAAAGACGTTTTCCGGCGAACATTGTGTTCTGTGCCGAGACGAACGCTTCGTTCAGGTTTGGCCCTGTGCGTCCGGTGGCAAAGCTCACATCGTTGAACAGCATGCTGAGCTCCTTGATGATGCTCGGGTCATAGCCCTTACGCATGATGAGCACAATGCTGTTGTTGCCCAGACAGATGTAATAGTTGGAGTGCGGAAGGATGCTTTCAACGGCCTTCTGCGCGCTGAGCTGGTTCCAGATCCCGTCGAGCAGGACCACACCGTATTCCTGCGACACATCGATGCCGTTGCGCAGACCGCGGCGATAAAAGTCAAGGGAATACTCCCCCGGCGTGTTGAGCCACTCGCTCAAAAACTCAAAGTTGATGATGTCGCTCACCTGGCTCGTGTCCTTCAGATACGGCTGGTAGATCACGCTCTCGCCCACCGCCTTGGCAATGGAGGTCAGGCACTTAATCTGCTCGTTATCGCCGAGCATCAGCACCGCGCCGACGCAGACATCCTTGAAAAACAGCGGCGTCGCCGTCACGTTGCCGTCTACCACACGCTCGTTATAGAGCTTGCCGGAATTGGCCTGCTCAATGCACTGCTTTGCCAGCGGCGAGGTGCGGTTGATGCGCCCGGTGTCCGAGCTGGAAAGGATGACGCCGTCCTCATCGCAGAGGCTCACGCCCTCCGGAAAGATCTGCATCAGCTGCAGGACGATGCTTTTTGCCTGCGCCGTGGAAAGATAAACGTTCATGCCTGCATCCTCAGCGCACCCAGCGGATACGCGTCTCATCGAAGCGATCCTGCGGGCACAGGGGCTTTTTCGGATAGCCGACCGGAACTGCTGCGAACGGAACGTACCGATCCGGCAGTGCAAAGGCCTTGCGGATCGCATCCACGCGATCCTGCCGCGGGTACATGCCCAGCCATACCGCTCCGAGGCCCAGCTCCGTAGCGCGAATGAGGATGTTTTCTGTGCAGGCGCTGACGTCCTGCACCCACCACGGACTGTTTTCGGAGATACGCGCCTCGTCTGCGAGCACCACGATCACCGCCGAGGCGTTCGTGCACATTTTTGCATAGGGACTGGCCTGTGCAAGCTTTTGCTTTCCTTCGTCAGAGCAGACGATCAAAAACTCCCACGGACGTTCGTTTTTCGCCGAGGGTGCCTGCATCCCCGCTGCAGCTAGCTGGCGCAGCAGCTCCTCGGGGACTGCCGTTTCTGCGTACTCACGACATGAACAGCGCTGCATTACCGGATTCATCATATCTGTTTTCGTCTCCTTTTCCGCCTGCAAGATGCGGAGGTTACGAGTCGGGACGGGCTTCTCACAGCCCGATACTAACACGAGTTTCCCTACCTTGGCAAGCTTAATTTCGTGGTTTTTCGTCATTTTGTTCAAATGCACAGTCGTTTTTCAGCTTCTGTTGTGCACGATTTTAAATTGGCCTCTGTAAAAAGAACGAGAGGATCCCAGCGGGTCCTCTCGCTATCCGTTTCCTCCGGTGCAGCAAAGCTGCGCTGGTGAAAACACGACCATGCCCTGATCCAAAATGTTGATTACAGTACAGAAAAATATTCCAGCGCATAACGGATGCCGTCCGCCTCGCAATCACGAGTGACAAAATCCGCAGCCGCCCGCGCGCCCTCCGTCCCTGCCTCCATCGCAACGCCGATACCGGCCGCAGTCAGCAAGCCGATGTCGTTGTCCGAATCGCCGAAGGCCATGCACTGTGCCGGCGTCAGGCCGTAGCGCGCCAGCGTCGCCGCGAAGGCCTGCTGCTTCCCGCCCGCAGCGGAAAACAGATCGTGGCCGAAGGCGTGCCACTGCGTCTTGGCGCAGTGCGGCAGCAGCTCCATCGGCAGCTCCTCCGGCGGCAGGAACAGGGAAAATTTATACACCGGCTCCCGGCACAATGCGCGCAGGTCGCCGAGCTTCGGCGGCTGCGTTCGGATGTCCTCCAGCGCCTGTGCCGCCGCCGGCGTGAGACGGTTGATCGCACACTGCTTCTCGCTGACCATCCAGCAGGAAAGGCCGCGCGCCTCCACCCAGTCCAGCAGTCTTGCCAAATCGTCCGGATCGACCGGGCAGCGATAGAACACCGTTCCATCCGCATCCACACCCAGCTCTCCGTTGTTCAAAAGGTAGCCGTCAAAGTCCAGTCCGTCGATCAGGTGTCCCGCGCTGATCTCAAAGGGAGAGCGCCCCGTTGCAACAAAGCAAAGGATGCCCTTCCGCCGCAGCGCAGCCACAGACTCGAAGACCGACGCAGGAATACGCCCGCTTTTCCACGGGACGAGCGTTCCGTCAATGTCAAAAAATACCGCCTTAATCATGATTTTCTCCCGCGGTGGCAGCACCGCCGCTTTTTTGTCGTTTTTCGTGAGAAACCGACGTCATTTTTATTATATCGGATGCGCCGGAGTCTGTCAAGCGCCACGGCAGCTCCGCTTTCCTCCCCTCTGCAGCGTCGCTGTATGACGTTAGATGTCCATTTCGCAGCTCATGCGGCATTCCGGATGCTTAATGAGGAAATTCACGGGCATTGACTTCATGACGGAAGCAGTGCCGGATGAAACGACCCTGTGCAAGTTCCGCCATCTTCTGGAAGAAAACGGCCTGAACAAGCTGTTTTTTGACGCGATCAACCGGGTAATGCTGCAAACCGGGCACATGATGAAGGGCGGAACCATCGTGGATGCAACGATCATCAACGCACCCAGCTCCACCAAAAACGCGGAGAAGAAGCGCGACCCGGAAATGCACCAGACGAAAAAGGGTAATGAGTGGAAATTCGGGATGAAATGCCACATCGGTGTGGATGCTGGCAGCGGGCTGGTTCATACCATGACGGTCACTGCGGCAAATACACATGACATCACGCAGGCAGCCGCGTTGATTCGCCAAGACGATATGGTGGCTATTTTGCACCGAAATTGCCTTAACTTAGCCCAAAAGCGGCTAATACACCGAATGAGGACAGAATTAACCCGATTTATTCAGAGGTTCCCTAGCAATTCTGGAGGATATATAGCATTGAGCATTGTTTCACACGCTTTGCCATATGTAGAATCTGTCCGCCAAAGGTTTGCCAAATCGGTCGGATGACCGTCATCGTCTAAAATTCCTAATGATTTTAGAGGAGAGAGAATGTTTCTAGCTGCTTGATCAGTGGCTAGTGCGAGCAGCGTTTTTAAATAGTTAACGCTTACTGTTGATGGTAAAGTCTTGCTAAATTGATTTCGCATACTCCACCAATTGCTTTCAGGGATCATTGGGTAACTCGCTTTATTCTTATCTTCAGCCATACATACACCTTCAATTTAATTATATATATTGTATCACATATTCACTTGTTTTTCAAACATGTTGTGATTTTTCCAAATGTATATTGACACATTCGATTTCTGCTAATTCTCCTGCTACAATGGTTGCAGTAACCAAAGGAGGAATAGCGCATGAAACAGAAATACTATGTAGAACTGAACCGGCAGGAATGGCGGCTTATCATTGAGGGGCTGAACCGGTTCCGCAACAAGCTGATCGCAGCGGGGCGGTACACGGATGCCGTAGATGAGATGTTGATCAAAGTTGTCAAGGCAAAGCCTCGGAAGTTTGGGCTGTGGGGATGGAGGCGCTGATGATGGAGAAGTACATTACCGATGAACGCACGGGGCTGAAATATGAATTGGTTGGAGACTATTATCTGATTGCCGGGGATGATGAGTCGGAGGAAGATCGGCCAATCGGGGTATGGGGGCAGCGGCATCTCCGCTATCTCAAGGAGCATCGCCGTGTGCGCTATGCCAACCTGCTGACCAGCGGTGAATTGTCCGTGAGATTTATGAGCGCTACGCCAGCGGCGAAACAAAAGCGGAAATTATCCGGGATCTGAAACGGCGTAGGGTCAAGACCTCCATCGGCAAGGAATTTAGTCCCAACAGTCTCAGTCACCTGCTCAGCAACAAGCGTTATATCGGCGTCTATCTTTACAAAGGAAAGGAAACACCCGGCGGAATGCCTCGCATTCTGGACGATGACTTGTTTTACCGGGTGCAATCGATGATGAACAAAAACAAAAATGCGCCGCCTCGAACTCACGGCGAGGGCGAATACCTGCTGACCACAAAGCTGTTCTGCGGACACTGCAAGGAAATGATGGTGGGCTACGGCGGCACCAGCAAGACCGGCAGGCAATATCACTACTATATGTGCAAGAACGCCCGCAGGAAAAAGTGCGGCAAGAAGATCGTCAGCAAGTCCTATATTGAGGATTGTGTGGTCAATGAGTGCTTGAAAATGCTGACCGAGGAGAAAATCCGCTTCATTGCCAAGAAGGTAGCTGAGGAGTGCGCCAAAAGCCCGGATAACCTGACCGCCAAAGCACTGAAAAAAGCAATTCGGGAAGCAGATACGGCCATTGAGAATCTCTGGAAAGCCATTGAGCAGGGGCAGGCCGTGGAGATGCTGACGGATCGACTCAACAAGCGCATGGCGGAAAAGGCGGAGCTGGAGGCGCAGCTCGCTATTGAGGAAAACAAGAAGATCACGCTGACGGAGGCACAGATTTTGGCCTTTCTGGACTATGTCTGCGAGATGCCCGCCGATGATGTGAACAAGCGCCGAGCTATCATCAATATCTTTGTTCATTCCATCTATCTGTATGACGACCACTTTACCCTCATCATCAACGCCAGCAAGAAGCCATTGAGCATTGACAATATCCCACTTGACGATATTGAAGAAGCTTTTGAGGGCAAAAATACCGAAACGGAGGGGTGTTCATCGTTGATGACACCCGCTCCACCAAAGGGGTATTACACGAACCTTTTTACTTTGTCGGCGGCTTTGCCGTCACAATATGGTTCAAGTAATACCGACAGAAATGAACGGATATTCTCACTTGTTGAGAGTGTCCGTTCTTTCTTTATGTCCTGCGGATTGTCCATGGACAGTCCGTGGACAGTCTGCGGACAGTCACAGAATGCAGCTATTTTCACTTACCGTTCAGTAAGATTTTCGCAATTTTTAATTGCGGATACTGACTGTCCTTCGGTTATCGGCTTCCTGTTCCTCGCGGTAAGCTCGTAACCAACCGTAAAATGTACTCTTGGGTATGCCGGTGTCGGCGAGGATATGCGTCGACAGCTCACCGGATATAACATGGTCAATGACCGATTGCTTTTCTTCTTGGGTGTATGTTATCATATTTTCAACTCCTAATATTGAATGCATTGAAATAATTTTCGACATTTTCTGTAGGAATTGAAAGAAATGTGGAAATATGATATAGTTAGAAAAACAATCATTTTTATTTGATAAAAAGATTCACGACTTTTTATTAATTATAAGACCAACGCCGGAAAAAACGTACTTAATGGGTGAAAGCGCTTTTAGGTCTGACAAGGGAGGTGAACAACATGGATGATCTGAGAATCATAGAACTCTACTTTGAACGGGATGAGCAGGCAATCAAGGAAACGGATGCAAAGTACGGCAAGCTCTGCCACAGTATTGCCTATAACATTCTGAACAATCACGAGGATTCGGAAGAATGTGTCAACGATACATACGTGGGAGTGTGGAATGCAATTCCGCCTACAAGACCGAGTAATTTTATGTCCTTTGTCTGTAAGATTGCGAGAAACCTGTCTCTGAAGCGGTTGGAGTTTATGAAGCGTGAAAAACGGTCAGCGGATGTAATGTTGTCCCTGGATGAACTGGAATCGGTACTGCCGGATGATCGGTATGCCCCCGACGTGAGTGACGAGGACGTAGGCAAACTGGTCAGCCACTTCCTGCGCACACAAAAGGAGGACGTGCGAAATGTCTTTATCCGGAAATATTTCTACTTCGATTCTATCGGAGAAATTGCAGAGCGCTTTGGGTTTACCAAAAGTAAGGTCAAAAATATGTTGTTCTACACCCGAAACAAACTAAGGGACTATCTCATTAAGGAGAGTGTTGAAATATGAAAATACCGAGATTTTCTAATGCCATCGGTAACCTCGATGAGGATCTTGTCGAGGCGGCAGCAGAATGCAAGAAAAAACAAAATCATTTGCTCAAATTGGGTTCAATAGCAGCCTGCTTTGCCGTGATCATTGTTGTAGGCGCGCTTGTTCTTCCATCGCTTTTAGGCGGCGAACCTACACCAGGAGGCACAAACGATAGGTATAAAGACATTAACATTATGGCAGACGAATCAGAAATTGTATGGCCATGGGAATATCAAACCGTTTTTGAGAAATACACTGAAGTAACAATTGACGGTATTGTATACCGAAGTCACGGTCGCCTTGTGTCTGAAGAACTCCTTGGCGATTTGATTGGAACATATACCGTATTGGGCATTGACGAAATTGAAGGAGATAGATACACTGAAAAATTTGAAGTGTATCAGTTAAAATATGCCGATAAGAGCCAGCTTGTCGCCGTGAGGATGGAAGGTAGTTGTTATACCTTCAAGAGGGATAATTATGAACCTCCGCACACGCTCGGTGAGCTCTTCAAGCTGGTAGACCTCCCAAAAGCAATTGAATTGAAGCGGTTCTCTGTAAACGGCGACAGTCCGAACAAAAAACACTATACACTGAGCAATGATGACTATGTATGGGAAGTTCTTGCCGGATGCGAAAATGCACCATTTGTTGAGGATGAGAAATGGGTTGCACATGATAGAGAGTATTACAGTTTTACGATCACATCTGAAACTCTCGGCGTATATAAAGTTGCCATGTATGTTACTGTAGATGGCTATCTGTGGACAAACGCTTTTAATTACCAATACCTCTTCAATATCGGAGAAGATGCAGCCAGTAAGATTATCAAATATGCAAAAGAGAATTCCACCGAAGCAGAGTATGAGCCGTATCAGAATACCATTGTCGGTAAGATTACGGAGATAACCGATGAGTATATTCTGTTAGACGATTCCATTCTCTGCGCCAATCCCGATGACGGAATCACGTACAAAATCCTTCTGAATGATCTGCGCATCTCCCGTTATGCAGAAAGCGGAGCTATCCGAGTGGGAGAAAATGTTCAGATAACATACGAAGGCGAAATTGACGAATCGAATACCATTGACAGTGCCATTTCCGCATCTGACGTGGTAATCTCCGGCGGGGATGTTCTTATTCCCGAATAATAAAATAAAAGTCGCATATATGATTAACCGAATATAAGTTTTTGCGAGAGTTCGAAGTCATACGCAAAACTGCCGAAAATATCTTTTTCGTAGCCCATAGACATAAGTCCACCGTAATTTTGATAGAATTACGGTGGACTTTTTTGTTTTGGTAGGTTATACTTGAAATTGATAAAACAGATATGAATTTACGGGAGGACAGCGGTGTATGAAGTGCTTGGTTTTATTAGCCGGCTGCGGTCTCGGCGATGGTTCCTGCATTGAAGAAGTTATTCTGACATATGCTGCGCTTGACAGATATGGATGTGATTACACGCCCGTTGCCGAGGATATCTCTGTCCCGTCAGTCAACCACCTGACAGAGCAACTTGCAGATAACAGAAATGTTCTTTTAGAGTCCGCACGCATTGGCAGAGGACGCATGAAAAGTATTTGTGGAATTGATTTTGAGGAATACGATGCACTAATCATACCCGGCGGAATTGGTCTTCTGAACAATTATATGGCTTCTAGCACAATAGAAGCATGCATCGCGCACTTTAGCAGCAGGAAAAAGCCTATTGCTACCATGTGCGCAGGAATCGACTTTATGCGTCGTTTCCTCGGAGGTAGTCTTTTGGAGCATGAAACAAACGTACTAACCGCCGAAAAATTCTGCTTCGATGCTGACAATAATATTTATTACACTCCTGCATTCAGAAAAACCAACAGCTGCTATACGGCAGGCTTGGGTATCGGTTCCATGATTTATGCGTTGAAGCTGCGTTTTCTGTAATTCTGTCATTACACTCCGGTCCAAAACCGAGCGCCCTCAACATAAGTCCACCGTAATTTTGATAGAATTACGGTGGACTTTTTCTATGCCCGAAAACCGCTTGAAATCAGGCTTTTCGGCTGTTTCAGCGCATAAGTGAACCCCGCTGCAGAACAATTCTGCGGCGGGGTTTTGTGCGTTTTATGGGGATTGCAGCTTCCTGTGCCGTTGTAATCGTTAAAAAGCCGAGTATTCGTTGAACTGCTGATGGTAATCGTTAAACGGCAGAATAAGTAAAATCACTCATTATCGGCCCTTTCTGATAAGGAACTTGATTTCGTGGGAGTTGATAAAGCAGTACTCTTCGTCACAGATATCGACGATTTGACTGGTTGACTGGCGGTAGTTTTTGTATCTGATAAAACGGGATAGCATCCCAGCAACAATGGCGCACTTGAAGAACTCATGACAAGTTCCTCTAATGCTTCATTTTCAAAAGTATAGACACCTGTTTCTACTGTTGATACTGTACCAGTGAGATTTCCTTGGAGCGCAGAGATGGTATCCAAAACATTGTCAATCACAATTACTGTTTTCACTTTAATTGCATACGCAGGCATTGCTTGCCAAGTGTAACGTCTCAGACGCGGCTTCTACTTTCAATAAATGCCTGTAGCTGCACAAGCAGAAAATCAAATCCCATCATTCTTCCGTAAGATCGGCAATCAACTTGACGTCACTGACTGCCAGCGCAAGCTGAAGCTTGTTTTCCAGCCCGGTTTTTTGCAGCATATTTGACACATGGAATTTGACCGTCGACATCTCGCAGCCCATTTCTGCCGCGATGCGCGTGTAAGACAAGCCCCGCAGCAGATGCCGCAGAACCTTCAGTTCCGTCTTTGTAAATTCCGTGCTTTTTGCCATGCCGATCTCAACTGTCGGAGGTGCGTCCGGAAAAATATGTTCACCCGCCAGCGTTTGCCGGACGACATCCATCAAACGCTTCTGCGTCGAGTCCTTATACCACAGGCTGTCGGCACCGGCCCTCTTAGCCTCGTCCAGAACTGCGCAGTCGATCAGCGAGGTCACAACAATGATTTTGCTCTTCGGCTGTATCGCTTTGATCTGGCGAACGGCGGTCAGACCATTCTCGCGGTTCTCCGTTTGCACATCCATCAAAATCAGATCGACAGAGCTTGTCCGGCACACCTCAACCGCCTGCTTTGCGCCGGGGATCGACGCCGTGATCCGGTATCCGTCCTCGACACGGAAATAGCTTTCCAGCAGACTGCGGATCATGGTCTGGTCTTCAACGATCATCACTCTCATATGCTGCTTCCTCCTGTTCCGGCAGACTGAGCATCAGCTTAAAGCGCGGGATGCTCCAAATCTCCATTTTGCCGCCTGCTTCTTCGATACGTTGACGCAGCATGGAGAGGCCTCCGCCCTCTGTGATTTTTCCCCTTGGCACCGCACCGTTGTTGGTCAGGGAGACCTCCATGCAGTCCGGCTTCTGCCAAAAGCGCACATACAATTCTGTGCCATCTGCGTGACGGACACAGTTTGCCGCACATTCGCAGATCGCCAGTGCGCTCAGTGCGCGCATATGCTGCGATTGTGGCTCATCTCCTGCCAGCAGAACTCTAACGCCCAATTCTTCCGCTCGTTTTTTCGCCGCCTCCAGCGATTCGGATCGCGCCGTTATCTGGTGGGAGCGATAAAGCACTGAAATTGACCGTTCCCACAGCGCCGCGTTTGCACGAATTTCCTTCAGGTCCGTGTGTTGGAGCAGCACGCGGCGTGCCGCAAGAATACTGTGCCCAATGTCATCGTGCACACGCAGCTTCATGGCCAGCGTCTCTTCCTCTCGGATGATCTCCGGCATCTGCGCAAGCAGCCGCTTAAGCCGCTTATTTGTCTTCTCCAGCTTCGCATTTTCCGCTTTCAGCTGGTTCTGCTTCTGAATCAACTCCGTAACGTCTGCGGCAGTGATTTGCGTATAGCGGACGCCCGCTTTTGTTGTGATCTGCTCCTGTGCAAAGCGCAGCGCTGTTCCGTCCGGAAAACGGTAAATCCGAAGGCGCGGATCCAGACAGCACACGCTTGCCGGCGGCGCCTGCAGAGCGCTTTGCATCTCTGCCAGCGACTGTATACCGCCTTTTTGCAGCCAGTTTGCAATGGCAAGCATCCGGCGGTTGATGAGCCGCCCCACGCCGTTTTTATCGAAGAAGCAGGCCGCGATGGGCAGACTGTCGAAGCTTTCTTTAATTCTGTCCATGCGCCTATACCCCTCTCGATCTTTCCAGCTTCCGCGTCACATATTGCAGCCCGTCCTCATCCTGCTCCCATTCCAGATCTGGAAACCGCGTGCGCAGCCCGCAGAGCGGCTCCGCTCCTGAAACACAGAGAGCAATCTCTACCCACTTACCAACCTCGATGGAGATCAGCAGCGCACGCAGCGATTCCAGCTCCGCCTCCACGACCGCCTCAAACAGGTACTAGACCTGCGTTGCCTGCCAGACGGTAAGTGGGCCTTCCCCCTTGATGACCGTCTTGCAGTCGGCGCCATAGATACTGATATTCTCGGAAGATTCATTGAGGCACAGCCGAAGTTCCTGCACACTGATTGCGCCGCGCTGCTCGCCGACAAAAATCAGGTTGCTTCTCCGCTTGATATAGGTCCCGATGATGATGACCTGCCCAAGCAGGTGTCTGGCTCTGTCTGGATCCTCCGTCTTCTGTAATTCAGCCAACAGATCCCGCAGCATTGCGATCTGTCGGGCGGTCTGCGCCTCCATCATGTCATACAGGCGGTTTTCTTCTGTCAGCTTCAGCCATCTTGCGTGCTGTGCTTTCTCCGCTGCCAGAACGTCGCCGGTATCTCGCAGCTCATCTCTTGTCAGCTCCAGCTCCTTTTGGACCTGATTCAGCGCGGAGATGTCCTCCTTCCAGAACACCCAGCCGCGGCGCAGCTTGTGCCGCTTCAAAAGCGTATCGTCGCTCAGATGGACGGTATCCTGCCGGATCTGCTGCAGCTCGCTTTGCGGCAAAGCCTCCTGCATGGAAACAGACGCATATTGGGGGCAAAATGCAGGATCCGTGATCTGGACAGGCAAACTCGTTGCCTCAAAAAGTTCGTCGTATCCGAGGTTAGACTGAATCAGCCCGCATTGAATGCAGCATTCAAAGATGCTCGCAAAGATCAGGCACTGCGACACCGTCATATCACCCGCGAGAACCCAGACCCAATAGACCTTTTTAATATACATGCAAGCATAGACCAACGAAAGCGCAAGCGGAACCAGCGGCAGCCAGCGAATTCTCCTGCTGCGCGGGATGCGGCAGTTTTTCACCATCGAAAGCAACGCGAACCCCGCGCATAGAGCCACCCAACCCAGCACGAAGAAATAGCCGCCTTCATACCGATACTCCTGATCCGATTAAACGCCGGACGGGAAGGAAAACACCTGCTGGTGCAGATCATTGGTCAGAACGAGCAAAAGAAGCAGCAGCGTTGGAAAGTACAGAAGCTTGGTCCATCGCGGCAGCTGAAAATCCTCTCCCTTGCCCAGAGACAGGGAAACAAAGACCGACAGCATGGGGATGAGCAGCATCGGGAAATAGTAGAAGTACCACAGCCAGCGCCCGGCATCCATGTTATCAATGGAAAATTTGATTGAGCGCAGCAGGATCCACAGCACCATCAGCGCTGAGATTGCCAACAGATAGCGCCGCACCTGCGTCTGCACGATGCGCATCCAGATGGAGTAGCACCACGCGCTGAACAAAAACACATAGATTCCGCTTCGCAGGTGGTTGACAGCCGGAGAATGAAAAATATGCCGGCTGGCGTAGCGGAGCCACATGGCAAACGCAATGAGCGCCAACACGCCCAGCACATACAAAAATCTCTTTTTTGTCACTTTGCTCATGCCGCATACCTCCCCATTCTGCACATCCGTATTGATAGTATATCATGCGGATGGAAAAAGGCAACACAGTTTTGCACCCTTTGCTGAGAGAAACGAGTCAGACAATGGCCTTTGAACAAAAAATAATTGCAAACCCTATCCAATCGGTGGGGGCAAAAAAGAGCGATAACGGATAAAATAAAAACGGAAACTGCAAAAGGGAAAAAAGGTGGTGAAAAGCACAGATGCGAAGAATTGTGTTGGATATGAAGAACGGGCTCCTGGCGGAGGCGGTCACGCAGTCGCTTTCGGGATGCGACATGGATTTCCTTATCTACCGTTCTCCAAAGCCGGAGGAAACGCTTGCTCTGTGCCGTACCTGCCGTGCCAACGTGTTGGTGATGGAGGTCATCCGACAGGGCCTCTGGAAGCTGAGCGAGAGACTCAGGCTCTGCAGTGCTGTAAGGCGGCTCGGTTGGGCCTGCAAGGTCCTGCTTCTGGTAGATGAGAGCACAGACGAACTGCTTGCTTCTGAGGTGCGGCAGACGGTGAAGGATCAGCTGGCCGATGGTTTTATCTATGCGTCGGTATCGCCAACCTACCTTGCAGGCGTAATCGACACGCTTTGAGGAAAGGATGGGTGAGAAATGAGAATGCTTTGTGCATAGCAAAGCGAGGAAGAGAGTACATAAAAAAGCGGGACGAAGGAAAGCAGCATTGGGCGCAGCCGGAGGCGTGTCGGCCGGCCTACAACGCATTTCCGTTGCAGGGCAATCGCCGAAAACGTCTCTGTAACACCACCTGATGGACTCAATTTATACAATACACAATGTAAAAGGAGGAATCAAGATGAAATCAATCACCCAACGCAGGATATTCAGCTTACTGCTTTCATTGGCAATGCTGATCGGCCTCCTCCCCGCCTTGGGGAGCATCGCCTCTGCCGCAGGCAGCGGCACCACCGAAGGCGACCCAAGAATCGTAACCACCTATGCGGAGCTCAGCTCTGCCCTGAGCTCCGGCGTCACCTATATCAAGCTAGGTGCCAACATTAACACCAAGGATTTCAATGACGGCGCGGGATATAACAAGTCCATCCAACAGACTGGAACGGTTCAACTGGATCTTGACGGCTATTCCGTGACCTTTTTCAGCAGAACCTCTCCGCTCCCGGCTGCCATCCGCGTCACGGGCAATCTGTCGGTCAAGGACAGCCGCGGCGGCGGCAAGCTCTACATCGACGCCAATCCCAATACGGCCAGCAGCAAGCAGGTGCTGATCCTCGCCGAGACCGGAAGCTTCACGCTCAACAGCGGGCGGATCGGCGTCGATAACGGTCTTGCCAAAAACAGCATTGTGGTCGTCGAGGGCAAGGGCGACGCGAAGGTCGTCTTTAACGGCGGCAAGGTCGACGCCATCTCCCCGAAGGTCGGCATCCCCTATGTCTATTCCGCCCTGCTGTCGTCCAACTGCAAGGCCGAATTCAACGGCGGCGAGTTCGAGGGGCTGGTCGGCTTCACCTACGCCACCCGAACGGACGGGAAAAGCAAGCCGAATGCCGTGATCAACGCCGGCAAGTTCAAGGGCGGTATCGTCGTTAAAAAGGGCAGCGAGACCATCACGGAGGGGCGGTCTTTCCCCATCAGCATCCGCGGCGGCAGCTTCGGCCGCGGCCTCTTCACGGAGAATTTCGCGCTCAGCAGCAGCGAGCAGACCCTGGAAAACTTTGCCTTTGCCGCAATGTTCCCGGAGAGGACCGCTCTGCTTCGCCCCGACGAGCGGACCCGCCTGATCTACCGTCAGAAGGACATCAAGAGCGAATACATGGCCAACTCCATCTCGAAGGAGTATATCATCGCCCTGTCAACCAAGAATCTTGATGACTATAAGCGCGTCGCCTTCTCGTCCTACAGCGGCACGGCCTACACCGACGTCTGCACCAACGCCTTCGGTCTGGTCAAGGTGGAGGTCAACGGTGCGCCGGCCTATGTGCCGCACCAGATGGACGTGACGGGCGGCTACAGCGGCGCTCCGCTGTACGCGCTCAATCCGAAAAAGCAACTCCGGTTCTACTGGAACCCCCTGCCGGAGGCGATGAGGGACGCGGGCTACAGCTATAAGATCAAGTACACGCTCAACGGTACGGATTATCCCGTCACCGCCAGCAGCTACAATAGCAATCTCTTGTTTCAGATTATCCCTGTGAATAGCTATAGCTACCAGACGGAGGTGCAGAAGCTGGGGATCACCGTTGAGCTTTATAAGGACGGCGAGCCGCTGATTCTGAGCGGCGCTTCCAATATGTTCCTGATGCGCTACCGGATGATGTCGGAGACCGATGTCGCCATTCCCGAGGTCACGCTGACGGTGAAGGACGGCGACCTGACCGCCACCTCCGCCGCGACTGACAGCCCGATTACCGTCTCCGAGGGCGAAGACTGCACCGTTTCCAGTCAGGTGAACTGGGCGGACAACGGAGCCGCGCGCAACAAGAGCGTGGTTCTGAAGGCGAAGCAAGGCTTCTATCTGACAAGTGAAACGAAATTCAACGTCGTCGGCGCGAGCAGCATCACGGCAAAGTGGCTCTACAGCACAGACGGCGGTCAGACCTGCGTCGTCGGCGTGGAGGCACAGGAGTGCGAGCTGATCACCGAGGCAAAGGGCATCGTGCGCGGCCTGGTCTATTATAATCGCGTCAATGACATCTATGTGGAGTCGTATGAGCCGAGCAAATACACCATCACCGTTAAGAAGGTCAGCGAATACATCCGCTCCTCCGGCTCTACCATCTACGACAGCTTTCTGTGGCCGGATGAGCTGCTCGACGAGACCGGCGCCCCCTATTATCTCTACTGCACAGTCGAGGCAAAGCCCGGCTATGTGTTCCGCAGCGGCACCGGAACGCTGAAATTTGCCAATGAGGAGTGGAAGCCCGGAAAATGGGCGGAGGCCATTTGGAACGACGACTGGATGGACATGGACAACATCAGCGCAGGCGCATGCTATAAGCTGCACGACGAGTCAGACACCAATCTGGGCGGCCTTTGGCTGAACCGGCTCGAGCTGACCAACCTGAATCTGTCCGTGAAGGCACCTGTCGCAGGCGAAAGCCCCGCACCGGGCAGTGACTACTGCAAGATCGACGGCCTGCCGCCGTACATGAAGCTCGAGCGCGTCGATTGGCTGAAGTGCTATGACGACTGGAGGTACTATTCCGATAAGCCCTTTACCTTCCAGGCAGGAAAAACGTCGGACGGTGAGAACTGCAAATACCAGTGCTTTATCTATGTCTCCTATGACCTTAGCGGCGTCGGGGTCGCGAAGGGCGCCAAGTTCTACCTCAACGACACGCCGTGCAAGCTGGACTGGGAGAATAAGTTCTTCTGGACTGAAACCATGACCGCCGAGGGCAACCCCGTGCAGGAGGATCCCGTGATCACGGCCAAGGCAGGTGCCAACGGCACAATCACGCCCTCCGGCAGCGTCACTGTCAAGGCCGGCGCGGATCAAGCCTTTGCCATCCAACCGAACAGCGGCTATACCGTCTCCAAGGTGCTGGTAGACGGAACGGACGTCGGCGCGGTGACGTCGTACACCTTCAAGAACGTCACGGCCAACCATACCATCGAGGCGGTTTTTGCGAAGGTGGAAGCAAAGCCGACCAATCCCTTCGTCGACGTTGCCGAGGGAACATACTACTATGACCCGGTGCTTTGGGCGGTGGCAAACGGCATTACCTCCGGCGTGGATGCGACGCATTTTGAGCCCGAGGGCACCTGCACCCGTGCGCACGCCGTGACCTTCCTGTGGCGCGCATCGGGTCAGCCCGAACCGAAAACGACCAATATGCCGTTCCGGGACGTAAAGCCCGGCAGCTACTATGAAAAGGCCGTGCTCTGGGCCGTGGAAAACAAGATCACCAATGGTACCAGCACCACCACCTTCAGCCCGGACGAAAACTGCACCCGCGCGCAGATCGTCACCTTCCTTTGGCGCAGTGAGGGCGAGCCGTATGCCAGCGATAGCAATAACCCGTTCACGGACATCGCATCGGACTACTACATGGATGCCGTTTTCTGGGCAGTCAAGGAAGGCATTACAAACGGCACCACCCCCACGACCTTCAGTCCGAACGAACGGTGCACCCGTGCGCAGATCGTCACCTTTATCTACCGCGCAATGGTTTCCTGAACGAGGGTGCGCGCGGCGGCCATGTATAACTCCATAT
>OHAS01001605.1_pt1 | contig 17676 bp, 13 predicted proteins | sample 1577131 | NCBI WGS metagenome assembly OHAS01 (sample SAMEA3541566, study PRJEB24748) | human gut metagenome | biome: human gut; feature: human-associated habitat; material: faeces | place: China | collected 2012 | reverse complement strand
GTCATGATATGCACATGACGACAGCTCTTGGGCTTTTGGATCAACTGGTTCAAGTACAACCAAAAAATAACCTGCTTTTTCTCTTTCAACCAGCTGAAGAAAATGAAGCTGGTGGGATGCTCATGTATGAGGATGGTGCTTTTGGAGATTGGTTGCCAGACCAGTTTTATGGCCTCCATGTTCGTCCGGATCTGAAGGTTGGACAGATTGCGACCAATACACATACTCTCTTTGCAGGGACTTGTGAGGTGAAGGTTCGTTTCAAAGGAAAAGGAGGACACGCAGCTTTTCCGCATGAAGCCAATGACGCCTTGGTGGCGGCTAGTTACTTTGTGACCCAAGTACAGTCAGTTGTTAGCCGCAATGTCAATCCAATCGAGGGAGCGGTGGTGACCTTTGGCCTTTTCCAAGCTGGAACAACCAACAATGTCATTACAGACACAGCATTTTTACATGGAACTATTCGCGCCTTGACTCAGGACATGAGCCTCTTGGTACAAAAAAGAGTCAAGACAGTCTCAGAAGGTGTTGCAGCAGCCTTTGATATGGAAGTCGAAGTAGAACTCAAGCAAGGAGGCTACCTACCTGTTGAGAACAATCCAGCCTTGGCGCGTGAACTGATGGACTTTTTTGAAGAGAAAGACGGAATCGAGTTGATTGATATTGAGCCAGCTATGACTGGTGAGGACTTTGGTTATCTCCTTTCGAAGGTAGATGGCGTTATGTTCTGGCTAGGTATCGATAGTCCCTACGCCCTTCATCACCCTCAGATGAGTCCTAAGGAAGAAGCCTTAGCCATTGGGGTAGATGCGGTCTCTAGTTTCTTGAAAAAGAAGGCAGCAGAGTAGAGGAATTGTCTATGAAAGCTGAACTACGCAAGAAAATTTTGCAAGAAATGAAGGCTTTATCTCAGGAGCAAAAACAGGCTATGGATCGAGCTTTAACTGAGCATTTCTTACAACACCCTTTTTACCAAAAAGCCAAGACCATCGCAACCTATCTCTCCTTTCCGCATGAATTTCAAACGCAAGAACTGATTGAGCAGGCGCTGAAGGACGACAAAAAGGTTCTGATACCCAAAACCTATCCCAAGGGGCGCATGGACTTTGTGGTCTACGATCCGCAGCAGTTGGTAAAAACTTCCTTTGGTTTACTGGAACCGCAAGGAGACTTGGAAGTGGTGGAACCGTCTCAGATTGATTTGATTCATGTTCCAGGGCTAGCTTTTACGACAGAAGGCTATCGAATCGGATATGGTGGAGGATACTACGACCGCTATCTAGAACATTTTACTGGTCATACTTTGAGTACGGTTTATCCTTGTCAAATTCAGGAGTTTAACTTGGAAGACCATGATATTCCCGTCCAGGAGGTGCTAATCTATGAAGGAAATCTTTGATAAATGTTATCCTGTGACTAGTTTCTTCCTCCTAGTAACCGCATTGGTCTTTCTCTTGATGTTGGTTCTTACAGGTTTAAATTTTGAACGAGCAGATATCTTGCTTCAGTTTGGAGCCATGTATGGACCGATCATTCGCCTGTTCCCTGAGCAGATTTGGCGCCTTTTTTCGGCTATATTTGTGCATATCGGATGGGAGCATTTCATTGTCAATATGATTTCGCTCTACTTTCTTGGACGACAGGTGGAGGAGATTTTCGGTTCTAAGCAGTTCTTCTTTCTCTATCTATTATCTGGAATGATGGGCAATCTCTTTGTTTTTGCTTTCACACCGAAAGTTGTCGCTGCTGGGGCATCCACTTCCCTATACGGGCTATTTGCTGCGATTATCGTCTTGCGTTACGCAACTCGCAACCCCTATATCCAGCAGTTGGGGCAATCCTATCTGACACTTTTCGTGATAAATATCATTGGAAGTATTCTGATTCCAGGAATCAGCCTAGCTGGGCATATCGGTGGTTCAGTAGGAGGTGCCTTTCTAGCAGTCATTTTTCCAGTCAAATGGGAAAAAAGAATGTATAGCACCAGCCAGCGAATCGGAGCAACTGTACTTTTTATCGCACTAGCCGTTTTCCTTTGCTATAAGGGAATGAGCTATGTGTAGGGGAATAGCTAAAAAGCTACTCAAAGAATGAGTAGCTTTTTTTGGAACCATTCGAAACAACACAGCTCTAAAACAACATTGCTTTAGCTTCTGCGGTCAATTCCGTTTTGGAACCATTCGAAACAACACAGCTCTAAAACCGAGTGAGAGAGCTTATTTTAGAACGTGCTGTTTTGGAACCATTCGAAACAACACAGCTCTAAAACTTTGTATGTTGGGATTGATTTGAAATCTTTGTTTTGGAACCATTCGAAACAACACAGCTCTAAAACCTGAATGAACGCTCGAAGCTCGACCGCATAGTTTTGGAACCATTCGAAACAACACAGCTCTAAAACCTTTTTTCAGGTTCGCATAGATATTGTCATGTTTTGGAACCATTCGAAACAACACAGCTCTAAAACATTTGATCTTGATAAGAACATCAAGGATAGGTTTTGGAACCATTCGAAACAACACAGCTCTAAAACAGCAGGGAACTCAGACGCTTTTCAAAAGATGTTTTGGAACCATTCGAAACAACACAGCTCTAAAACCATAGCTTTTATATTCATAGTCAACTACCTGTTTTGGGACCATTCGAAACAACACAGCTCTAAAACTATTCTGGATTATTGGCGTTGTTATACTCAGTTTTGGAACCATTCGAAACAACACAGCTCTAAAACATGTTTGGGTGCTGATGACCGTGTAGGAGTGTTTTGGAACCATTCGAAACAACACAGCTCTAAAACCTTTCTGCTGTCATTATTGTTCGGGGTACTGTTTTGGAACCATTCGAAACAACACAGCTCTAAAACAACTATCAAATGAGCATCCGGCAATTAAAAGTTTTGGAACCATTCGAAACAACACAGCTCTAAAACTGGAAGCTTAAGAGCAAATCAAAGTCATATGTTTTGGAACCATTCGAAACAACACAGCTCTAAAACAGAGGAAGGCTAATCTCATCTATGAGCAGAGTTTTGGAACCATTCGAAACAACACAGCTCTAAAACGATGAATTAAAACCTAGAGCGAAAGCGCTAGTTTTGGAACCATTCGAAACAACACAGCTCTAAAACTACATTTTCATCTGCTAAGTTGCTTGAAAAGTTTTGGAACCATTCGAAACAACACAGCTCTAAAACTATCATTCAGTCCTTTTCCCCTGAAGACAAGTTTTGGAACCATTCGAAACAACACAGCTCTAAAACTGTCCATCTGCTCATAGATGAGATTAGCCTGTTTTGGAACCATTCGAAACAACACAGCTCTAAAACTCAACTTCGCTTTCTGGAGCTTGGGCTGGGGTTTTGGAACCATTCGAAACAACACAGCTCTAAAACAGAAGAGTCTTGAGTGTATTTTTGGATATCGTTTTGGAACCATTCGAAACAACACAGCTCTAAAACTCTCTATAAATGGTGGAAAGAAGAAGACAAGTTTTGGAACCATTCGAAACAACACAGCTCTAAAACACAAATGTGTTATTGACTAAAACTTTTATTGTTTTGGAACCATTCGAAACAACACAGCTCTAAAACGTTTCTCCATCGATGTCTTGAATACCGACTGTTTTGGAACCATTCGAAACAACACAGCTCTAAAACGACTTGATTATTGCTAGTCCACCATGCGAGGTTTTGGAACCATTCGAAACAACACAGCTCTAAAACTCAAATGGGGAATTATCACGGAAGCAGAAAGTTTTGGAACCATTCGAAACAACACAGCTCTAAAACAATACTTTTCAACTTCTTCAATGGCTTCATGTTTTGGAACCATTCGAAACAACACAGCTCTAAAACTGTTCTTGAGGGCGCACGCATTAACCATGCGTTTTGGAACCATTCGAAACAACACAGCTCTAAAACACGAAGGCGAGACCGAACTGCGCCACAACCGTTTTGGAACCATTCGAAACAACACAGCTCTAAAACAAACCTGACCTTGTAATAGCTAGTCCGCCAGTTTTGGAACCATTCGAAACAACACAGCTCTAAAACTCTTCAAATCTTCAAGACCGTTTTTCTTTTGTTTTGGAACCATTCGAAACAACACAGCTCTAAAACTACACAGGGAGCCGAATAAATAAAGCGACTGTTTTGGAACCATTCGAAACAACACAGCTCTAAAACAAAATATCGAACGTGACGGTATTGACAACCGTTTTGGAACCATTCGAAACAACACAGCTCTAAAACCTCGTAGAAAAATTTTTCTCACGAAATTTCGTAATCGCGCCATTCGTCCCAGCCAGACTTCAGCTCGTCAGGTTCCAATTGTTACCCTTATTATACCATATTTTCAGGGTTCAAGAAATAGTCTTGATCCAGCACATATTGAGGAAAATCATAGACTTTTCGAGGTTCGATAAATAAAACCTTTAGTTGATTGAGTTGGATATACTCTATCAGATTTACTAACTCATCCTTTGATAGATAGGCGGTCGCATTGATGAAGACAAGGAGTTTCTTTTTGGAAAGATATTTAAAAACTTGGACAATTTCTAGCATCTTTTCGAAAGGTGTATCACTCAGAGTTTCAACTTTGACTCCTAGAGCATCGATCAACTCTAGAATGGTGATTTCATCGTACTCTAGGTCTAGTTCATTTTCTAAGCACTCAAATGCTAACAATTCTGTAATCGTAGCTACCAGTTTTTCAATCATGGATTTGACTTCTGGCTTGTCATTAAGCTGATTTTCAAGATCTGCATGTATCAGCTTGAGCATGGCAGGTGAGTTGAGATTATATCCTAAGACATCCGTTATCACTAGTAACTCAGCCTCTCTCAGAGCTTTTAGATTTCTATCAAACAACTTTAACTCTCCATCATCAGTGTACTGGTAGAACTGCTTGACGATAGTCGAAAAGGTAAACTGGTCTTCCAACACTAAAAAGGTTGCATTTTCAATAGCCAATGGTTCATCCAATAATGGGAAATTAATCTTCATCTCTAGGCTCCTCTCCTAGAAAAACTAAACGTGCGTCGGAGTTTGCTACGCTGGTATTTCGCTCGCCATTTAAGTAAATCATGCGAGAAAACTGCTTTTCTGTAACGGTTAAGAGAGTAATGTTCCCTTTTTTAGGGTTGTGAGTTTTGAGTCGCTCAATCATGGCGTTATTAGCAGAGTTGTTGAGCAAAAGTTTGCTATAGATGGAGAATTGGTGCATGATAAATCCCTCATCTATGAGGAACTTCCGAAATTTCCGATAGGCCTTGCGTTCCTCTGTGGTATCAACGGGCATATCAAACATTAAAATCATACGCATATATCGATAACTCATATCCTAAACTCAGGAACTCCTTTCTCGGGTTGATTGAGAGCTTGGATGACTTTCTTAGTATAGTCACTGACGATATTGGACAGGTACATATCTTTGCCATTGTAGTGGAAGGTGTCTGAGAAAATGGTAAAAAGTTCTCGCTTGATTTTGACAAAAGAACTGCTTCGATTTTCATAGACGATTCTGTCAATAATCGGACGAAAAGGTTCCATAATATCGCTAGCTAGGTTGAATTGATTGAACTGGTTGGCATGTTTCAAGCCAAACTGAGTCATGCAGCCAGACAAGACAATCTCACGCGCAAACATACTCAAAATCAAGGTGTAACCATAGTCTAAGGCAGCATTGACATCATTATCTTGTTCACGGCTAAAATCATTTCCAAACAAGGTGTTAAAATAAATCCGAGCAGCATGACCCTCACGATTGCTAGGATCAAATAAATCCAACCCATGATAGAGATCGATGACTGACTGGCTCTTTTCCAGAAAACCACAACTCCCTAGATAAAAAGCCTGATTGAGAATTTTTTGTGCAATGATGGTTGTCCAGATTTCCGCCTTTACATCTTCATTCCAAGCAATTTGCCGAGAGAGTTGCAAACTGGAATCGTGCCGACCGTAGTAGGGCATTAAGTATGCCGTTGGCAAGCGTTTGTCATCACAAAAGATGACTAGAATATTTTCATCCACCAAACGTTTAATCAGCATAGTGGAGAGAACGATATCCGTCGTCTCTAAAAGTAGGATGTCCACCTCGGACAGGTGAATCAACTCTGTCCGAGAGGCATCTTTAAAAATCAAGTGATTGTTCTTGTAGGAGAGCTTAGAGTGCGTATTGACAACAACGGTTCTCCATCCCATTAGTCTTCTCCCAGTTTGCTTAAGTCAATCCGAGTCTCGTAAAGACCAGTGATGGATTGGTGGATGAGGGTGGCGTTGAGGATTTCAGATACAGTTGTGTACCGTTTCCGATCAATATCTTTTCCAAAAAATTTAAAGGCAGCAGGAGCACCCAAAGCAGTAAAGGTCAACAAATTGATAAACGAATTTGCTAGAATTTCTATATCTGCTTGCTCATTGTCTGCATATAAGTTCTGGATTTTCTCTAGATTTGCATCTGCGAGGACATATTTTTGAGAGAACTCAGATACAAGATTTAACAAATCCTTAAATTCATTTCGGTGTTTCTGGATATATTCTAAATGTTCTGGTTCGTCTAGTTTATGGACATTTTTAGAATGGTAGAGCAAGGTTGTTAAGTATACTGGAAGTACTATTTCATTGCCTTTTTGAAGTTCTTTTGCACTTGCAAGTAGTCGTCTGCGACCATTTTCCAGTTCAAATAAACTATACTTAGGTAGGCAGAGGATGTTTTCTTTACGGACATTATGATAGCCTTTATTTTCAAGGAAAGTTATTGGATTCTCCTCAAAAGCGGCTTTTTCCATAATCGTGATACCAACTAGAGTTTTGACAGTCTTCAGTTTTTTCGCTTTTCCTTTTTCGATATCGGCAATGAGCAAGATCGAATAGGCGATAACAGGGCTATCAAATCCCCCATATTTAGTAGTTTCCCAAAGAATATCCTTTGTTTTTCGAGGGATTAGCTTGTCAGAATTTCCTTTAGGAAGAATGGACTCTTTAGAGAAACCACCTGTTTGCACCTCTCGCTTCTTCACAATATTCACCTGTGGAAGTGATAGAACTTTTTTGATTGTTGCGAAATCTTTTTCCTTATTCCAAGCGATTTCTCCAGTATCTTTGGAGTATTCGATATTTTCTCTTTTTACAATGGTTCCGTCTGCGTAATGTACCTCTTCTTTAAAGAAGTTCAACAGGTTTGAGTAGAAGAAATACTTTTCAGTTGCTTTTTCGACTTCTTTAGAATCTCTGGATCTGGAGATGTATCTCTTAAGATCGTACTTTTGATAGTCACCATAGACGAATTCGGGCTCTAGTTTAGGATATTTCTTAAGAATAGCCTTAGCCAACACTGCATTTAAGTAGGCGTCATGCGCATGGTGGTAGTCATTGATTTCCCTCACCTTGTATAACCCAAATTCTTTACGGAAGTTGGAAACTAGGTTGGATTTCAAAGTGATGATTTTGACGGTACGGTTCTTCTTATCCTTCTCAGTCACTTCTTTATTGAAACGGGCATCCAAAATCTGTGCAACATGTTTTGTGATTTGACGTGTTTCAACTAACTGGCGTTTGATAAAGCCAACTTTATCAAGCTCATTTAGCCCGTCTCTCTCTCGCTCTGCTTTGGTTAGATTATTAAATTTACGTTCTGAAATCAATTTGGAATCCAATAATTGTTGCCAAAAAGTTTTCATCTTTTCAACTACTTCAAGACTTGGGACGTTATCTGATTTCCCACGATTTTCTTTTGAACTCGTCAAGACACGGTTATCAAGAGAATCATCCTTGATAAAGGCCTGTGGGATGATGTGGTCGATGTCATAGTTACTTAGTTGGTTGATTTCAAGAGGTTTCCCAGTATACATATCCCTCCCATTTTGGAGATAGTAGAGAAAGAGACGGTCGTTTTGAAGTTGAATATTATCTGTTGGATGTTCCTTTAATATATTTGAATCAAGCCCAGGAGCTAGATTTTTTATTGCATCTTCAATGCGCTTATATCTTTGTTGGGAATTCTTTTTCCCTTTAGCAGTAGTTTGATTTTCACGCGCCATTTCAATGACAATGGACTCAGGTTTGTGCCCCATAACCTTAACAAGTTCATCAACAAGCTTGACACTTTGCAAAATTCCCTTTTTAATGGCAGGACTACCTGGGAGTTCTTGGACAACTTGCTTCACATCATCTGTCTTGCCAACTACTTGTGCTTTTTGGATAATTTCTTTGAAGGAAAGTCCGTCATCGTTGATTAACTGCATGAAGTTGCGATTGATTTTACCGTCATCAATCAGATAATCAAGAATCGTATTCCCTGTTTGCTTATCACAGATACCGTTAATCAGCTTAGCAGAGAGTTTTCCCCAACCATTATAATGTCGGCGAATTAGTGCCTTGATTACCTTTTCATCAAAGAGAGAGTCATACTGAGCAAGGCGTTGCTTAATCATCTCACGATCTTCAAAGATAGTTAGCGTGTGGACGATATTTTCAAGAATCTCTTCATTTTTAGAATCATCCATAAACTCTTTATCCTTGATAATTTTGAGTAAATCATGATAAGTAGAAAGACTAGCGTTAAATTGTTTTTCAATTCCTTTTAGTTCGATTCCATCGTAGCCATCAACATTGTGTAGATAATGAATGATGTCTTTTTCAGTTACTTTTCTTTTCTCTTTGAATAGTTGATTGACAATTTGCTTCTTCTGCCCACTATCAAGGAATTGATAGTCTCTCAATCCTTCTGCAATAAATTTTACTTTTGTTAATTCATTATAGACAGCAAATGTCTCATACAAGAGACTATGCTTAGGTAGAACTTTTTCTTCCGGCAAATACAAGTCATAGTTGGTCATTTTATTGATGAAGTCTTCTGCAGAGCTTGCTTTATCAACAACTTCTTCAAAATTCCAAGGTCGGATTGCTTGGTCAGAGTTTCGAGTAAGCCAAGCAAAATCACGATTGCCATGAGCCAATGGGCCAACGTAGTAAGGAATACGGAAGGTTAAGATTTTCTCTACCTTTTCTTTATTTTCCTGCAAAAATGGATAGTGTTCTCCTTGCCGACGGAGAATAGCATTCATTTCTTGAAGATGAATTTGATGAGGAATAGAACCATTATCAAAGGTGCGTTGTTTTCTCAAGAAATCTTCACGTTCAATTTTTTCAAGGAAATAATCTGCCCCCTCGAATTTAGAGAGAAGATTTTTGATATATTTGTAAAATGCTTCTTGAGTGGTCTTGCCATCGATATATCCAGCATATCCATCTTTAGATTGGTCAGAAAAAACTTCATCATATCTTTTTGGAAGATTGGTTTTGATGAATTGTTTTAAAGTTGCCAAGTCTTTTTGGTGATTTTTATAGCGCTCAATCATAGATGCCGATAGTGGAGCCTTGGTTGAAGGATCTGTAACAGTTAAGATTCCTGATAAAAGAATGGCGTCATAGAGTTTTTTAGCGGCCACGAAAAGGTCTGCAAAGTCATCTCCAATTTGTCCGAGCACGTTTTCCAAATCCTCATCATAGGTATCTTTAGAGAATTGTAATGGAGCTTTTTCTTCTAAATCAAAATATTTCTTGAAATCAGCTTGATTTCCTACAACCAACTTGAGAAATTCTGAAAACAAACCAGAGGACTTTTCGTCAGGAAAGAGTTTCAGGACACGTTCTCTCTTTGCAGATTTACTAATTTTATCAGTAAAAATTGCTTCTACTTGTGCATTTTGTCCACTAAGTGAACTTCCTTCAAATGTATTGTCGTAAATACTTATAAATTCATTAAAGATTTTTTGGATATCATTGTTTTTAATATCAAAAGATTCTTCATACAAAAAATGCCCACGGTATTTAATCATATGAGCTAATACTAGATAAATCAAGCGTAAATCTGCTTTTTCTTTCGAATCCGCTAGGTGTTTTCTCAAATGATAAATTGTTGGAAATTTCTTATGATATTCTTTTTCTTCTACCAGGGTAGCAAAAATAGGATATTTACTACCTCTTTTATCCTCAGGAACTAAAAAGGAGTCATCTAATCGATGAAAGAAACTACTATCCACCTTGCTCATTTCCCCAACAAAGATTTCTTGAAGATAACGAAGACGATTTTTTCGACGAGTATAGCGGCGACGTGCAGTTCGTTTAAGACGTCTAGCCTCAGCAGTAGTTCCCTCATCAAACAACAGAGCCCCGATGAGATTTTTCTTGATAAATCGTTTATCAGTATTGCCCAGAACTTTCATCTTTTTCGATGGCACCTTATAGTCATCTGTAATGACGGCAAATCCGACGCTGTTAGTTCCGATATCGAGTCCGATAGAGTAATTTTTGTTTTCCATGTCTAAAAACCTCCGTTGTATTAAGTTATAATTTTAAAATTAAGAAATGAGAGCTTTGATTAAGTCTCAGTTAGAATAGCTAAATTATCTTTAGTGAATTTGAACTTTTTCAAAATAATCTCCTTAAAATATAACTTTATTTAATTGTATCATTCTAACTAAAAATTTCAATAGAATAATGATGAAGTATCGGTAAAAATGTGCTAAAATTGATTATAAGTTATATTTTAGTTTTAGAACTGTATTGTTTCAAATGAGGACAAACTATCTTTTTGTCGTATCTATAAAATGATTTACATTTCACTTGATAATTTTTGACAAGTATAGTACAATAAAGTTGTTGGAATTATTCGAAACAACACAGCAAAGTTAAAATAAGGCTTTGTCCGTACACAACTTGAAAAAGTGCGCACCGATTCGGTGCTTTTTATTTTATTATACTAACTCATTGTACTCCTATTTTTAGAAAAAAACAAATAATATCGTAGCGCTTTCATAGAATTCGAGATCAATTCGGTGGAGCTTGTTAGTAGATTAACCGAGAAATACGATTTCCTTTTGAGAGTATATATGTTCGGGATGATAGCAATACAAAATAAAAAGAACTGGGATAATTAACTATCCTAGTTCTTTTTTATATGAACGGTTCTTCTATTCCCCCCCAGCCAGCTCTTTTCCGAGTTGGATGAGGTAGTCTTTCAGGTCGTCTTTGACTTGTGGGTGTTTGAGAGCGTAGTCGATGGATGTTTTCATAAAGCCAAACTTATCTCCGACATCGTAACGAGCTCCCTTGAATTCACGAGCAAATACACGTTGTGTTTTATTGAGGGTATCGATTGCATCTGTCAGCTGAATTTCATTTCCTGCACCTGGAGCTTGGTTTTCAAGGATTTGGAAAATTTCAGGTGTGAGGAGGTAGCGTCCGATGATAGCAAGGTCGCTAGGAGCATCCTCTGGCGCAGGTTTTTCAACGAAGGTTTCAACGCTGTAAAGACCGTCTTTCCCTTCTCCTTGCGGAGCAATAACCCCATAAGCAGAGACTTCGTCGTGAGGGACTGGCATGACAGCGATAGTAGACGCGTGGGTACGCTCGTAGTCATCCATGAGTTGTTTGGTAAGCGGAACAGCCTTTTCGTCCGTGATATCCATTAAGTCATCGCCAAGCATAACGACAAAAGGTTCATTTCCAACGAAAGCTTTGGCTTGCAAGACAGCATCTCCGAGACCACGTGGATGTGTTTGACGGATAAAATGCAGGCGCATGCCAGTTGTCTCATCAACCAGCTTCAAAAGATCTGTTTTCCCTTTTTCTTTGAGGTTATATTCCAATTCAAAGTTTGAGTCGAAATGGTCCTCGATAGAACGTTTTGACTTACCCGTAACAACCAAGATATCTTCGATGCCAGATTTGAGGGCTTCTTCAACGATAAACTGGATAGTTGGCTTGTCTACGATTGGCAACATTTCCTTGGCCAAAGCCTTAGTTGCTGGGAGGAAACGAGTTCCCAATCCAGCGGCAGGGATGACTGCTTTTCTGACTTTTTGTTTCATGATGTTCCTTTCTATAAGGGTCTACGACCATTCGTTTTCTGCTTTAAATTCATTGCTCATGATGTCAGTGATTGCTTCTTTGATATTGACACCTTCGTAGATGACTCGGTAAATAGCCTGTGTGATTGGCATGTAGACACCCAATTCCTGAGCCAGTTCGTAAGCTGCTCGAGTTGTTGAGATTCCTTCGATGACCATACCCATGTTTGCTTCGATGTCTGCGAGGGATTCTCCACGACCGAGAGCATCACCGGCCCTCCAGTTACGAGAGTGAACAGATGTCCCCGTTACGATCAAATCTCCAACTCCGGAAAGACCGCTATAAGTCAGAGGGTTAGCTCCCAGAGCGACCCCTAGACGGGTGATTTCAGCCAAGCCACGGGCAATGATAGCCGCCTTGGCATTGTCGCCAAATCCTAGTCCATGTAGTGCCCCTGCGCCAACTGCGATGATGTTTTTGAGAGCACCAGCGGTTTCAACCCCGATAACATCCGTATTAGTATAGAGACGGAAGTAGTGATTGCTAAAGAGATTTTGGACGTACTGGGCCGTTTCAAGGTCTTTAGACGCTGCAGTGATCAAGGTAATATCCCGCACAATCGTTTCCTCAGCGTGGCTAGGACCTGAAACAACGACGACTTCACTACGGAGATCGACTGGAATTTCCTCTTCAAGAATAGTTGATAGACGTTTGTGGCTATCTGGTTCCAATCCTTTGGAGGCATGCATGATGACAACCTTGTGATCGAGCACCTTTGCTACTTGTTGGGCAACCAGTCTCGTTACTTTTGTTGGGACCACAAATAAAACAGCATCCACATCCTTTAGTGTTTCTTCTAAATCATGATAGGCTTTGATTTTTTCGTCGAGTAGGATATCTTTGAAGTAGCGTTTGTTTGTATGTTGGTTATTGATTTCATCAATTTGGTCAGAAATATTTCCCCAAATTCGAACCTCGTGTCCATTGTCGTTTAGGACCTGCGAAAGGGCAGTTCCCCAAGAACCAGGACCCAAGACAGCGATGGTTTTTTTCTTCATCTTTTCCTCCTTGTAAGAGTTCTTCCTTTCATTTTACCATAAAAAGCCTTTTCATGCATCACCTGTAGATGAAAGCGCACTAATTTATAATAAGGAGACTTCTTTGACAAGATGCCTCTTTTTTGCTAGAATAGCATCAATATGAACGAATGAGAAGGAGCTGACGAAGGATGTCGCTCCCTTTATCTATTTTATTAGGAGGAAATATGCTCATTAAAAAAATAAAAACCTATAAATGGCAGGCCTTGGCATCCCTAATGATGACAGGCTTGATGGTTGCGAGCTCGCTCTTACAACCACGCTATCTGCAAGAGGTGTTAGAGGCTTTGTTGGCTGGTCAAAATGAGGCTATTTATAGTATTGGCGCTTGGCTGATAGGAGTAGCCCTAGTCGGTCTGGTGGCAGGTGGAGTCAATGTAACGCTTGCTGCCTATATTGCTCAAGGAGTGTCTTCGGACCTTCGTGAAGACGCTTTTCGCAAGATCCAGACTTTTTCTTATGCCAATATCGAGCAATTCAATGCGGGTAACCTTGTCGTCCGTATGACCAATGATATCAACCAAATTCAGAACGTGGTGATGATGGCTTTTCAAATTCTTTTCCGTCTCCCTCTTCTCTTTATCGGTTCCTTTATCTTGGCGGTTCACACTCTTCCGTCGCTTTGGTGGGTGATTGTCCTCATGGTGCTCCTAATCTTTGCACTAACTGCCATCATGATGGGGATGATGGGGCCACGATTTGCCAAATTTCAAACCCTTCTTGAACGGATCAATGCTATCGCTAAGGAAAATCTACGTGGTGTGCGCGTAGTCAAATCCTTTGTACAAGAAAAAGCACAATTTGACAAATTTACCGAGGTTTCTGATGAACTTCTCGGCCAAAATCTTTATATCGGTTATGCCTTCTCAGTTATAGAACCCGTTATGATGCTAGTCGGCTATGGAGCGGTCTTTCTCTCTATCTGGTTGGTAGCAGGCATGGCTCAGTCAGATCCGTCTGTAGTGGGCTCGATTGCTTCCTTTATCAACTATCTCAGCCAGATTATCTTTACTATTATCATGGTTGGATTTTTAGGAAATTCTGTCAGCCGTGCCATGATTTCTTTGCGTCGTATCCGTGAGATTCTAGATACCGAGCCAGCGATGACCTTTAAAGATCTCCCAGATGAAGAGTTAGAAGGAAGTCTCTCTTTTGAAAATGTGACCTTCACCTATCCCAATGATGACGAACCTATGCTGAAGAATGTAACCTTTGATGTTGCGCCTGGTCAGATGGTCGGTGTGGTTGGAGCGACTGGAGCAGGGAAGTCCACTCTAGCTCAGTTAATTCCACGACTGTTTGATCCACAGGAGGGATCTATTAAGATTGGTGGCAAGGATATTCGAGACGTCAGCGAGGGAACCTTACGTAAAACAGTTTCCATTGTCTTGCAACGTGCTATTCTCTTTAGTGGGACCATTGCAGATAATCTTCGTCAAGGGAAAGGCAATGCCAGCGTGTCAGAAATGGAACGTGCAGCACGAATTGCCCAAGCCAGCGAATTTATCGGACGCATGGAAAACAAATTTGAGAGTCAGGTCGAAGAGCGAGGCACCAATTTTTCTGGTGGACAAAAACAACGGATGTCCATTGCCCGTGGGATTGTCAGCAATCCCCGTATCCTGATTTTTGACGATTCGACTTCAGCCTTGGATGCTAAGTCAGAGAGACTCGTACAGGAAGCTTTGAATAAAGACCTGAAAGGGACGACAACCATTATCATCGCTCAAAAGATTAGTTCAGTCGTCCATGCAGACAAGATTTTGGTCTTGGACCAAGGACGCTTGATTGGAGAAGGACGGCATGCAGACTTGGTAGCTAACAATGCCGTCTACCGCGAAATCTACGAAACACAAAAGGGAAAGGAGGAATAAAATGAAAACCGTTCGATTTTTCTGGAATTATTTTAAAGTTTACAAGTTCTCCTTTGTCATTGTGGTTCTGATGGTTGCAGTTGCGACGATTGCCCAAGCCCTCTTTCCAGTTTTTTCAGGTCAAGCAGTGACGGAGCTCGCTAACCTAGTTCTGGCTTATCAAAATGGAACTTCCGAACTAGCCTGGCAGAGTTTGTCAGCTCTGATGCTGAATCTAGCTCTGGCTGTTCTCGCCCTAGTGGTATCCAGTTTGATTTACATGACCTTGATGACCCGTGTGATTGCCGAGTCAACAAATGAGATGCGTAAGGGTCTTTTTGGTAAACTTTCCCGTTTGACGGTTTCTTTCTTTGACCGCCATCAGGATGGGGATATCCTTTCTCGCTTTACGAGTGACTTGGATAACATCCTTCAAGCCTTCAATGAAAGCCTAGTTCAGGTTATGAGCAATATTGCTCTTTACATCGGTTTGATTTTTGTCATGTTTTCAAGAAATGTGACGCTAGCCCTGATAACAGTAGCCAGTACTCCAGTAGCCTTTCTCATGTTGCTCTTCATCGTGAAAATGGCCCGCAAGTACACCAATCTCCAACAAAAAGAGGTTGGAAAACTCAATGCCTACATGGACGAAAGTATCTCAGGGCAGAAAGCTGTTATCGTTCAAGGGATTCAAGACGACATCGTAGCAGGCTTTGTGGAGCAAAATGAGCGCGTGCGCAAGGCAACTTTTAAAGGAAGAATGTTCTCAGGTATTCTCTTTCCAGTTATGAATGGGATGAGCTTGGTTAACACAGCTATCGTCATTTTTGCAGGTTCGGCTGTCTTGCTGAACGATCCAAGTATCGAAACAACGACAGCCCTAGGTTTGATTGTCATGTTTACCCAATTTTCTCAGCAGTACTACCAGCCGATTATCCAGGTGGCTGCGAGTTGGGGGAGTCTCCAGTTGGCCTTTACTGGGGCGGATCGTATCCAAGAAATGTTCGATGCAGAAGAAGAGATCCGTCCGCAAAATGCACCTGCCTTTACGGAATTGCGAGAAGGTGTTGAAATCAGCCATATTGATTTCTCTTATTTGCCTGATAAGCCGATTTTGAAAGATGTTAGCATTTCAGCTCCTAAGGGGCAGATGATAGCAGTTGTCGGCCCGACTGGTTCAGGGAAAACGACCATCATGAACCTCATCAATCGTTTCTACGATGTGGATGCAGGTAGCATTTCTTTTGATGGGAAAGACATTCGTGACTATGACTTGGATAGCCTTCGGAGCAAGGTCGGGATTGTCTTGCAGGATTCGGTCTTGTTTAGTGGAACAATCCGAGACAATATCCGCTTTGGCGTGCCAGATGCCAGTCAGGGAATGGTCGAAGCAGCTGCCAAGGCAACTCATATTCATGACTATATCGAAAGCTTGCCTGACAAGTATGATACCCTTATTGATGATGAGCAAAATATCTTCTCGACTGGGCAGAAACAATTGATTTCCATCGCTCGAACCCTGATGACTGATCCTCAAGTCTTAATCCTAGATGAAGCGACTTCTAATGTTGATACCGTAACAGAAAGCAAGATTCAACATGCGATGGAGGCAGTTGTAGCAGGACGAACCAGTTTTGTGATTGCCCATCGTCTCAAGACCATCCTCAATGCCGATCAGATTATTGTCCTTAAGGATGGTGAGGTTATCGAACAAGGAAATCATCACGAATTACTCAAGCTTGGAGGCTTTTACTCCGAACTGTACCATAATCAATTTGTCTTTGAATAAGCAAAAAAGTTGTCCTAATTTTGGGCAACTTTTTCTGATAAAAAAATTTTATCACGGACTTAAAAAATACATATTAGACAGGAGTGGGTAAGGGTGATAAGATAAGATTATCAATGGAGAACGAAAGGAAGTCAGTAATGGTAAGAACAGTTGTTGGAGTAGCGGCAAACCTATGTCCTGTAGACGCAGAAGGAAAAAACATCCACTCATCTGTATCCTGTAAATTTGCTGAAAGTATTCGTCAGGTTGGCGGACTTCCTTTGGTCATTCCGGTTGGTGATGAGACACTTGTCCATGACTATGTAGAAATGATTGATAAGCTCATCTTGACTGGGGGACAAAATGTTCATCCTCAGTTTTATGGTGAGGAAAAAACAATTGATAGCGACGACTATAACCTAGCTCGCGACGAGTTTGAGCTAGCTCTTCTACAAGAAGCTTTGCGTCAGAACAAGCCAATCTTAGCCATTTGCCGTGGAGTTCAGCTTGTCAATGTTGCCTTTGGTGGGACACTCAATCAGGATATTGAAGGTCATTGGCAAGGTCTACCTTTTGGGACTTCACATTCTATTGAGACAGTGGATGGCAGTGTAGTGTCTAAATTATTTGGTAAAGAAAGTCAGGTTAATTCAGTGCATCGTCAGAGCATTAAAGATCTGGCACCCAATTTCCGTGTGACGGCTGTGGATCCACGTGATCAAACTGTTGAAGCAATCGAATCTATTGATGAGCACCGTATTATTGGTCTCCAGTGGCATCCAGAATTTTTGGTCAATGAAGAAGATGGCAACTTAGAATTATTTGAGTATTTATTGAATGAATTATAACGACTGGAAACCTAGTCGTTTTTTTGTCTTATTTCGTTCAAATTTTAATATTGTAACATTTTTTACGCAAATGTTTAAATTATGATAAAATTTGGAAAAATTCAGTATAAAAACTTGAAAAAATTCAAGGTAAGCGTTATGATAGAAAAGAAGAAATATTGGAGGAATACTATGTCACATATTAAATTTGATTATTCAAAAGTATTAGACAAATTTGTTGCACCACATGAAGTGGAATACATGCAAGCACAAGTTACAG
>OHAS01001599.1_pt1 | contig 17713 bp, 16 predicted proteins | sample 1577131 | NCBI WGS metagenome assembly OHAS01 (sample SAMEA3541566, study PRJEB24748) | human gut metagenome | biome: human gut; feature: human-associated habitat; material: faeces | place: China | collected 2012 | reverse complement strand
TCGTCTTCCTGAACAAGTGCGACATGGTTGACGATGACGAGCTCATCGACCTCGTCGAGATGGAGACCCGTGAGCTCCTCTCCGAGTACGATTTCCCCGGCGACGACATCCCCGTCATCCGTGGTTCCGCTCTGGGCGCTCTCGAGGGCGACGCCAAGTGGATGGACGCTATCCGCGAGCTCATGAACGCCGTCGACGAGTACATCCCGACGCCTGCTCGTAACAACGACCTCCCGTTCCTGATGGCTGTTGAGGACGTTATGACCATCTCCGGCCGTGGTACCGTTGCTACCGGTCGTGTCGAGCGCGGTGAGCTCAAGCTCAACGAGCCCGTCGAGATCGTCGGCATCAAGGATACCCAGAACACCGTCGTTACCGGTATCGAGATGTTCCGTAAGTCCATGGACTTCTGCGAGGCTGGCGACAACGTCGGTCTGCTGCTCCGCGGCATCAAGCGCGAGGACATCGAGCGCGGCCAGGTTCTCTGCAAGCCCGGTTCGGTTACCCCGCACACCAAGTTCACCGGTGAGATCTACGTTCTGACCAAGGAGGAGGGCGGCCGTCACACCCCGTTCTTCGATGGTTATCGTCCTCAGTTCTACTTCCGTACCACCGACGTTACCGGTACGGTCAAGCTCCCCGAGGGCACCGAGATGGCTATGCCTGGTGACCACATCACCATCGAGGGCGACCTCATCCACCCGATCGCCATGGAGGAGGGCCTGCGCTTCGCTATCCGCGAGGGTGGCCACACCGTCGGTTCGGGCATCGTCTCCACGATCATTGAGTAAATTAGCTCTTTGATATAGCTGACTTAGAGAACCCGGCACTTATATGGGTGCCGGGTTCTTTTCTGCAATGGATATTCAGCCGTTGCTGGTGTCGAGAGGATCGATAATGGTCCTGGATGCACCGTCGATTAGATCTCGATGGCTTCATTGATGTGTTCCAAATATGAATGGATCCACCGAGAACCAATTGACTCGAGGTTTTCATTGACAGCACTTACGTGGAGCTGATAAAGTAACAACTCGTGCCCGTACGGGGCGGAAATGAAAGGTTCAGGATACATGCGTACTCTAGTTACTCTTGCGTGCACTGAGTGCAAGCGCCGCAACTATACGACCACCAAGAACAAGTCGACCATGCCTGATCGTATGGAGATCAAGAAGTATTGCCCCTGGTGCCGTCACCACACGCTGCACAAAGAGACTCGCTAGTCTCTAGTCACATACGCCAGTAGTTCAATTGGTAGAGCATCGGTCTCCAAAACCGAGTGTTGAGGGTTCGAGTCCTTCCTGGCGTGCCAGTCATTATTCCGTAAGCTCCCAATTGGGGGCTTACGGTTTACTCATGTATAAGCGCATTGCGCGGAGGTAACCCAAATGGCCAACAAGAAGAACAAGAAGAAGGCTCAGCAGCCGGCACCTGCCAACAGCGCTGCCGCCAACTCCAAGGTTGAGGCCAAGAAGGCCGTTGCCAAGAAGAGCGAGAAGGCTGCGAAGTCCAAGAAGAACGAGAAGCCTGGTTTCTTCGCCCGCACCAAGAAGTATTTCGCTTCGGTCAAGTCCGAGATGAAGCGTGTCACGTGGCCCGATAAGAAGGAGCTCGTGAACTACTCGGTCGTCGTTTGCGCTTCTCTGATCGTCGTCGGCGTCGTCATCGCTCTGCTCGATGCTGGCTTTGGCGAGGCTCTTGCTCTGTTCTCTGGATTGAGGGGCTAAACCATGTCTAAGCGTTGGTACGTCGTTCACACTTACTCTGGATACGAGAACCGCGTTAAGTCCGATCTCGAGCATCGCATCGAGACCATGGGCATGCAGGACCGTATCTTTGATATCGAGATTCCTATGGAGCGCGTCACCGAGATCAAAGAGGGTGGCAAGCGCGAGACCAAGGATTCTAAGATCTTTCCGGGTTATGTCCTGGTTCGCATGAAGATGGATGACGATGCGTGGACGTGTGTTCGCAACACGCCCGGCGTCACCGGTTTCCTAGGCGGCAACGGCAAGCCCGCTCCGCTTTCCCGTGACGAGTACAACAAGATGACTCGTCGTCCCGGTAAGGGCGATTCGCCCAAGCGCACCTCGGTTGATATTCAGGTCGGCACGTCCGTCCGCGTCACCGATGGCCCGCTTACCGACTTTGATGGCAAGGTCTCCGAGGTTAACACCGAGGCTGGCAAGCTTAAGGTCACGCTGATGATCTTTGGCCGCGAGACGCCGGTCGAGCTCGACTTTAACCAGGTCGCTGTCATCGCTTAAGTTTTCGTACGTTCGCGCGAGCGTGCTTCTTCTGTGACTGCTCATCTCAGGAGTGCTTCTAACACGTGCGTGCTTACGATATAGCAAGTACTTCACACTCGTGATTCGAAAGGAATGACCATGGCTGAGAAGAAGGTTGCCAACGTCATTAAGCTCCAGATTCCTGCTGGTGCAGCTAACCCCGCTCCTCCCGTCGGCCCCGCTCTGGGCGCTGCTGGCGTGAACATCATGCAGTTCTGCCAGGCCTTTAACGCCGAGACGCAGGACAAGAAGGGCGACATCATCCCCGTTGAGATCTCTGTCTACGAGGATAAGTCCTTCTCCTTCATCACCAAGACCCCGCCGGCGGCTCACCTCATCAAGAAGGAGCTGAACCTCAAGTCTGGTTCCGCTAAGCCCCAGGCCGACAAGGTTGGTCAGCTCTCCCAGGAGCAGCTCACCAAGATCGCCGAGATCAAGATGCCGGACCTCAATGCCAACGACATTGACGCCGCCAAGAAGATCATCGCCGGTACCGCCCGTTCCATGGGCGTCACCATCGCTGAGTAGCGATTTCTTTAGGTAATGACGGATGCTCCGACCGGGGCGACCGTTATATGTGTGCAATAGGGCACACGATACGATGTGGGAGGGCTCACGCCCGTTTAACCACAGGAGGTAATGCACATGGCTAAGCATGGTAAGAGCTATAACGCCGCTGCCGAGAAGATCGACCGCGCCACGCTCTACACCCCCCTTCAGGCTGCCAAGCTCATCAAGGAGCTCGACACCGCCAAGTTCGACGAGACCGTCGAGGCCCACTTCCGTCTGGGCATCGATACTCGTAAGGCTGACCAGAACATCCGTGGTTCCATCTCCCTGCCCCACGGCACCGGCAAGACCGTTCGTGTTGCCGTCTTCGCCGAGGGCGAGAAGGCCCGCGAGGCCGAGGCCGCCGGCGCCGACATCATCGGTTCCGACGAGCTCGTCGCCCAGATCCAGAAGGGCGAGATCAACTTCGACGCCGCTATCGCTACGCCGAACATGATGGCCAAGGTTGGCCGCATCGGTAAGATCCTTGGTCCCCGTGGCCTTATGCCGAACCCCAAGCTCGGCACCGTGACCATGGACGTCGCCAAGATGGTCTCCGAGCTCAAGGCCGGCCGCGTTGAGTATCGCGCTGACCGCTACGGCATCTGCCACGTGCCCCTGGGCAAGGCTTCCTTCGAGACCGAGAAGCTCGTTGAGAACTACGCCGCTCTCTACACCGAGATCCTGCGCGTCAAGCCCTCTTCCGCTAAGGGTCGCTATGTGAAGTCCATCTCCATGTCTTCCACCATGGGCCCTGGCATCAAGGTTGACTCCTCCGTTCAGCGCAACTTCCTCGCTGAGTAGGTTTAGTCAATCGACTGTCATCGTATAGATGAGATAAAACCCGGTTCACGTTATGTGGGCCGGGTTTTTTACTTTTGATGAGTGCGGTTGATATATCGCTGGTTCGCGTGCGGCCTACATGAGCATGCGCGTAATGTCTCTCAAAAGGTTACTAAAGCGTAGAGGGTGTAAGGGAACCAGTGCCGCTGGGTACCAGGTGGCTATCCAATCAGCGACATTACGAGGACTAAGGGATATATGGAAAGCATCGAAGAATGACTACCGTTTGGTGCCAATCTTCGTCCGCTTAACTCTTGTTGATAAAGTACATCGACACACATAGTACTGTGTGATAAATTAAACCTATCAGATAGGAGTGATTGACCGAATCATTCGTAATTGGTTCTGGAGGTGACTTGCATGGCAGCGCGCGATGCCGTTAGCGACCTGATTCGCGGAAACATCGATGCGATCATTCTCTGCACGCTATCTAGCGGCGATTCCTACGGATACGAGATTCTCAAGGATATTGCTCAGACCAGCAGGGGCGAATACGAGATGAAGGAGCCCTCGCTGTATACGAGTCTCAAGCGCTTGGAGACGCAAAACTACGTCGAGAGCTATTGGGGAAACGAGACGCAGGGTGCGAGGCGCAAATACTATCGCATTACCTCTGCAGGTAAAGACGAGTTAGATGAAGCGACGCAGCGATGGAACAACGTCAAAGTGATTATCGATCGCCTGCTTAAACAGGATGGAGGCGCACAATGAACGAGATTCGCATGTATGTCGAGCACCTGTTCGAGGGCCGCATGCTGACGGCGGAGAACATTGAGCTCAAGGAAGAGATTTACGGCAACTTGGTCGCTCGTTATGAGGATTATGTCGCTGGAGGCATGGATACCGCCGAGGCTCTTGAGAAGACCAAGGCTAGCATGTCCAGTATCGATGACGTGATCGAAGGCGTGGATGACGTGCGCGAGACCGCCCGTGCAGATAATGGGGATGCGGCTAAGGCGGATACGGCGGAGACCACGGTGCTCCCAAACGCTGCCGTAGCAAAGGGCTCGTCGCCTGCGCAACCTGGTACGGTGGGCGAGACGGTTGCGATGCCCGTTGCCGGCGCTCCGCTGCCTCCGGCAGGATTTGAGGGCGAGGTCGACGAGGACGTCGCGAGCGTTTCCTCGTCCGCAAACGCGGCGGCATCCAAGGGCAAGCGCACTCGCAACATCATTATTGCAGCGGCTGCGGGCTTTGCGTTGTTTGTTGTGGTTTGCGTGGGCCTTATCTATGCGTTGGGGGCAATCGACCGTGTAGAGGATCACATTGATAGCGCGGCTACCGAGGTTCAAAATGGCGGGCAGTCCACGACGAATGGCGGTACAGCATCTGGGCAGCAAAGCGGTCAAGCAAATGGCCAGTCCAACAGCGGCCAGGAAAACGGTGCGAGCGCCCGCAACAAAGAGGTTGTGGTGGACGCAGACGGCACCGTGTGGGTTGACGGCGAGTTGGGCGATGATATTGCGGTGGCCGTGGTCAACGCGCAGCCGGGTGACATCAGCCTATATGCCGAGACCGACCCGTCTGATGCTGCGAACGTCGAGAGTCTGATTCGTCTGCTTCCCATGAGCGAGTGGGCGACCGATATTGATGTGACGCTTGGCGTCGACGTGCTGGGTCTAGCGTATCGCGAAGTACCGGATGGCTATGACGGCGACTCCATCGATCTTGCTCTTTCGTATAACACGATGGCGTTGTTCTGCTCGATGCCGTTGCTCAACGAGGTTCGAGTGACGGTGACGGAGGCGGACGATCCTATGGACGAGGACTATTACGTCTTCACGCGCGACAATGCGCAGAGCCGCTTTGGCGTGATGCTCTCTGGCGACATGATGAACGAGGCCGGTTGGCACCAGCTGAAGGAGGACAACCTTTACAGCCGCAAGTTCGCGGAAAACATGGTCGATGCGGCGGAGCGCGAATGGCTGTAAGAACCGAAATTGCGATCATTTGCGGCGTAGGTTATGCCCGAGTGTCCTAATAAACTGTGGTCAAATGAAATAGATTGCATTACGGGGGTGCCTAGGCGCCTCCGTTTTATGCTGTGGGAGAGAAGCTGCCGGGCTCAGTACAGTAAGATGGGCGGCGTAAGATGCAAGGAACGCTAGCCTGATGGTGCGAGTAGCATTAGGGCTTGTAGCGATGGCGTTTAGTGCAAGGTGAGATTATGAGAAGCGATAGGGACCTGCAGCGCGAGCTGGAGAGAATCGACAGAAGGGGATATCCGGCGTACAAGGACGTGTGCGGACAGTATGACTTTGGCGACTTCGTCTTGTCTATTGACCACGTGCAGGGTGATCCGTTCGCATCGCCGTCCAGCATGAGCGCGCGCGTGCCCAACGAGGTTCTGCATATTCCCGCGGGGCTGTGGGATGAGGTGCATAGGAGAGTGACGCTTGAGGACGTGCTGCTGCGCCGTTTCTCGCGCGCGCTGGACGCGTGCAGCATGCGCGTGGGCGGCTCGGGTAAAAGCGGCGTGTTGGCGACCACGCGACCTGGGCAAGAGGTGATGGCGCGCTCCGCCTGCGAGGTGCGCGGGGGCGCCGTGACGCTTCGCTTCGAAGCGGGGCTGCCGGCGCACGGTCGCACGGTTGACGGCCGCGCCGCCGCGAAGATGCTTCTTGATTTTGTGCCGGAATGCGTGGAGCGCACGCTGTTTGTGGACGATGGCCTGCTTGATCAGGCGTGGGCGGCGGTTGAGCTTGCGGACGACCAACGCGCAGCGCGCGAGCAGATGGAGGCGTCCGACCTGGTGGCCTTTGTTGCTAATGGCTCGATCTTGCCGCGCGAGAGCGGGGTTTCCCAGAGGCCGCTTAAAAGCGCGCTTGCCTTCGAGGCCCCTGCGGAGCAGCGCGTTGTGTTGGATCTGCCGCACCGCGGCAAGGTCGCCGGCATGGGCATCGAGCGCGGCGTGACCCTGATTGCGGGCGGCGGCTACCACGGTAAGTCGACGCTTTTGCGCGCGTTGCAAGATGGCGTGTACAACCACGTTGCGGGCGACGGGCGCGAGCTCGTGCTGACGGATTCGACCGCGGTGAAGCTGCGCGCGGAAGACGGGCGCGCGGTGAGCGGCGTGGATATATCGCTGTTTATCCGCGACCTGCCGGACGGGCGCGATACCTCCCGGTTCTCGACCGTGGACGCTAGCGGATCGACTTCGCAGGCGGCGGCGACCGTTGAGGCGTGGGAGGCGGGCGCGCGTGCGCTGCTGATCGACGAGGATACCTCCGCTACCAACTTCATGGTCCGCGATGCGCTGATGGAGGCTGTGGTGGCGCGCGAGTTCGAGCCCATCACGCCGTTTGTGGAGCGTGTGCGCGACCTGTGGGAGCGTGCGGGCGTGAGCAGCATCATCGTCGCTGGAAGCTCGGGAGCGTACTTCTCGGTGGCAGATGCGGTGCTGCAGATGGACCGCTATCGGGTGCACGACATTACAGCGCACGCGCGCGCGATCTGCATGGAGCTGGAGGCGCCCGCAACGCCGCGCGCCGCGGGGTTTACTTTGCCTGCGGGCAACAGAGCGATCGCGGTAGCGCCCGTTGCGCCGGGGACGGATAGCGCAAGGGGCGACCGGGGCGGGCGCGACGATCGCGGCGGACGCGGTGCCCGTGGTGGTTATGGTGGACGAGGAGCGGGACGCGGACCCCGGCCCGATCGCATCAAGGTGCGGACCAGTGGTTGCGAGGAGCTGCAGGTGGGACAGGGGAGCGCTGACGTGCGCCTGGTGGAGCAGCTTGTGGACCCCTGCCAGGCCCGCGCGTTGGCGCAGCTGGTCCGCATGGGCGCGCAGACGGGAATCCTCGTCCAGGGAAAGCCGGTCGCTAAAGCCGTCGACGAGTTGATGGCGCTGCTTGGTCGCGAGGGTTGGCGCGCGCTCGCGGAGCACGATTACGTCGCATGCGGCCTGGCCCTTCCTCGTCCGCAGGAACTCGCTGCTGTGCTTAATCGCTGGCGTGCTTGATGAGCGTGGGGATCGAGGGACACGCGGGCCGGCGCCGGTGTGCCTGGGGCATGCTTGGGCGATGCGCTTGTTGTGATTCTTGAACGTGGGCAGCGGGGCTTTGGGTACACTGGACTGCGCCCGTTGCACCCTATTTGATTGCGAGGGACTTATGAATGAAGACGATCCCGTACTTGTCGAGGAGCAAGCGCACCTGGACGAGCTCTATAAGCAGCTGCTTGGCTTTCGCGACGACCTGACGCACCAGCTTGAGCACGACCACAAGCAGGCCGCTGCGGACCTGGTCACCATGAGCGAGGAGATTCGCCCCGACTTTGGCGGAGCGGACGAGACCATGGAGACCCTAGCCGCCATCGAGACCCTGAACGCGGTTATCGACGCCTACAACCAGTACCATGACTTTAGCGTGGACCGTCTGCGCAAGGTGCTGCTGCTTCTCCGCCAGCCCTATTTCGCCAAGGTCCGCCTGAAGATGCGCCCCGATCGCCCGGCGCGCGACGTCTACATCGGCGCCGCGGGTATTACGGACGACCGTCACACGCCGCTGGTGGTCGACTGGCGCAACCCCATCGCGGAGACGTATTACAACCAGGAGAACGGCCAGACCAGCTATACCGTAAACGGCCGTTTGAAGACGGTGGAGCTGGAGCTGCGCCGCCAGTTCGATATCGAGCGCGACCAGCTGCACGCTTACTTCGACACTACGGTCGCCATCGAGGATTCGCTGCTGCTAAACGCCCTGCGCAAGCACCATTCCGAGAAGCTGCAGGCTATCACCGCGACCATCCAGCGCGAGCAGAACGAGGTGGTTCGCCATGCGGACGTCCCCGTCATGCTGGTCAACGGCATCGCGGGCTCCGGTAAGACCTCGGTCATGCTGCAGCGCATCGCCTATTTGCTGTACCACAACCATGAGACGCTCAACGCAAACCAGGTGTATCTCTTTAGCCCCAACGAGGTATTCGAGCGCTATATCGACGGCGTCCTGCCCTCTATGGGCGAGGCCAACCCGCGCCTGTACACCTGGCGAGATTTTGTCGAGGAGCAGGGGGCGGGCAACCGCGACGACGGCTCCAAAACGCCCGCGTCCTCGCTCAAGCGCCTGGAGGACGAGATCGGCAGCCTGGTCATTACCACGGACGACCTGCGCGCCATCACCATGGACGATGTCACGCTGTTGTCCGCCGGTCAGATTGGCAGCGTGGTGGACAAGCACGCCAAGTGGGGCATCGGCCCGCGTTTTGTGGCCCTTACCTGCGACGAGCTGCGCGACCGCTTGGATCGCCGCCTTGCCGGCATGGCCCGCTCCGACGATTGGCAGGAGCGTGCTATGGGCCTGGACGTGGAGGCGCAGATCCAGATTCTGGGCTCTGTGATCGATACGTCCGATGAGGACGAGATCGCCCGTGCAACGCGTCGCTACCTGGATTATCTCTTTGCCGGCGCGGAGGCCGACATCGACCGTCTTACCTGGCTGCGCCTTGACCGCATAGGCATGCGCATGCTCGACCAGAAGACGCTGTCTGCCACCGAGCTTTTGTACCTGCGCCTGTTGATCTGCGGCCGCGGTACGTCGGATGCCCGCTACGTCATGATCGACGAGGTGCAGGATTATTCCGCGGCGCAGCTGATGGTCCTCTCCAAATTCTTCGGCAGCGCGCATTTCTTGCTGCTGGGCGACCAGAACCAGGCGATTCGCGAGGGCACGGCGAGCTTTGACGAGATCCGCTCGATCTTCGAGGCGACCCACGGCCAGGTTGACGTGTGCCGCCTGCTGACCAGCTACCGTTCGAGCCCCGAGGTCACGGCGGTCTTTAGCCGTTTGGTCCACATGGGCGACGACATCAAGCTCGCCAGCGTGCGCCGTGCGGGCCTGGAGCCGCGCCGCGAGGCCTTTGAGGCCGATGGGGAGCTCGCCGCCGCGCTGCGCGAGGTCGTCGCCGCGGCGCGCACCGAGGCGGAGGGTGACCAGGCGGGGCTTACCGCCATCGTCGCCAACGATACCAAGGCCGCCTATCGTATCGCCAAGCTGCTGGATAACGACGTGCCGGTGCTGAAGAAGAACCAGTCGCTCCCGGCGAGCGGCGTGGTGATTGTGACGCTGGTCATGGCGAAGGGCCTGGAGTTCGACCATGTGGTCATTCCCGATGCGGATGCGACGACGTATCCGGATACGCCCCTGGCCCGCCGTCAACTCTATACCGCCGTCTCCCGCGCGATGCACCAGGTGACGCTGCTCTCCTGCGGCGAGATGTCGAGCCTTCTTTCCTAGCTTTTGGCTTATACCGCTGTATGCAAGGTCCGGTGAGCGCTGCTGCGTTTGCCGGACCTTTCTTATTGCGGACAAGGGGGCTGCAGGGAGGATCGTTATGCATGAATAAAAACGTGAAGATTGAAGTGGATCCTGAATAATGTAACCAGTTGGTTGCGAACCGTCAGACCAAGTGCCAGCTGCAGCAAACACTCTGATAAACTAAAGCACGTTGGTTACAGAAAGGACGCCCATGGATCGCACCATGCACACAGCATTGCATCTACTAGGCCTAGCGCTACTTAGCAAGGATACGCGCTAGGGTCCTTTCCGCACGTTGAATCGTTTGGCACCCACACGCGTATCCGTATCTGTCTAGCAGGTCGTTGGCGCGTATGGGTGCTTTTTCATCTCGCTTGGGCGAGTTTTCCGGCAAAGTCGGCCGCCAGTCCCCCTGCTATGACGCATGTCAGCCCGTCGGCAAGTACCAGGAGGAACCATGAGCCGCAAGATCGCCATCTTCGATACCACCCTGCGCGACGGCGAGCAGTCGCCCGGCGCCAGCATGAACACCGAGGAAAAACTCATCATCGCCCGCCAGCTGGTGCGTATGAAGGTCGACGTCATCGAGGCCGGCTTTCCCATTTCCAGCCCGGGCGACTTCAAGAGCGTCCAGGAGATCGGCCGCATCGCCGGCGACGCCTGCACCGTCTGCGGCCTCACCCGCGCGGTCGATCGCGATATCGAGGTCGCGGCAGAGGCGCTGCGCACGGCAAAGCGCCCGCGTATCCACACGGGTCTGGGCGTGTCCCCCAGCCATCTGCGCGACAAGCTCCGCATGACCGAGGAACAGGCCATCGAGCGCGCGATCCATGCGGTGAAGTACGCTCGCAATTTTGTGGACGATGTCGAGTTCTACGCAGAGGACGCCGGCCGCTCCGACCAGGAGTTCCTGGTCCGCATCATCCAAGCCGCCGTTAAGGCGGGCGCCACCGTGGTCAACATTCCAGACACCACCGGCTACAACATGCCGTGGGATTTCGGCGCACGCATCCGCGACCTGCGCGAGCGCGTCGATGGCATCGAGGACGTTACCATTTCCGTCCATACCCATAACGACCTTGGCATGGCGACGGCTCTCGCCCTCGAGAGCGTCCGCAACGGCGCCACGCAGATCGAGTGCACTATCAACGGGCTGGGCGAGCGCGCGGGCAATACCTCGCTTGAAGAGGTCGTCATGGCGATCCGCATGCACGAGGAGGCGCTCGACGCCCATACCGATATCGTCACCACCGAGCTCACCCATGCCAGCAAGTTGGTGAGCTCCATTACCGGCATCAACGTCCAGCCCAACAAGGCGATCGTGGGCGCAAACGCGTTCGCCCACAGCTCCGGTATCCATCAGGACGGCGTCCTCAAGGCACGCGACACCTACGAGATCATCGATCCCGCAGACGTGGGTGCCGGCGGCTCGCAGATCATCCTGTCCGCCCGCTCCGGCCACGCGGCGCTTCGCCATCGCATGGGCGAGTTGGGCTATACCTTCAACGACGAGGAGTTCGAGACCATCTACCAGTCCTTCTTGGAGGTTGCGGACAAGAAGAAGGAAGTTTACGACGAGGACCTGGAATCCATAGTCCACGAGCGCGAGCGCGTGAGCGCGGCCATCTGGACGCTGGGAGCGGTTCAGGTCTCCTGCGGCTTCCCGCTCACGCCCACGGCCACGCTGACGCTTCTGGACGAGACGGGCGCCGAGCACAAGGTCTGCGCGTTTGGCACCGGCCCCATCGACGCCGTCTACAAGGCCGTCAACCAGGTGGTCTCCGTTGACAACGACCTGTCCGAGTTCGCCATCCAGGCCGTTACCCGCGGCATCGACGCCCTGGGCGAGGTGACGGTGCGCGTGACCGCGGCGGACGGCGAGGTCTACACGGGCCGTGGCTCTGATGGCGACATCGTGGTGAGCTCCACCAAGGCATACCTCAATGCCTTGAACCGCCTGATCTCCCACCAGCGCGAGCGCGCTGCATCAAGCGCCGCCGACACCGCTGACGCACAGTAGTGCGCCGCAGAAAGGAATTCCCATGACCAGACCCATGACCGTAGCCGAGAAGATCTTGGCAGCACATGCCGGCTTGGACGAGGTGCGACCCGGACAGCTGGTCGAGTGCGACCTCGACATAGTCCTTGCCAACGACATCACCGCACCCATCGCCATCGATGTGTTCCGCGAGCTGGGCGCCCAGCGCGTATTCGATCGCGATCGCGTCTGCCTGGTGCCCGACCACTACGCGCCCAACAAGGACATCAAGAGCGCCGAGCAGACCAAGAAGATGCGCGATTTTGCCCATGAGCAGAAGATCACCCACTACTGGGAGCAGGGCTGCGCCGGCATCGAGCACGCGCTGCTGCCCGAAACCGGTACCGTGGTGCCCGGTGACCTCATTATCGGCGCGGACTCCCATACCTGTACCTACGGCGCGCTGGGAGCTTTTTCCACGGGCGTGGGCTCCACGGACGCGGGCGTGGGCCTGGCGACTGGTCGCGCGTGGTTCAAAGTGCCGCCCACCATTCGCTTCGAGATCGATGGAGAGCTGCCCGCCGGTGCCAGCGCCAAGGACATCATCCTGCACATCATCGGCCTCATCGGGGTCGACGGCGCGCTGTACCAGGCCATGGAGTTTGCCGGCTCCACCATCGAGTCGCTTTCCATGGAGGGCCGCATGACCATCTCCAACATGGCGATCGAGGCGGGCGGCAAAGCCGGCATCATCGAGGTGGACGATGTCGCGCGTGCCTGGCTGGACGGCCGCTGCCAGCGCGAGTACGTCGAATACCACGCGGACGCGGATGCCGAGTACGCCCGCGTCATCCACATCGACGCCGCGGATATCAAACCCTGCGTTTCCTGGCCGCACCTGCCCAGCAACACCCATCCGGTTGAGGAGAGCCGCCACGTCACCATCGACCAAGCGGTCATCGGCAGCTGCACTAACGGCCGCATCGAGGACATGCGCGCCGCGGCCCAGATCATGCGCGGGCGCAGCGTGGCGCCGGGCGTGCGCTGCATCGTGATCCCCGCGACCCAGGCAGTGTTCAAGCAGTGCATGGCAGAGGGCCTGGCAGATACCTTCATCGATGCCGGTTGCGTGTTCTCCACCCCCACCTGCGGTCCGTGTCTGGGCGGATACATGGGCATTCTCGCCGCGGGCGAGCGCTGCGTGTCCACCACCAACCGCAATTTCGTGGGCCGTATGGGAGACACAACCAGCGAGGTCTACCTGGCAAGCCCCGCCGTCGCCGCGGCCTCTGCCGTTGCCGGACACATCGCCCTGCCCGCAGATTTGCCCGCGATCGAGAACAACTAAAGGAGAGCAGCCATGAAATTCAGCGGAACCGTTTTTCGCTACGGACGAGACGTCGACACGGACGTCATCATCCCCGCGCGCTACCTCAATAGCTCGGACCACGCGCATCTGGCGGCGCACGCCATGGAAGATATCGACCCTGCGTTCGCGACCACCGTCAAGCCCGGCGACATCATCGTGGCGGACGAGAACTTCGGCTGCGGCTCGTCGCGAGAGCACGCACCGGTCGCAATCAAGGCCGCGGGCGTGTCCTGCGTGATCGCCAAGAGCTTCGCGCGCATCTTCTACCGCAATGCCATCAACGTGGGGCTGCCCATTCTGGAGTGCCCCGCCGCGGTCGATGCGATCGCTGCCGGCGATGCCGTCGACGTTGACACCGAGGACGGCTCGATCGTAAACCGGCGCACCGGCGAGCGCTTTACGGCAGAGCCCTTCCCGCCGTTTATCGCAGAGATTATCGAGGCCGGCGGCCTGGTCGAGCGTACACGCGCCAAGCTCGCGGCTGCCGCCCCTGCTGCCGCGGGGGAGTAGCCCGTGGCCTCGATTCCCAACCCCTTTGCATCTGGTCCCAGTTCGAGTTCTTGGAGTTGCAACGTGAAGAAGACCTATACCATCTGCTGCCTGCCCGGAGACGGCATTGGCCCGGAGATCATGGCCGAGGGCAAAAAGGTCCTCGCCGCGGTGGGCGCGCGCTTCGGCGTGGATTTCGTCTGCAAGGACGCCCTTATTGGCGGCGCCGCTATCGACGCGTGTGGAGATCCGCTGCCGGCGGCCACCCTTGAGGAAGCCCGCGCCTCGGATGCCGTGCTGCTGGCTGCCGTGGGCGGTCCCAAGTGGGATACCACCGAGCCCGGCGCGCCCCGACCGGAGCAGGGTCTGCTTGGCATCCGTAAAGAGCTGGGCCTGTATACCAACCTGCGTCCGGTGCAGGTTTTCGCCCCGCTTGCCGGCGCCTCCACGCTGCGTCCGGAGGTTATCGACGGCGTCGATATGATGATCGTGCGCGAGCTCACGGGCGGTCTGTACTTTGGCCGCCGCGAGCGCTTCTACGATGAGGAGGGCGCGGGCGCGAACGGTGCTTCCGGCCAGCGCGCCTACGATACCTTGGAGTATCGCGAGTTCGAGGTCGAGCGCATCGCCCGTCAGGCCTTCGAGGCCGCGCGCAAGCGCCGTGGCCGCGTGGCGAGCGTCGACAAGGCCAACGTACTCGAGACCAGCCGCATGTGGCGCGAGGTGGTCCATCGCGTGCATGACGCCGATTACGCCGACATCGAGCTTGAGGACGTGCTGGTAGATAATGCCGCCATGCAGCTCATCAGCCGCCCCGCGGAGTTCGACGTGGTGGTGACTGAGAACATGTTCGGCGACATCCTGTCCGATGAGGCCGCGCAGCTCACCGGGTCGCTGGGCATGCTCGCCAGCGCCAGCCTGGGCGACGGCGTGGCGCTCTACGAGCCCAGCCACGGCAGCGCGCCGGATATCGCGGGTCGCGGCATCGCCAATCCCCTGGCGCAGATCCTCTCCGTCGAGATGATGCTGCGCTACAGCTTCAACATGGGCGACGCAGCCGATGCGGTTCGCGCCGCCGTGGTCGCCGTTTTGGACGAGGGCCTGCGCACGGGTGACATCGCCGATGATGAGACCCCGCGGGACAAGGTCCTGGGCACCGACGCCATGGGCACTGCGGTGGCACAGCGCATCTAGTACCGGGCCGCGCCAGCACGGCGCGCCGTATAATCGACGCGGGGTCGGTTGCGTGCCGGTCCCGCGTTTTGCTTGAAAAGCGACCGCGCGGCCCGGGCGGGCCTGCGGCATCAACGGATGGGGGAGTATGGCGATGTCGGATGAGAAGATGGCCGAGTTTTCCAAGCTGGTGCAGGCGTGTCGCAGCTACCGACGCTTTGATGAGGCGGCGGGCATGCCGCGCGAGGTTTTGATCGACTTGGTGGACATTGCGCGTCAGACGGCGAGTGGCGCCAACCGCATGCCCTTGCGCTATCGCGTGGTCTGCGCCGAGCAGGAGCGCGCGGCGGTATTCGTCCACCTCAAATGGGCGGGTGCACTTAAAGATTGGGACGGACCGGCGCCGGGCGAGCGTCCTGCCGGCTACATTGTGATCTGCGACGCGGGCGGCGGTGCCACCACGGCGGTGGATGAGGGCATCGCGGCGCAGACCATTGTGCTGGCGGCTGCGTCTGCCGGCTACGGGGCCTGCATGCTGCATGCGTTCAACAAGGCGGAGGTTGCCTGCGCGCTTGGTCTTGCGCAGGACGTCGTCCCGTTGATGGTGATCGCGCTGGGCAAGCCCGGTGAGACCGTGGTGCTGGAGGACCTGGCGGCAGATGCGACCTCGACCGACTACTGGCGCGATGAGAAGAGCGTGCACCACGTGCCCAAGCGCACCCTGGACCACGTGCTGCTCTGATGATTTGGGCCCCGGGGCGCGTTACCCAGGGCAATGCGATGGATTCTCGCCGCGCGTCGTGCTCGGCGGGTTTTCTATGCGAGGCTGCGGGCGATGGCGCGCACCACGGCGTCCGCCGCGGCTGAGGTTTTAGCGGGATCCTCGACCACAAAGATGACCTTGCCCTTGATGCCGAATTCCGTGATCTCCGAGAACACCACCTTGGGTCCCTCGACCACATGGGAAACATCGCCTGCTGCCGTCTTTGCCATCGCAGCCAGCTCTTCTGCCAGCGCATCGATGTCGAATGGCTCGGCATCCTGCTCCTCGCGCTGTCGCGGCACCGCAAAGGGAACTACCACGCGGCTTGCCGGCAGCAGGTGCACCAGCGCCGTTTTGGAGATGATGGAGTTGGGGACTATGACGGTCTGGCCCAGAGCGTCTTTGATGGTGGTGTGGCGCCAGCTCACGTCTTGCACCACACCGGTCTCCGAGCCCACCTCAATGTTGTCCCCCGGCCTGACAATTCCCATAAACGTTACCTGCAGGCCGCCGATAAGGTTGGAAAGCGTGTCTTGAAAACCCAGCGAGATCGCGATACCTCCAACACCCAGGGTGGTGATGATCGCGTTGGCGTTGATGTTGTAGATGACGTCGAGGATGATGCTTGCGCCCAAGGTAAGTATGGTCGCGCGGACAATGTTGATAATGATGGACGAGGACGGCAGGGGATTGCTGTCCCGGTCGAGGATATGCCTCATGGCGCGAGCGACTATGCGCGAGGTGGCGAGCGTCGCCAGAGCTAGGACTACGGTCCAAAACGCCTGTTGAACCCATTGGATTTGGGCGATATGGATAAGCTGGGAAAAGAAATCTTGCATGGGATCCCCTTGTGATTGGATAGCATGCAGCACATGATACCCTCGCTCCGTCCACCGCAAACCCGCGCGCGATCATCGCTGTGGTGTGGGCTGCTCATATTGTCTACTTTGGCTTATGGGTCAAAACGGATCGCGCGGGCGCATAGGGCATGCCTTGAGGATGGACGCGAAAGACGAGCGCGAAGGTGTCTGCAAAGGTTAACAGCCTGTATCAACACCATATTATCGACACAAAAGAGCGGCGACCTCGGTAACATCTGGTGCCATTGGACGCGCGGCTGCAGGGAAGGCCGCGGCGTCATAGTTCTACCGGAAGGGATGGTCGCCATGAAGCGAATCAGCCTCATTAAGAAGGGTGCCGCAATCGCTGCCACGGCACTCACTGCGCTTGCGCTCACCGCATGCGGCAACGCGTCGACCCAGGACGCCGGCTCCACCGGTTCCTCCGACGCTGCCTATAAGATCGGCGTGTTGCAGCTTACCGAGCACACCGCGCTGGATGCCGCCAACAAGGGCTTCGTGAAGGCTCTGGATGATTCCGGTATCAACTACACCATCGACCAGCAGAACGCCCAGAACGACCAGTCTGCGTGCCAGACCATCGCCAGCAAGCTGGTGGGCGATGGCGACGATTTGATCTTCGCCATCGCGACCCCCGCCGCGCAGGCGGCCGCTAACGCTACCAAGGACATCCCCATCGTGGGCACCGCCATCACCGATTTCGCGGCGTCCGACCTGGTCGCCGATAACGACGCCCCCGGCGGCAACGTCACCGGCAGCTCCGACCTCACCCCGGTCGCCGAGCAGATCGAGATGCTGCACAAGGTGCTGCCCGACGCCAAGACCGTGGGCCTGCTCTACGCTTCTAACGAGTCCAACTCGCTGATCCAGATTGAGATTGGCCGAGGAGGCCCTGGACGAGCTGGGCATCGCGCACGAGCGCTATACCGTCTCGTCCACCAACGAGATCCAGTCCGTGGTCGAGTCCGCCGTGGGCAAGGTCGACGCCCTTTACTCGCCCACCGATAACACCATCGCCCAGGGCGCTGCGCAGGTTGGCCAGATCTGCAAGGAGAACAAGCTCCCCTTCATCGCGGGCGAGGAGGGCATGTGCATGGCCGGCGGCCTGTTCACCCTCTCCATCAACTACGAGGACCTGGGCTACGCTGCA
>OHAS01001584.1_pt1 | contig 17828 bp, 9 predicted proteins | sample 1577131 | NCBI WGS metagenome assembly OHAS01 (sample SAMEA3541566, study PRJEB24748) | human gut metagenome | biome: human gut; feature: human-associated habitat; material: faeces | place: China | collected 2012 | reverse complement strand
TATAGTGTACTTTTCATTGGACATATGATGGTATTATGGATGCATTGACAACGTTTTTTAATAACCAGCGTTATAGGCTCCGCATTGGTTGTTTGGTTACATACCAAGTCTAGCAAGAAATGGCTTGCAAACTTATAATAGGTGTATATGGGGCATCTATAATCCGCAAAATTAGATATCTACTCATAATATTACGAAAGAATTTTGATTTACATTTTGAATCGAAATATAATTTAGAAACATATCTAAATTACTATCTAATTGTTAGTCTTATTTTTAGATTAAAAATTAAATATCTATTTTTGCAAAAAAACAAATGGTTTTTGATGAATTTTTAAAACTGAAGGTGAACTTTTAGGGTTCTGTTATTGTTATGATTAATCTAAAGACTAAAGCTGATGAGAATTACGATGCTTTTGTATTATTGAAGGATAATGGCAAACTTAATTCTTCAATACATTGTGCTTATTATTCAGCTTTTTTATTATCTATATATTCATTATGTGTGAGATTTGGATATCTTTATGAAGATATACAGAATAATTCAAGAGGAAAAGATAGTCATGCTTATATCAGGAATGAGCTGGGAAATAAGATACATCAAGCGAAACCATTAGATTGTGTTGAGTTTCACACTTGCCTTGGTAAATTAAAAAAGGAACGGAAAAAAGCTGATTATTCGAAAAATCTGGTTACAAATAAAGATGTAGTAAATATACAAGATACTATAGATAAATTCAGAGATTTGATAATTACAAAATATATTTGATTATGGATGCAGTAAAAGATTTTATCATTGAACGATTAAAGAAACTTAGTAATATGTTCAAGGGCATTTCTATCAAATATGCGTTTGACAGTATAACTGAATTTCATATAATTGAGATATCACCGGAAAATATTAGAAGAAGAGATGATGAATACATAAGGTGGGAGTCTGATATGTGGAATGATTTCTTTGCCATGTTCCCAGATGAGGATTTGCTTATTTCGGAGCCTTGCGAGTCTAATGATATGCATAATGTGTTATTTGACAATATTCCGATTGTGGATAGTGGCAATTTGCTTTATTGTATAGATTTAGATTTTGGTGAGATGGATTCTTTTTTAAATATTGACACTATAGATTTGTTAGCAGCGTGATTATGGCAGAAAAAGTAGCAAGTTTCCGTTTAAAGGAATATAAGATAAATAAGGCTAGTATAGAATTTGATCCTGATAAACCTCTGTCTAAAATGTCAATAGAGATCGAGAGAAAAGGTGATATAGAGGAAAATAATATTTATAGGATAAATATGTATATTGGTGTTTCTGATGAAACGAACAATTTCAAAATCAGTGCAAACATGGTAGCTTTGTTTGAATTTGATTCTGAAATATCTGAAGAGAATAAAACTAGTTTTGTAAATTCGAATGCGCCAGCCATTTTGTTCCCCTACTTTAGGGCATATATATCTACATTGACATCTCTTTCTGGAATGCAACCTGTTATCTTGCCGACAATAAATTTTGCTAGAATGCTGGAACAGCAGGAGAAATAAGATAACATTAAAGGGTTATCATTATTGGTAACCCTTTAATGTTATCGTTTTATTGTCTATACACCTTTTCAACTTCTTTTTTCACTTTTTTAGTGATAGTCTGTTTCTTGTATTTTTTTTCCAAGATCGGATGTTCTTCCAACCATTCTTTTTTATCTTCGGCTTCGTCATGTTTTCTTTTGAGTTTTAGGAACTCTTTTTCATTTTTCAAAGTTTCCTTCTCTTTTTCATTGAGGTTGTTGATGATGTATTTCTTTTTTATTTCAGAGTCTTTCCTTTTAGATGTTCCGTCTGAATAGGGCAGTTTCTTTCTGTAGTCATTAAACAGTTTTCCAGCCTCATACATCTTGTTCAGATATTCATAAGGTCCCATATCCTTGTATAGTTTCTCGGCCATTTCCTTTCGTTGGGATTTGGGAAGGTTGATTAGGAACATAAAATCTACAAGGTCGGGGCGTCCTTCCCTTATGGCGGATTCGGCTCCCAGATAAATGTTTTCCAGTGTCTCTACATTTAATCCGGCAAATTTCCCTAATTTGGCGGCCAGCTCCCTTTGTACATTCAGGTTGAATCCGTCTTTTACCGCCTCGCTTATCAGATTTGACATCTCTGTAATGAATGAGAGAGGATCATATTTGTTCCCTTGTGATATGGCGTTGACAAACTGTCCAATGGAAGTTCCTCCCAAGGAACTTAAAGCAGCAGATAAAAATATGCTTTTCAATTGTTCATCAGTGAACCATAAATCCTCATCCCCGTCCCCGTATCCGAATATGGCGTAGATATTGGATATGAGTGGTGCTGTGATTCCTGCAATACCATATCCTCCTGCCGCCCACAAGCCTCCCATTACAAATAGTCCGAAGGTGGCTTTCCTCAGCCCGGTAAGATAGCTGCCCATCATTGTTCTTTGGGCTTCGTCTTTATTCATTCCGGATTCAATGTTCAGATTGTATATCCTTTTTGCTCGTGCCATTTCAAGAAGCCCCTCAATACCCATCCGCTGGTATCCTATGTTGCTGCTTTGGTAAGTGGTCAGCGCCTTGTAGAACACATTGCCGCTTGCCTGCATGGGGGACATCATTTCCGGGCTGGAACTCTGCTGGCTTTCATTGAATGCTATTTCAGCGTTGTATTTGGCTAAATTGGCGGCTTCCTCATTGCCCAGACCTCTTTTTTGCGCACGTTTATATTCAAAATTGTAAACGGCTCTCGCTCCGGCCGCACATGTCAGCGCATCAATAAGCTTGTTGGGATACATGCCTGCATTGGTAAGTTTCTCCAGCTTGTTTTTGAATGCATTTTCATCCTTTAATGCTTCGATCCCCATATTTCCCGTATCAACCCGTTCTTCAAAAGAAGGTAGATACTCCTTCGCCCATTTCATGTTTCCTGCCGGGGTGAATATGTATTTGAACAAATCAGCCTGATACCCCGGATTTCCGCTGTATGCGGAAAATGCCGGATAGGAGAGCACCTGCTTCATTGCGGTGTTGAGTCTGAATGCGATATTGGAACCTGCCCAATACCTTAGTATCTTGTTTAGTCCGTTGTTGAGCGAGTCTTGTTTCTGCTTGTCGTTGAAACTCCGTACGGCCACCTCCGCCGCTCTCATGAAGATATCAAACATTCCTTTATGGTTCGCCTCCATATAGTTCTTGAAAGCCTTGCTTCCCCGCAGGAAATTAAGATCCTGGCGCAGCTCAGCCGTTGCCGCCCAAGTTTCCATATCTCTTCCGTATTTTAGCATCAGATCAAAAGCGTTTCTGCTAGTGTCCACCTTCAGGGTATTTATCGTACGGTTGATTATGTTTCCGGTTATTGTGCTTGGCATACCGATGATTGTTTCTCCCAGCTCCCCCTTTTCACGGATTTCGGATTTGGCTATGACCATAGGGAAATAATTCTCCCGTGAAGCCATGCTGGTTCCCGTCATTCTTACATGGACCGGATTGTACCTTTCTTCTCGTAGCCTTGGAAAGAAGTCGTCTGTGATCCATTCTCCGAGTTTCATGTATTTATCGCCTATAAAGGATTCTATCTCGGTCATGCTGTCTTCCGTCCATCCGTCCGCCTCTAGCTTCATCTTTCCGTCCGGCTGTCTCCATGTGAGCCATACATAGAACGCCTGCCCTTTGTTTAGGTTTGCCTCATACAGGTCGCCCTCCTTATGGTAATTGCTGTCGTACATATATTGTTTGTGAATCCTTTTTTCTGATTTTTGAGAATCCCTGAATACATTTTCCATTGATTTTCCGAACAGTTCCTTTATTTTTTCTTCCAGTTCTTTGTTGTAAGCCTTTACCCCCAAATATATCCTATCGTTGGCTTCCACCACTCCATGACTGCTTTTCATGAAATAATCGTATAAGGGGCCTTTTCCTATGGCGTGGTTCCTGTCTATGGCTTTCAGCAGATAATCGAAACTATACATGGGATAGGCGATAAAGTCACCGATGCTTTGCAATATGGACACAGTTTTTTCCATATTTGTTTCTTTCTCGTTTATACCTTTTATTCTTTTATCTTTTACGGCATTTATTCCCATGCTGATAATTCTTCCCCGGTGCGCGGCTTTTTCCTTGTTCAGCATGGCAAGGCGGCTTTTCCCGGTATCAACAAGTTCTTTCAATTCATTGTACACATTATCGGTTATCCTTATTAACTCTTCCTGCGCTACGGGTATCTGTGCAGCTATTTTCTCAGCCTCCTGCAGATAAAACTTTCGTGCTTCACCCTTGTTGTTGTAGGCGGCTCTTCTGGTGGTCACAAGATCGCCCTCCAGTTTGTCCAGATCTCGTTTCATTTTTCTGGATTCGGCCAATAGTTCGCGTATGGAAAGAGAATCATACTCATCGGCCATAGTCTGTGTGAACACACCTGTTCCTTCCGCCGCTTCATCCATGGCATTCTCTAGCTCTTCCCGGCGCTTCCGTATCTCTTCAACGGATTCAAGTTCTTTAGTTTTCAGCAGTTCGGCTCTTTCTTTTAATAGATTATCCCTTCGGCTTTTCATTTCATTCTGCTGACCGGTAAGTATGGTGATGCTTTCAGGGGATGTCTCAGATTTTATGAGTTTTCCCAGTTTTACAATTTCGCTTCTTACGGCACGGAGTTCACTGTCAGCGCTTGTTAGCAACAGGTCTTTGTAAGCGGATCGTATACTGTCAAACACACGTCTGGTAGCCTCATCAACAACTATCCCTTTTGATACGCCTCTTGTATCCTGCCCGGAAAGCTTCGTTTTTATCATTTTTTGCATCCTTTTCACCGAACTGTCATATTGGGCATAGTTTATCAACTTTTCAACAAGATTTAGTGGTTCCTTGAGTTTATTTGTTGATGCGGCCTTGTTTACTTGGGCAATCAGTGACTTTATCATATGTGGCCCCATTTCTTCTCCCGCTTCCTTGGTCAGTCTTTGATCTATAAAGGAAAGCATGGCTCTTGACGCAGTCTCGTATTCCTCTTTATTTCCTTTTCGTGCCTGATCCAATTGCTTTTTCAATTCCCGTATCTCTTCTTTCAGATTTTTAATAATCTCCTTCTTTTCTTCCTTTCCTGGAATACGGAACAAGGTCTCTCCCTGAGGAACAGACGGGATGGTACGTGAACTGCCTGAGAACTCACCAATTCCCAGTTTTGAACGCATGACGGTTTCCTTTGCCACATCAACAGGATAGTTTGACTGTTTCAGTCTGTTGTGGCTTTCATAAAGGATGTATCTCAGCTCATTGTCCGTCAGTTCAAATCCCAGATTCACTTTCGCTTTACGGAGCATGTCTATAAAGAAGGCTTTGATTCGTGTCCACAAGGACTGCTCCGCAAAGGTAGCCGGTCCGCGTTCGGACAGGTCTGCCATATATTCTTCAGTTGCTGTACGGATGGATATGTTCTCATTTTCCGCCATCCGGTTGATGGCCTGTCTGATTGATGGTGCGGCATTGTTGTATACATTGTCAAGGAAGGTATCGAAGTCCTTTCCGAACAGCTCACGCAATCCCTTATGTGCCACCACCTCATGGAATATAGTCGCCTGTGCGTCCTCCACGGATGTTGTGTTTGGCATATATAGATATACCTTGTTCTCCTTTGGTGAGTACCATCCTTTGATATTGGCTCCTGATTCGATACGTCTGCGCGCCTCGCCTTGTGGTAGCTGGTCTTCGGAAGTGATTTTTTCTATAGGTGTATGAAGAGACTCAGAAAGTTCATTCACTGCTGTATTCATGGGAGCAGACACAGAAGCATAAGCCTCCAAAGCGTCGTTTATAAATATCTGGTCTTCTCGTGCTACATCTTCCGTTTCCGAAGCAAGAGTATTGCGGCGTTTCTCAGGTGTCATATTCATACGGGATTGTACATTACGTGCTTCAACTTCACCTGATAGTTCATTGTATCTGTCGTTTTCTCCACCAAGTCCAAATTTTTCAATAAGAGATTGATACTCATTATAAGCATCCTCATATCCTTCTTTATCATAACCTCGCACCCAAAGATTGAATCCCTTATCAAAAGCATTACGGCTGGGGATAAAGCCATCCCCAAACTCGAATCCATCTGAGTGATATTCATTTACCAAAGCATTATAAACATCCATCTGTGAAGCGTCTTCTCCAAGTTCCTCACGCTTGTCAGCAAACTCTTCAATCATGGACCAGGCATCGCGCTTTTCTTTTAATGCGTCAAGGTATTTTCTATAAGTCATACTGTTTCCACCACGAGCGAATCCTTCAATTGATTGTACGGCATGCTGTACCTCATGCGCTAAGATACTACGGAAATCCGCCCTGTCTAGAACAAACTCATTCACACGTATCAAGTTTTGGCTTCCATAATAAGTCGCTCCCGTATTGCTTGTAGGGGCGTTGTATATCTCCACGCGTATCTGCTTCAACTCCGGATAAGTCTTAAACAAATTCTCATCCTTCACATAATCGTCAAGATAATGCACGTCGTTCGCTTCGTATGTGGCGCGAAGTTCTTCTGCCTTTTCTGATAATTCATCAAAACGGGCTGCTTCTTCTTCCGTCAGCTCTACTCCATCAAACAGTTTGTCGCTTAGCGCATCATACTCTTTGCCCCATGACAGGTTGGACCAAAGTCTGTTTTTTCGCGCAAGTCCTTTCGGATCAATCTCGAAATCCTCCACTTCATATCTCCATTTTCCGTCAGCCCCACGTTCCCAACCTGTAGCCTGCTTGATTTTCCTAGCATTTTCTTTTTCATTTGTTTGGAGAATCGAAAGCAAACGCTTATCTTTGACATCAGATAAAGGCGAGTTACCATCTATTCCAGCTTTTTGTATTGTTGGGGCAATGGATAGTAATTTGCCTTTCTCTATGTTAGTCAGTTTGTGGTCATAATACCGTTCTCCATTGTTTTGATTGGCGATAACAGCTTTCACAGTATAGTCAACACCGGCTATTTTCAATCCACATACATAATAAGAGAATGATTTTACACCGGGATATTTCTCCAAATCTTCGTTGGCAAGTTCTTCAATGAAGACGGAGTTTTCAATAATCTGAGGTACGGCTGCGATAGATTGCAGATGTTCTACATCCTTATAATCATGCTGCAATATTTCACGAATACCTCCCCGACTATTGCCTCCTGTCACAGAGATAATAGCTCCCGTATCTTTATTGATATATTCTCCACGTAATGACTTTCCATATTCCAACGCATTTTTTTTGTACTGTTTCAAGTCATCGCTCGGTTCTATCTCTTTACCCGTAATCTCTATCGGCTCACTCTTCCGCAGCTTCTCAATGCGCTCTTTCTTCGTATTGAAAGCGGATTCCATCTCTCGTGCCACATTCAGGTTATCAAGGCGGGTAGTTGCTTCCTCTGCCTTATCCAGTTGGGATGCGCCTTTCTCTCCAATAAAACGATATCTTACATCCGCTTTTCTTGCATTGAATCGCTTGGAAGGAGGAATAATATTACCTTTGTCGTCACGGGTTATCAGGTCATTCAGTTTTCGGTTGTTTTTTGTATTCTTGTAGCGGTAATCGCTCCTGTCATCATATCCCCATTCGTTGATATCATTTCCGTCCCAATATAGATTTTCGGCTGGTACTTCTTCCTTCATAATTCTGTAATTGCCGTTTAAGGCATGTTCTCCATGAACTTTTACATAGGATTCAGACAGGGAAACCCAGTCACCGTTTCTTACCTTTCCTTCTTTCAATGATTTTGGAACGGCACGATAGATGGTAACGGTCGGTTTTTCTCCTTTGTCAATGGCAGACAATGCTTCATTGATTGCGGCGGCACTTTCATTTTTGTATTGATCCCTGTTCATGCGAAGCTGCTCATTTAAGGATTCGCGTATCTGATCTTTGTTTGCGGCAATGTCAACCATGTTTTTATCAATACCTTCCTCATCATAAGAGGGGGCGCGGTGTGCCATTCTGAATTCATCGGCGGAAACATAACCGTTTCTTCGTGCGGATTCGTGTATGATGTCACGCATACGGGCTTCATTATTTTCTTCCATAGCCTTGTAATAGGCCTCATCCATCTCTTCATCCGTCATCAGTTCAAATTCCTTTAGACGCTTCTTTTCCGATTCGGCTTCTTCCTCCGCACGTTTACGGGCGGCTTCCATCATGTTACGGGCTTTCATTTCCTCTTGCACGTATTCATCTCTCAAGGCATCCACATCACCGAACTTTTCATACAGCTCTTTTTTGATCGGAGAAAAAACTTTTACGAATTGCCCTAATGACAGGTTGGAGTTCTGGAGACGCACATTTCTGCTGATTGATTTGAAAGCATAACTTGCGCCACCCAGATTTTTCATTTTCATGGATTGTGCGTACTTTTTTACATCGGCTTCATCAAGGTTGTGCTTGTTGGCGAAAGAACTTATTTCCTCATTTCCAACCTCGCGAAACCGGATGTCACTGCCTTCGGAAGTAAGTATCTCATTGCTTTCGTCATTCATTGCGCGTAAGCCGGAATATTCGGCTTCAAGTTCCTGCTGTTCCTGGTTCAGTTCCTGTTGCTCGGAGAAAACAGCGTCTCTCTCAACGGAGTCATTTCCGGCTTCTACCAGAATATCCTCCAGTTCTATCTTCCTGTCCTCTATTTCGGCCAGTCTTGTTTCTATGTCCTTCATTCTGTCCGCATTGGCGGATTCTATGGAAGGTGCAAGTTGCACAGGATTCACGCTCTTGTATTCAGAGAACGGCTTTGTCTTTTTTACAGAAGAATCAATCCATTTATAGAACTCATCCTTCGTTACTTCTGTAATGGTACTTATTCGGTTCTCCCAACCGGGAGAATAGTTTGCAAGATAAGAGGAACGTGCTTCATCCATAGACGGAAAACCGTACATTACCTTACTTTCGTCAAATTCACCCTTTTCATTGAGCTGGTCTACTACAAACACATTTCCTTCGGACGGATTGTCTGACAGGAAGATGTCTATATGGTCACCGTCCACGGCTTTCGTGCCACGGATATAGCCGTAGTCGTTGTTCATGGTAATGCTCCATTCCTGTCCGTTGGCATCCTTTCCGCTACGGACGGATCCTTTCGGATTTTCTATGGTAATATCATATCCATCAAGTTTAATGTGACCTTTCTTATAGTTCCCGGCTTCCTTCTGCGCTTCAGTAGGAGAGGTGTCGACCATTTCGCGTGCTTCCGCGATATGGTCTAGGAGTTTGTTTGTGGATGTGTTATCTTGTACATTGTCATTCTGAGGATGCAGTCCTTCATCAGTCTGTCCTTCCATTTGTCCGGATTTTCCTTGATATCCTTCAGTTCCGACGGCATGAACAGGTTTTTCTCCTTGCAGAACCGCATCGCCTCTTTCGCGTATGCCAAATATTCCTCCTTGCTCATCGCTTTTACGCGTTCCGATTCCTTCGTCAGTTGGATTCTCTCTTCTGTTGTCATATTCTTGTTGCTTTATTATTTTATCGGCAAATGTATTATAAAATTCAGACTTTTCTTCATTCGAATAGACATTTGATTCAGAAAAGGCCTCATCATTAACCCATGCTTCATATTCATCCGGAGACATGTGGTATTGTTCTTGGTAGAATTGTTCTTTTAGTTCATCCTCATATTCTTTTTCCGCATCTATGGTGCGTTGCGCTTCTGTGGTTCTGTTGTTTCTTATCATATTGCTGATATCACCAAAAGTTCGGCTTTGTTGTAGAACGGATAGGATCGCGTTTGTGCCGGCCATGTCGGTATTGTCATTTTCCAGTCCTTCTTTCGCCACTATTGCCGGATAACTTTCATGGGCGATGCTTATCAGTCTGTCTCCGGCTTCTTCTACGGTCATACCCCCCTTCTCTTTTTTTCTGAAGATGGAAAGAAATGGCGTCAGGTCTTTGTGACTTAAGCCAGTCATGTTTCTGACACTTCTTTCTCCTGTCATTTGCAGGAACAGGGATTTTCCCAGTACCAAGGATGCAAGCTCTTCCAAAGTTTCCGGCTCGGTACGTGACAGAATTTCCTGAACAAGAGGATTTTCCGGAAGCTCCGTATCCGTTATTGACTCAGATATTTTCGCAGCAGGCTTCTGAATACTATTTTTCCTGCCAGTGTCCGGAATTCCCTCTGGTCCCATGCGTTCTTCACCTGTTCCCTTAGCTTCGGGTCTCTTCTCAGTTCCTCTTTCTTTGCCTTGTTCGCTTGTTTCTGAAACTGGTACGGGCTCATTTGTGTCATTTCCATTCGTGCCAGTCTTACTGCTTTCTGATATTCCATTTGTTTGGTTATTATTAGTTTCTGTTATGGGTATGACAGAGTTGTAGAAATTCTTTATTTCTTCATTCTCCGCTTTTGCTTCTCTAATAGCGTCCCTTATCTCATTTCTTTTTCCCCGTGTGGCGGATGACAGGGATTCATTCAATTTAGCTATCTGTGCATCACTCGCCTCTATATCCTTTCTCAAGTCATCCAGAGCGGTTTCAAGTGATTCTGTCAGATTTGTGTATTGGAATGACTGCTGTGGCGTCAGAAATTCATAATCAATGCTTCCGTCCTTCTTTTTAGGAAAGGAGGATATAAGTTTGTCCAGTTCGGATTTTTCGTAAGTCGGACTCTCTGTGCTTTCCTGCAATGGTTGGTTTCCCATCTCTTTTCCTTCAGGAGCGGTTTCATTTGTTGAACTCTTGGATTTTTTCACCCAATCGGTGTACTCTTGGACGGGAACCGCACCTAACTGGTATGCTTCATTTTCCAATATATTCATTGATACCTCATCGCTTTTGACCTCATTGTACTCATCGGTTGGAACGACAAACATACCTCCGATTTCCTCATCAAAACCGATAATGGTCATACTTTCTCCTTCTGGAGTGATATAGGAGGCGCCGATTTCCGGAGCCGCTTCCGCATCATCTTTTCTTTGTGCGTCAAATAGCGACTGTTTGTATTTGAAATATTGCTCTTCTGTCACGAGTACGGAACCTGTTTCATTACCGTTGTTGTCTATGATCTTCCCGGACCATCCGCCGGGAACTTCCTCATCAAGTACTATCTCTTTGCCTCCTGTATATATCTTGTCACCTTTTTCGGGTTGTAATGCAAGTACTTCCGGACTGAATTTCCGAATTAACTCTTCCTGTCTTCTATTTTCATCCTCTTGTGCGTATTCAGTCCGTATTCCGGCTTTGTCCACATTGTCTTTCATGGCCCGGAGTTGTTCATCGCTGACAGAAACCGGCTCCCGACTTCCTTCCATGAGTACGGACCAATTGCCCATTGTATCCTGACCAACAACAGAAATGCCGGTCATTGTGCCATTATTATCCGCTATGCTGAATGTCTGTCCTGCGGATATGGGCTGTGCTTCCATGATTGCGGCATCGGCGTTGTATGCGCCAAGCATTTGTTCAAGAACTTGATCCCGTCCGACCATTGAGATCTCTGTGTCTGCATTGATTCTTACAGTCTTGGCATTATTCTCATCAAATGAGGCGAATATCGGACCTTCTGGACCGTTTTCCAATGGCACTACCATGAGTGTGCCTGTTTCTCTGGGTTGCCCAGTGGCATCTATACCATTTATGACAACTCCGTAACTGTGCTCCTTATCTCCGAATCTTCCTAACGGAATAGTGACAACTTGTCCTTGGGGAGACATTTGCTGGACTTTGACAGCCGCCTGTTCATATTCGGAAGCATGAGCCTCATCCAATGCGTCCTCAACTGCGTCATGACGGTCTTTCTGCCGTAGGTAGTCCGTAGCCAAACGTCTGGTCTCTTCGTCCATGACATCCAGTATTTCCGCACGTTGGGCGTCATTGGCACCGGCAAGCGCATCTATGGCTTCATCATCCAGTACGGATGAAAGGCGTTCACGGGAAACTTCCTCACGGAGGACTGTCGTGCGCATGGCTACTGGATCATGAGTTGTATAGATATCCGTTCCCTCTTCTTGTGCTGCCGTGCGCTTTTCGGACTCCTCACGGGTCTGCTCTCCTGCAATGTCCTCCATGGCATTGTTCTTCGCAATGTCAAACGCATATTCTATCTCGGCCTTTTTCTCTTCCTTGTTGAGGCTACCGTCATTCATGGTTTCTTTGATGAAAATCCTTATGTCGTCATTGCCACGTTCTTTTGACATACGTTCCAGTTCGGACAGTTTCTCCTGTTGTTCTTTGGTCATGTTTCCGAAAGCCGCATTCATCTTCTGGCGGTGTCTTACCCTTTCAGCCCCCATGCTTCCAAGTCCTAATAAGCCGAAAGCGACGGAAGTGGGAGCCAGTCCAAGGAATGTGTCTATATTGTTGTCAAGGTCTGTGGCTTCTTCCAAGGTCATTTCACCTAACGGGACATTTGCAAGATTATTATACACCTCTTCCATATATTCTTCGGGTAGCCCGTGGAACTGCGCTTTTTTTGCGGCTTCTTTGAAAGTAGGGTTGTCCTTTATCTCCCTGTATAGCTTACCGGCCCTGCTGTTCGTTATATATTTCATGAATTCACTTGCGCCACCGGGAACGGTCTCTTCCACATTCTTCCATATTCCTTTGCCCAGTCCTTTGAATGCGTTGAAAATCATCTCGGATTGGTTCTCAAGAAAAGTGGAAGCGATTGATTTGCCGATGGCTTTACCCATATCCATTCCTCCTTCACGTCCTCCATAAGTCAAGTTTCCATCCTTGTCAACATCAAACAGAATATTCCCCATCATTCTGTCTTGTGCTCCTGCGGTGACACGCGCCAGTCCTGTTGTTCCTTCCATTCCTGCTGCGGCCAAAGCGTCTCCGGCAAGACGTGCCCCCATTTTTGACATTCCTTTTTTCATGGCGGACGCGCCGAATTTCTTCATACCGTATTTTAGAATGCTTTTGGCTATTCCCTCACCTGCCGCCGATATCGGGTTTATGGCGAATTCCAGCATGAACGGGATACTGGCTCCTGTGGTTTGTCCAGCCTTGTATCCTCTTCCCAAATCGGAGGAATAATAGGCGTTGACCGCCATGTTGGTGACAGCGGCGTCAAGCAACTTCTCTTCAGAAGGTGAGAGCTTTTCTCCTTTATCCGCTTTCTCCACCACATTTTTCAGACGGATGCCACCTATCATGTCGGATATGCCTAAAGTCCATTGTTTGGGATCAAATGCGGTATCGGCGAAACCACGCGCTAGACCGCTAAAAAAGTTTGTTTTTCCTTTCTTCCCGGCTTCCTCTATAATATTGTTCGATTCATCAATAAGGTCTTTCGCCCCTTCCAGATAAGTCCTTTCTCCTCGGTACTGTGCTAATGTAGGATCTTCCCTTGTATTCATTCTGGCATTCACCATCGCATTACCGGAATCGTTTCTTAGTATTTTCTTTTGTTTGGTAATCTTTTCCTCTATGTCATCAAGGTCTTTGTTTACTTCATTGGTCAGGGTGCTAAGATGGGAGCCTACGCTCTTTTTGACAAATCCGGCAAGATCACGCTTCATGTCTGTACCGTAACGTGAAGTTATCTCTTTATTGTATACGTCCTGATATGATTCCAATTCCTTGCTAATGACCTCTCCGTAGGTCTTCTGAAACGCTTCGTTTGCTTTTTGGTTAAGTTCGTTCCCTTTATATTGTTGTGACAGCTTCCTGTATTCGTCTGAGGCAAGAAACCGGTTGACATATTTGTCTTGAATCTCCTTCTGTATTCCGGCCATTTCTTCCGAAAGCTGTTTTCCTCTTTCTGTCAGGGCAAACCTGTCACGATAGTTGTTATATACATCATTCATGGACGATATGGAACGCGGGGTATATTCCTTGTCCAAGCGGCTTTCTTCTTCAACCGTAAATAGTTTGTCCAATTTTCCTTTGTCCATATCTACTTTCAATCTTTCTCCCAAATTTATCGGAGAAAATTGATATCTAGCTGAAACCTCCGCCTTGTCTGACTCCATTTGCGATGTGGAGGGGGGGATAAACTGAAAGTTGTCTTTTGAATGCACTTGTTCACGTAAGCCGGGACGTGTGCTGGGATTATAGTTTCTCATATCAAAAATCCTGTCCGCTTCCTCCTGTGTTCCGACACCACCTGAATATGTTCTTGAAACAGGGTCATATCCGTTGCCTGTTTGAAAGTAATCAGACTTTGGAGTTTGAGGGGTGTTGTTAGGTTGCTGTATTTGTACAGAGGAATCAACTGGTTGCATGAATTGATTAAAGTCCTCATATGAGTCAGAGTATCCGGTTTTATCCCTTAATACGTCATATACTTTCTTTCTGGCTGTATTATTATCTTGCATGATTCATGTTATTTTAGTGACCAACTATTATTCCCCTTCAATGACCATGATTTGTTTTCCGGTTTTGAAGAGGGATTGAACGCTTCTCCGCTTTCCACTTTTTGCTGTTTCCCATAAATGGAGAGAATATAATCTCTCATGCCTTTTATGGATTTGGGGCGTTTATCCGCTTCAAGGCCAAATGTTTTTTCCAAATCGTTATACATTAGTGCGACATCTTCATTTTTATTCAGGTTATAGGCTCTTGTACTGCCGGAAAAGCCTTTTTTCCCACTTATGCGATATGAAGGATATTTATTTTTTTTGCCATTTTGCTTTTGAGAATCATTATCTATTCTCATTAGACTGATTCTCTCTGTGGCTTTATTATGTCTTTCGATTTCCGCCTGTTTAGCGGCGTTTTCTTCCGCCTTACGTTTGGAGTCTGCCGCTTTTGCAGCCTGCTCGGTTTCAAACTTATATGTGTTCCAGTTGTATTCCCGTTCTGCTGCTGCTTGTTGTGCCTTCCATCGGTCTTGACGGGCCTTCTCTACATCTATTCTCGCTTGCTCGGCCCTGTCACGTGCGATCGCTCCGATATAGTCCTGATAATTCTGACGTGACAGATTGTCCCTGTATTGGCGTATTCTGTCAATACGTGCTTGGCCTTCACGTCCGGCTCCTGAAAGATTCATTGACGGATTACCTCTTCGTGTTCTTACCACATTCACCAGATTGGCCAGAACACTTCCTACAGCATTGATACTCTCGGCGGCACGTAAACGTCTTTCGGCATTAATTCTGTCCTCCTCGCTTTGTAACGGGTCCCGTCCTCTCAGGGCTTCCGCAAGTTCGGTGTAAGATAATCCCTCTTGTCCTTTTTTCTTGCGATAAGAAGCCACTCCTGACAGGTATGCGGCCGGTGACAGCTGGGGATGAGCCGCATAGGCTTCTTGTGCGCTCATTTCCTGCCACGGCTTTTCTGTACCAGGAAGCTGGACGGGAAGCTTGTCCGCATTTTCCCGTTCTTGAACGGTATTGACTGTAGACACACTCGTCGCAGGTTTTTGAACAGCCACCGTGGGACGTAACGGCAACTGTTCCCGTGCGTTTTCCTCAGCTTGTCTCGCCACAGACTCATCATGGATCTGCCGCTCTTCCTCCGGATTGACAATGCCGGCAGCTTCTTTTCTTTTTTGATAATTGGTATATCTGTCCGTAACTGCCATACCTGCTATTTCTTTTTAGTGATTTGACTGGCTACAGCACCGCCTATGGGGCCACCGAAAACAGTGGCCGCAGCCGTTATACCTGTATTGAGAAGACCTCCTAATGCCGATGATTCCTGTTGGGCCTGTTGTTGTTTCACATTATTGATAGCCTCCGTATATGATCGGTTTGCATCCAGATAATTTTTCATGGCCTGATCTTTTTTGGCAGTGGCGGTTGAGGCTATTCCGGCCGTAATATTTTCAAGTGACTGGTTGGCTCCCTGCTTCTGCAAGGCAACGCTCTCATCTGTAGCACCTGTTACAGCGGCGCTTCCTGCTGTCCGTTTGTTGTTTGCCATCAGCAGTTCTCTGGCTTGACGCAGAGCCGCCTGATTCGCACTGTCCTGAAGAGGATCAGCGTAAGCCTGTTCCTGATAATAGTTCATTTCAAGATCCTTCGCCTTTTGAAGATCTTTGATTGATTCCTTATAGGCTTTATTGCCGCCTAGAACACTGGATAAAAGTCCCATAAATCGTAAATTGCACTTTATTATTTAATATCAAAAGTAATCAGTTACATTTGTATCATGTTGATATAATGCAAGACGGAAGTATATTGTATAAGGAAGGGGACAAGGTGGCTCTTGATGGAACCTCATGGAAAGGCACGGTTGTCAAAGTTGAGTCGGACGATAATATATGCGTGGAACTTGACAATGGGATTACCATGTTTGCCCGTCCGGAATTATTGCATCTTTGCACTAAGGAAAACACAAAGCCTCTTCATGATGAAAATGGTAAATTTACAATAGGACATCCAAAGGTGGGGGGAGTTAAAAAAGGATATAGGACTGTCCGTCATTATCGAAACAAGCTTATGGAGCAACTGGCTCCGTTTATTGAGAGTATGGGAGAGATAATAGAGGCTATTGATGATCCTAGTGATAAAGTGCTTGCTGTTTCCCGAATTATCAAATATGCCATGCCGTCTCTTTCGTCCGTAGACTTTAAAGAAAACGCAAAACGAGATCTTTCAGCGGAGCAGAAGATAGCCCAGCTCAATGCAAGGTACAGAAACTTGCCTGATCCGACTGCCGATGAAGAAGGAGAGGAAGGGCATGAAGACTGACAATATTGGTGTATATTTTGGAAATTGGATAACCATTGTATTACAGTTGTCATATTAATTTGTGTTATGTAATAATCGTAATACATTTAATATATGGCAGAAATAATCAATTTTAGACCGACTCCGGATGTGGCGCAGATGATAGAGAGTCAGAAAGCAAAAGGCGTCAATATCAGTCGTTGGATTAATAATCTTCTTATAGGTGCGGATAAACAGGTCGACAGCTTGAATTTGCAGATTTATACAATACCTGAAGACGGGATAAACCTGTATGACAGTACAAAGTTAGCTATTGATCAGATGATATCACTTCATTCAATTCCATTCAGCCGGTTGAGCATATCCAGGTACAGGGAGGCCAATGATATTATAAAACAAGCAGGCATGGATTATTATCGCTTTAAAATAGACGAAGATAACTATATCTCGATAATAGCGGTGAACAGAGAAGAGGCTTCTGTGGAATTTTCCCGATATTATATGAAATCTGAAAATAAGGAATATGTCCGAACATCCGTACCATTACCTGTTTACAGGTTTGATGTCAAGAACAAGGTGGTAATTATTATAGCAAGCGAATAATGGAAATATGTAAGACAGATACAGTACGATTGCTCAGACTGTTAAAAGAAGCGGCCTTAATAATTGAAGACAATTGTAGAGGCATACGTTCGCTAGATAAGGCCAGACAGTTGCGACAGATGGCAAAGAAAATTCAACGGAAAAAATAATTCAGAACCCGTCCAAACTGAATCTGGACTTGGATTTGGATAATGCGTTTAACCATCTGTTTAGAAAGGAGAAATTATGAAATCATTAAAAGAAATACTAAGGAGTTTAGAAGGTCTGTCCGATATCGAATTGTTCGTAATAGACCTTTTTTGTGGTGCCGGCGGTTTGTCCGAAGGTGTGGAAGAAGCACGATTGGATGGAAATAAATGTGCAAAGGTTGTTTGTTGTGTGAACCATGACAAGAATGCCATCCTTTCACATGATGCCAATATCCCTGATGCACTTCACTTTATTGAGGATATCCGTACACTGGAACTTTCCCCGATAAGCACTATTGTAGAACGTATTCGTCAGTTATATCCTGATGCTATGATAATGCTTCATGCTTCTTTGGAGTGTACCAACTTCTCGAAAGCCAAAGGCGGTCAGCCGAGAGATGCCGACAGCCGGACGTTGGCAGAACATCTCTTCCGTTATATTGATGTTATAGCCCCTGACTACATTCAGAT
>OHAS01001583.1_pt1 | contig 17835 bp, 15 predicted proteins | sample 1577131 | NCBI WGS metagenome assembly OHAS01 (sample SAMEA3541566, study PRJEB24748) | human gut metagenome | biome: human gut; feature: human-associated habitat; material: faeces | place: China | collected 2012 | reverse complement strand
ATTATTAAATTAGAAACCAACTTTTAATCCTACATTTACGACTTTGATAAGCGGACCCGGCATCGTCTCGATGTCGACCTCGGGCGGCAGCTGGGCGCGGTGGAAGGTCTCGATGTTCGCTTTCGCGGCGGCGAGGGCCTCTTTCAGCGCGGCGGGGATGAGCGCGGCGGCTGCGGCGCGCACGTCGGCCGGAATTTCGAACGTCCGGGGATCGCGCCCCTCGACGCGGCGGGTGACTTCGCGCAGCGAGCGGTCGCCGCCGGATTTTACGTCGGCGAGGATTTCGGTCACCTGTCGCGTGATCTCCTCCTCTTCCCGGGTGAAGCGCTCGGTGAGGGCGGCCCACTCGGCGCGTTCGGGATTGTTGTGGATTTTCAGAATTTCCATGACGGTTCCGGATTTTTAGCGGATCATGTTTTCGAGTGCCAGGATCAGGATGCCTTCGGCCCCGATCTCCTTGAGCCGTTCGATGCGCTCCCACAACTGGTCCTGGGAGATGACGGCGTGGATCGAGCACCACCCCTCCTGCGCCAGCGGCAGCACCGTCGGGCTGCGCATGCCGGGGAGTATCCGGATGGCGTCGCCGAGCCGCTCCTTGGGGAGGTTCATCAGCACGTATTTCATGCCGCGGCTGTCGAGGATCGAGTTGAGGCGGAAGGTCAGCTGCTCCGTTTCGCGGCGCTTGTCGCTGTCAAGCCCCGGGCAGGCGATGAGCACCGCCTCGGAAAAGAGGACCTTCTCGACCTCGACCAGCCCGTTGGAGATGAGCGTGCCGCCCGAGGAGACGATGTCGAAGATGCCGTCGGCCATGCCTACCGCCGGGGCGATCTCCACGGAACCCTCGATGGTGTGTATTTCGGCGTCGATGCCCTTTTCGGCGAAGAACCGCGTGAGGATGTTGGGGTAGGAGGTGGCGACGCGCCGGCCGCGGAAGAACGCGAGGCCTTCGTAGGCGGTCGTTTTGGGTACGGCCAGCGAGAGGCGGCAGCCTCCGAACCCGAGGTCCATGATCTGCTCGACGGGGAAACCCTTCTCGGCGACCTCGTTCAGCCCCACGATGCCCAGGTCGGCGACCCCCATCGAGACGGCCTGCGGGATGTCGTCGTCGCGCAGGTAGAGGACTTCCAGCGGAAACCCTTCCGCGCGGGAGATGAGTTTGCGCTTGCTCTCGGCAACGCGGATGCCTGCTTCGGAAAGCAGGTCGATGCTCTGTTCGTTCAGTCGGCCCTTGGCCTGGATGGCTATTCGTAACATATTCGGTGTGTGTTTGATTGTTTGCTTCTTTCGGACACCCACCTGCGGTTCGGCACGCAAAAAAGCCCACCCGCAGGGGGTGAGCTTCATGTATTCTATAATAACCTCTTACATATACATAATCAACCTACCCCTCGGTAAAGTGGTGATGGTGATGATGGATATGGTTGAAAATCGTCATTCGTCCGGTTGTCGGAGGCAAATATAGGGTTTCTGCGGGAAAAAACAAAATCCGGCCCGGATTTTTTTGCATCCGGCGGAAAAACGGCGGTCGGGGAGGATGGCCGCCGCTCTCGTTTGGCGAAACGCTCCGCCGCCGGATTGATTACAGCCGCCGCAGGCGCGCGGAAGGGAAACGGAGCGCGAAGTTGCGGTTTTTAAGAGTTTTTAGTATATTTACGGCCTGCATCCAGTGAAAACGGCCCGTGCGGTGCGCAGGGGCCGTACGGGCGGCCTTCCGGATTGTAACCTGTTCGTCCGGAACCCGCAGCGCGGACCTTTCATTTAAAACGAAAAGACAATGTGTGACCCTATTCAGTCGATTGCGACCCGTTTGCGCGGGCTGCGCGAAGCGCTTGAACTGACCCAGGAGGAGGTGGCTGCGAGCTGCAACCTTCCGGTCGGACAGTACAGGGAGATGGAGAGCGGCACGGCCGATTTTTCGGTGAACGTGCTGCAAACCATATCCCGCCATTACGGGATCAGCCTCGATGTGCTGATGTTCGGCGAGGAGCCGAAGATGAACGCCTATTTCATCACCCGCGCCGGAAAGGGCGTGTCGGTCGAACGGCAGAAGGCCTACAAGTACGAGGCGTTGGCGGCGGGATTCCGCGACCGGAAGATCGACCCCTTCATCGTGACGGTCGAGCCGGCTGCGGACGACGCCCCGATGCACCTGAACTGCCACCCCGGGCAGGAGATGAACTACGTGCTGGAGGGCCGCCTGCTGATCGGGCTGAACGGCAAGGAGATCGTGCTGAACACGGGCGACAGCCTCTATTTCGATTCGGGTCTGCCGCACGGGATGAAAGCCCTCGACGGCAAAACGGTGCGGTTTCTGGCCATAATAATGTAACGGCAGCATGGTAGAGCGATTTTTATCCCAGACCTCCTTCGTCTCGCAGGAGGATTACCGGAAGAACCTGCACATACGGGTTCCGGAGAATTTCAATTTCGGCTACGACGTGGTGGACGCATACGCCGCCGAGCAGCCCGGCAAGGAGGCGCTGCTGTGGACCGACGACCAGGGCGCCGAAATCCGGTTCACCTTTGCCGACATCAAGCGCGAAAGCGACCGCACGGCCTCGTATTTCCAGAGCCTCGGCATCGGAAAGGGCGATGTGGTGATGCTGATCCTCAAGCGCCGCTACGAGTTCTGGTTCTCGATTCTGGCGCTGCACAAGCTGGGCGCGGTGGTGATCCCGGCGACCCACCTGCTGACCAAAAAGGATGTTGTCTACCGCTGCAATACGGCCGGGATCAAGGCCATCGTCGCGGCGGGCGAGCGGGTGATCACCGACCACATCGCGGCGGCCATGCCCGAAAGCCCCACCACCGAACTGCTCGTCAGCGTGGGTCCCGAGGTCCCCGAAGGGTTTCTCGATTTCCACGCCGGCATCGAAAAGGCGGCTCCTTTCGTGCGCCCGGAGCGGGTGAACGCCAACGACGACGTGATGATGATGTATTTCACTTCGGGGACGACCGGCGAGCCGAAGATGGTGGCCCACGACTTCACCTATCCGCTGGGGCATATCACCACGGGGCTGCTGTGGCACAACCTCCACGAAGGCAGCCTGCACCTGACGATCGCCGACACGGGGTGGGCCAAGGCCGCGTGGGGCAAACTCTACGGGCAGTGGCTGGCCGGGGCCTGCCTGTTCGTCTACGACCATGAGAAGTTCACGCCCGCGGACATGCTGCGCAAGATCGAGCAGTACCGCATCACGTCGCTGTGCGCGCCTCCGACGGTCTACCGCTTCCTGATTCGCGAGGATCTCACCAAATACGACCTCTCGTCGCTGGAGTACTGCACCACGGCGGGCGAGGCGCTGAACGGAGCCGTGTACGACACCTTCCTGCGTCTGACGGGCATCCGCCTGATGGAGGGCTTCGGGCAGACCGAGACGACGCTGACGCTGGCCACGTTCCCGTGGATGAAGTCCAAACCCGGGAGCATGGGCGTGCCCAATCCCCAGTACCGGATCGACCTGGTGACCCCCGACGGCCGTTCGGCCGAGGACGGCGAGCAGGGGCAGATCGTGATCCGCACCGACGGGGGCAAGCCGCTCGGTCTGTTCAAGGGTTACTACCTGAACGATGAGCTGACCCGCGAGGCGTGGCACGACGGGGTGTATTATACGGGCGACGTGGCGTGGCGCGACGAGGACGGCTACTACTGGTTCGTGGGGCGTGCCGACGACGTGATCAAGAGTTCGGGCTACCGCATCGGTCCGTTCGAGGTGGAGAGCGCCCTGATGACCCACCCGGCGGTGGTGGAGTGCGCCATTACGGGCGTTCCCGACGAGATTCGCGGCCAGGTCGTCAAGGCGACGATCGTGCTCGCCGAGGCCTACCGCGGGCAGGCCGGGGAGGCGCTCGTCAGGGAGTTGCAGGACCATGTGAAGCGCATCACGGCTCCTTATAAATACCCGCGCGTGATCGAGTTCGTGGAGTCGCTGCCCAAGACCATCAGCGGCAAGATCCGCCGCAAGGAGATCCGCAGCGGCGACGAAGGGAAATAATCCGGCCGCAGGCCGGCGGAGAGAGGGACCGTGCGGAGGGCGCGGTCCCTCTCTCTCTTTGCGGCTGCCGCTCCGGGGCCGCGTCGCGGGATTTTAACGGAACCGTATATTGCGGTTCTGAAAAAGTTTCCTAATTTTGTCTTGTGAAAGCCTGAACATGCCCGGACGTGGAGAAGAAAAAAGAACTTGAGAATTTGCTTGTTTCCGTAAGCGAGAACGACGATTACGCTTTCCGGGTTTTCTATGATCTCTATTACCGGAGCGTTTTCCGGTTCGCCTACTATTTTCTGCGCAACAGGGAGGCCTGCGGCGAGGTCGTGAGCAACGTCTTCGTCGCCGTCTGGAAGTCCCGCGTCGCGCTGCGGAGGATCGAAAACATCGACGCCTACCTCTACGTCGTCGCGCGCAACGAGGCGAACCGGTATCTGAAGGAGTCCCGTACGCGCCGCCGCTGCCTCTCGTTCGAGGAGATTCCCATCTCGCTGATCGACCGAAATTTCCCCCCCCCCACAGCGAAGACGCTCCCGATAGCCGGTTGATAGAGGCCGAAGTCGAGGAGCTGGTGCGCCGTCTCATAAACGATTTGCCCGAACGCTGCCGCACGGTGTTTCTGCTCAACCGGCAGGAGGGGCTGTCGTCGCGCGAGATCGCCGAGGCGCTGTCGCTCTCCGAGAGCACGGTGCGGGTCCAGATCAAGATCGCCGTCGACAGGATCGTGGCCGGCATACGCACGCATTATCCCGACCTGAAGCTGGTTTCCCTGCTGCTGTTCCTCTTCACGGCGCGTTTCTGACGCCTGCCGGAATGAAAAAAAGCCGCGGTTCCCTTAAACGGAACCGCGGCTTTCGCACTCTATATGTGTATACGACCAAAAAGGAGAAATCATGCAATATCAGCATACGAAGAGGGAGCTGGAGATGGCGGAACTGATCGAAGGTTCGGAGCGCGACCGCCGCAGGCTGGCGGAGCTGCTGGACGGCATCCGGGTGGGACCCGGAGGCGACGCCATGGCCGACGGAATGTGGGCCGACGTGCGCTCGCGCATCCGCCGCCGGGGAATCCGGATGCGGATCGTCCGCTACGCCGCGGCTGCGGCCGTGATGGCGGGCGTCGTCTGCGGCAGCTGGTTCATGGGCGGACGCCGGACCGAAAGCCGTCTGGTCGCCGCGGCGCAGCCGGTGAGCGTCTCGACGCCTCTGGGCGTGAAGTCCGACGTGGTGCTGCCCGACGGTTCGCGGGTGCGGCTCAACGGCGGCACGCGCATCGTCTATCCCGCGCTGTTCGGCGACGAACGCCGCGTGGAGGTCGACGGCGAGGCCTATTTCGAGGTCGAGCACGACGCCCGCAGGCCCTTCGTCGTCGTCACGGGACAGGTCGTCTCGACGGTGCTCGGAACGACTTTCAACGTGCACGCCTATTCCGAGGACGAGAATTACCAGATCACGCTGGCGACGGGCAGCTTGCTGGTGGACGGCGGTCCCGAGTCGCGGAGCGTGCGGCTGCGTCCCGGCGAGCAGGGATTCTTCGAGAGGACCTCCGGGCTGCTGTCGCTGCGCAGGGTGAACGTCGAGCAGGTGCTCTCGTGGCAGGAGGACAGGCTCTACTTCCGGGCCGAACCCCTGGCGTCGATCGCCCGGAGCCTCGAAAGGCAGTTCAACGTCGACATCACGATCCCCGACGAACGGCTGCGCAGGATCTGTTTCACGGGTGAGTTCGTCGACGGCGAGAACATCCACGAAATCATGCGGATCATCTCGGCCGACAGCCGCATCCTCTGCCGCAGCCGCAAGAACCATTTCGAGCTTTACAGAAACCGATAGAGATTCACGATTTTTTTCACTACAACCTAAATTTCAATCCTTATGAGTAACAATTCTACCAGCAGAAGGTCCTTCCGGGACCTTTTCGGCCAGCGGATGCTGTGCAGACTGAGCGGATTGCTGACCCTGTGTTGGTTCACGGTGGCGGCCCAGGCTCTTTACGCGCAGAGTCCCGTGATTTCGTTGACGCTGAAGAACGCCACCGTGCGCGAGGTGATCGAAGCGGTCAAGACGCAGAGCGGCTACTCGTTCTGGTATCGGGAGAGCGAGATCGACCTCCGGAAGCGCGTTTCGGTCGAGGCGCACGATCAGAACGTCCTGAAACTGCTCGACGGCGTGCTCGCCGACCAGGGAATTCTGGCCAAACTCGAAGGCCGCCACATCGTGCTTTACAAATCCGACCCGGCAGGCCGGGGCCGGGAATACCAGCTGAAGGGCCGCGTCGAGACCGAGGCCGGCGATCCGATCGTGGGGGCGAACGTGCTGGTCGAGGGCACGACGAACGGCATGGTGACCAATTCGAAGGGCGAATTCGCCCTGAACGTGACTGCGGGCGCGCGGCTCAGCGTGTCGTTCATCGGTTACGACGCGGCGCAGGTCGAAGTGGGCAACCGGACGCATCTGACCGTGGTGCTGAAGGAGAATAACCAGCTCCTCGACGACGTGGTGGTGATCGGATACGGCGTGCAGAAGAAGGTCAACCTGACCGGTTCGATCGCCGTGCGCCAGATGTCGGAGATCGAGAACCAGCCCATGACGCACGCCTCGCAGGCGCTCTATTCGATGCCCGGCGTCTACATCAACCAGGCTTCGTCGAAGCCCGGCAGCGACGGCGCGACGATCCGCATACGCGGCGTCGGCACGATGAGCAGTTCCAGCCCCATGGTGCTGGTCGACGGCATGGAGTATTCGCTCAACGAGCTGAATCCCGGCGACATCGAGACGATCTCGGTGCTGAAGGACGCTTCGGCCTCGATCTACGGTTCCAAGGCCGCCAACGGCGTCATCCTCATCACCACGAAGCAGGCCAAGAAGGGCGCACCGGTGGTGAAGTTGAGCGCCAACTTCGGCATTCAGTCGGCGACCTACGTGCCCGACGTGGTGACCGACCCGATTCAGTATATGAACATGCGCAACCAGGCCGAACTGAACGAAGGCAAGCTGACGGTGACCTACAACCGCGACGACATCCTCGAATACGAGGAGGGCATGAAGCACGACAAGTACATCTATCCCGCCTCCGATTGGTACGACCTCTGCTACCAGAACGGTTTTCTCCAGCAGTACAACGCCCGCGTTTCGGGCGGCACGGACAAGATCTCCTACTCGCTGGGCGGCGGTTACATGAACCAGCGCGGCATCATGGTCGCCAACGACGACGCGGAACGCTTCTCGTGGGACATGAAGATCAACGCGCAGGTGACCAAGCGCCTGAAGGTGGGCATCAGCCTGCTGGGCAACCTGCGCTACAACACCGACCCGATCTACGGCGTATCGACGACGGTCAACGTCATCAACCGCGCCCTGCCGATCTTCGGCACGCAGCTGCCCGACGGCAAGTGGCTCTCGACGTGGCTCTCGACCCCCGGGCGCAACAACCCCGAGAATCCGCTCATGGAGCTGCACGAGGGCAACACCAAACGTCAGCTTCACCGCATTCTGGGGCGCATCAACATCGGCTACGATCTGCCGTGGGGCATCAAGTACAACGCCAACCTGGGCTACGTGAAGGTCGACCACTATTCGAAGGACTTCAAGCACGCGATGTACACCTACAATCCCAAAACCCTCGAGCGGAAGAACTTCAGCGCCTACGTCTCGGCCAAGGACTGGGACAACAACGCGATCAACTACACTTTCTACAACACCCTTTCGTGGGGCAAGAGCTTCGGCGGCAACCACAACTTCAACGTGATGGTCGGCACGGAGTACAAGCGTTACGACGGCAAGAACTTCCAGGCCAAGAAACGCGACTACTTCAACAACCAGCTCACCGCCCTGTCAGTCGGCGCCACGATGGAGGATATTTCGGGCGGATCGTCGCTCGAACTGCTCTTCTCCTACTTCGGGCGAATCACCTACGACTACAAGGAGAAATACCTGATCGACGTGACGGCGCGTTACGACGGTTCGTCGAAATTCGCCAAGGGCAACCGATGGGCCTTCTTCCCCGCCGTGTCGGTCGGATGGCGCATCGACAAGGAGAATTTCATGCAGAACGTCCGGGCGGTCGACGTGCTCAAGCTCCGCGGCTCGGTCGGCGAGATGGGCAACCAGGCCATCGGCAACTACGAGTACCTGATGGCCGTGCTGGCGAACAAGAGCTACAATTACAGCTTCGGCGACGTGTTGTCGGGCGGCGCGGCGATCAAGGATTTCGTCGACGAGAACATCTCGTGGGAGACCACCCGCACCTACAACCTCGGACTGGATTTCGAGGCCTTCGACCACCGCCTGCTGTTCAGCGTCGACCTCTATAAGAAACGCACCGAAGGCATCCTGCGCGACGTGAAGATTCCGGCGCAGATCGGCAACCTGAACGGCCCGAAGCAGAACATCGGCGTGGTGGCCAACGACGGCGTCGAGCTGAACCTCCAGTGGCGGAGCGCGGTCAAGAATTTCCATTACAGCCTCGGCGGCAACTTCTGCTACAACAAGAACATCGTCGTCGACCTCGACGGGCAGGAGTACATCAAGACCTTCAACATCATCCGCGAGGGCGAACCCATCGACGCGTGGTATCTCTACCAGGCCGACGGCTTCTACAACAGTTACGAGGAGATCGCCAATTCGGTGACCGTCGGCAGCGGCGTGAAGCCCGGGTACATCCGCTACAAGAATCTCAACAACGACGACAAGATCGACAACGACGACCGCGCCGTCTGCGGCAACCTCACGCCGAGCATCACCTACGCCTTCAACTTCTCGCTGGGATGGAAGGGACTCGAACTTTCGGCGCAGTTCCAGGGCGTCGCCGACGTGAAGACCTATCTTTCGGGCAACCTCGCAGCCCCGTTCTGGAACGGAGCGGGCGTGCTGAAGGAGTGGGCGACCGACGCGTGGACCCCCGAGAACCACAACTCCCGCCTGCCGATCCTCCACACCGCCACGGGCGCGCCCGAGATGCACGACTACAAGAACACGCAGTGGCTCTACGATGCGTCGTACCTGCGCTGCAAGCAGCTGCAACTCTCGTACACCCTCCCCAAGAGGTGGATTTCGAAGCTCGGAATGAGCCAGTGCCAGATCTTCGTCAACGGCGAGAACCTCTTCACGATCTCCCCGCTGAAGATGTTCGACCCCGAGATCGACCTTTCGTCGACCAACTTGATGCAGTATCCTTCGCTGCGGACGATCAACTTCGGCTTCAACATTACTTTCTAATCGCTTCAAATACGGAAAAACATGAAAAAAACAGTAATCGGATTGATGCTTTGCGGTGCGGCGGCGCTGGCCTCCTGCAACCTCGACACCATTCCCACCGACAAATATACGGTCGAGACGTTCTGGGAAACCGAAGAAGGAACCGAGGCCGCCATGACCGGCTGTTACAACATACTGACCAACAGCGCGCTGTTCGGAGACTCGGCGCCGCTGCTCGAAGAGACCTGCACGCCCAACGCCTATAATTACAACAACGCGGGCGGATACAACGTCATCGCCCAGGGGACCCACACGGCCAACAGCTCGGGCATCATCGCCAACCGCTGGAAAAAGTGCTACGAGGGCATCGGACGCTGCAACACCCATCTCAACCGCCTGCCTGCCGCCGCCGTGGCCGACGACCGCAGGGTGCAGATGGAGGGCGAGGCCAAGTTCCTCCGCGCGCTCTATTACTACATGCTGGTGACCTATTACAACGGCGTGCCGCTGATCCTCGAAGAGCCCGTCTATGCGCACGGTTCGCTGCCCCGCGCCTCGCGCGAGGAGGTGGTGCGGGCGATTCTCGACGATCTGAACGACATCATTGACCGCGAACTGCTCGACTGGCAGTGGACCAAAGCCGCCGACCAGGGGCGCGCCACGCGCGGCGCGGCGATGGCCCTCAAGGCCCGTCTGCTGCTTTTCGAGGCCAGCAAGCTGGTCAACCCCTCGAACGACGCCGCGAAATGGCAGGCTGCGGCCGATGCGGCCAAAGCCGTGATCGAAAAGGAGGCCCAGGCGGGCTACGACCTGTTCGGCGACTACCGGAAACTCTTCCTGCCGGCGAACGAGCACAGCTGCGAGTGCGTCTTCAACATCGAATTCTCGAAGACCAAGAACACGGCCGTCAATTCGTTCAACGTTTACAGCGTCCAGTACCGCAACAACGCACCGCTGCTCGATCTGGTGATGGACTACCGGACGACGACCGACGGTGCGGCCACGATGGGCAAGTACGACAACCTCGATCCGCGTTTCGCGGCGACGAATTTCTATCCCGGGAGCACGTTCCTCGGCAAGGCCAACTGCCCGGCCGGGGAGGTGTGCCAGTTCACGGGCTTCGCACACCGGAAACTCACGATCTACGACGCGCAGAAGCGCGATTCGGACGACAGCAACGGCGAGACCAACTACATGTTCATCCGCTACGCCGACGTGCTGCTGATGTTCGCCGAGGCGCAGAACGAGGTCGACGCCACGCCCTCCGATGCCGTTTACGACGCCGTGAACCGCGTGCGCGGCCGCGTCGGCATGCCCACCTATGCCTACGGTTCGAAGAGCCAGTCCGAGATGCGCGAGATCATCCGCCACGAGCGCCGCGTCGAATTCGCCGGCGAGGGGCTTTATTACAACGACATCCGCCGCTGGATGACCGCCGAGCTGGTGATGAACGCCGTGATTCAGGACTATGCGGGCACGGACATCGCCGTCCGGGCGTTCGACCCCGACCGCGACTACTGGTGGCCCGTTCCGGCGGACCAGATCCTGCTGAACAAGAAACTCGAACAGAATCCCAATTATTAATCCGACAACCGCTAACTGGCAATTATGAAAAAATATCTGTGGATACTGGCCGCCGCATTCCTCCTTCAGGCTTGCAGCAAAGACGAGGAGGAGGGACCTTACGTTCCCTGGCGGCCGGGCGACGACAAGGAGGAGACGATCGACCTGGACAAGGCCACGAAGGTGATGATTCTGACCGAGCAGGCCAAGAACCGGATCGTGATGATCGACCAGCCGACGGGGAAGGTCGCCTGGGAGTGGACGGCCGCCGACAGCGGGCTTTCGGCTGCGGAACAGGCGTGGTTCGATCTGCCCGACGAGGCCAAACCGGTCTACAACCGTACGTGCGTGCTCGTCACGGCTTCGGGCGGCGGCGTGGCGCTGATCCGCATTGCGGACAAGAAGGCGATGTTCTACGCCAAGCCGGGCGGAAACCCCCACTCGGCCGAGGTGCTGCCCGACGGGAATGTCGTCGTGGCGTCGAGCACGGGCAACCTGTTGAGCGTCTACGTGTACAATGGCGCCGACAGCTACGTTTCCAGACCCGCCTTCACCATGCCGGTCCATTCGGCCCACAACGTGGTCTGGGACCGGAAGCGCGGCTGCCTCTGGACGGCGACGGGCGCCCAGCTGCTCAAGCTCGCCTACAACGGGAAGCGTACGGCTCCGGAACTGACGCAGGTGCGCTCTTACGATATGGCGGCGGGGAATACCGATGCCCACGACCTGGCGCCCGTCTGCGGGGAGGATGCGATGTATGTATCGACGAATCAGCATGTCTACAAGTTCGACTGTGCGGCGGAGAAGTTCCTCGACGTGGAGATCTTCCAGCAGAACACCATCAAGAGCATTTCGACGGGTCCGGAGGGGTATTCCACGATCGTCATGCGCCCCACGTCGGGCGGGAGCAACTGGTGGTCGGCCGAGGTGTGCGACATGAAGGGCAACCGGCTGTTCAACCGCGCGGGCTACCAGATTTACAAGGCCCGCTGGTATGTGGAGAATCCGTTCGGGTATCCCGAGGTTCACACTTTGTAAAACTTAAAATGCAAAAACGATGAAAAACATCCGAAAATACATGATGGCCGCGGCATGCATGACCGCCGCTGCGGCGCTGGTCGCCTGCACCGAGGCCGTGAAACGCGACACCGAGGAGGAAATCCAGGAGATGACCGTTCCCAAGAAACCCGGGCCGATCACGAAGGTGCCGGCAACGCTCACCTGCAACGGCGGCGAAGAGTTCACCTTCTCGGTTTCGAAGGTTCAGTGGGCCGAGACCTACGAATGGACGATCGCCGAGCAGGAGAAGTCGAAAATCTCGATCATCGACGGTCAGGGAACCAACGTCATCACCGTCAGGGTGGTCAACGACGACGTGGTGATTCCCGCCCAGTCGGTGTCGGTGGTGGCCAAAAACGAACTGGGTGCGAGCAAGGTGCGCGAGTATTTCGCGGCGATCACCGTGTCGGTCCCCATCGAGCTGCCGGGCTATACGATCAAGAAGTACGGCAAACGCTGGTGGATGACCGAGAACTGCCACGAAGCGGGCGAGGACGGCAACCTGGGCGTTGCGCCCGACCTGACGGCTTTCTCGGTTGCGGGGTTGGAGGCGTCGCATTTGCAGCGGTTGAACGACGCAAAGGGCCGTTACTACACCTGGTATGAGGCGATGACCGGCATATCGGGCTGTACGGCGGAGCAGTGTCCCTATGTGCAGAATTACGAAGGGGTGGACGACGTGGGCAACGCCTTCAAACTCGACGGTACGGAGGAGGGCGAGTTCGGCGTCCAGATACGCGGCTGCTGTCCCGAAGGCTGGCACGTGGCCAACGCCAACGACTGGTGGGACATGCTGATGGCTATCAAAAGCGAGTATGCCATTCCCGACGATTTCGCGCAGGGCGGATACACCTTCTCCGGCGGCCACGATGGGAAACCCGAGAATGCCATTACGAAGGCCGGATTCTACAAGTCGGGCTGCACGGTCAAGAATACGGGCAACGTCGGCGCATGGCTGCGCGGCGGCAACGGCCGTATCGTTGACGGCGGTATTTGGAATCAGGCGAATATGACGCTCACGGACGCCGGGGAACCCCTCCTGCAATTCGTCGACGAGGCCGAAAGCATCGGTTTCGGCTGGTATCCGCTGGGCTATCAGAAGGCCGACGGCAGTTTCAACAGCGGCGCGCTGGGCAAATGGGGCTACGTGTGGTTCATCGGGCAGACCAACGCCTCGACGGCCCGTTCGCTGGTCATCAGCGGTACGAGTCTGAACCTTCAGACCAAAACCAATCAGGAGGCGGCCAAGGATATTTATCTGAACGTCCGCTGCGTGAAAAACTACACCAAATAACCGGAAGCGATGAAAAAAAGAATTCTGTTTACGGCAGCGGCGCTGGTGTGCGCCGCCAACCTGACGGCCCAGTGTCTCGGCGTCGGAAGCTCGACCAGCAGCATGAGCCCCGAGGAGATGGCCGCTGCCGCGAAGGCCGGCGTGGAGTATGTCGAAATCGGCATCAGCGGCCGCGGGACCGTGGCTGAAATCCGCGAGAAGGCGCTGCACGCCAAACGCATGGCCGACGAGGCCGGTCTGAAGGTCTGGTCGTGCCACCTCCCGTTCTCCCGCAAGCTGGACATCTCGGTGCTGAACGACAGCGCCCGCATGGCCAACCTCGAATTCCTGACCGAAATGATCGCGATCTGCGGCGAAGTGGGACCGGAGAAACTGGTGCTGCATCCCAGTTCCGAACCGATTGCGGACGGGGAGCGCGAGCAGCGTATCCGGAACAGCATCGCTTCGATCGGCATATTGCGCAGGGAGGCGGCGCGGATCGGCGCGCAGCTGTGCATCGAGGATCTGCCCCGCACGTGCCTCGGGCGGAACTCGGCCGAGCTGCTGCGCATCATCGCCCCTTATCCCGAGGTGAAAATCTGTTTCGACACGAACCACCTGCTTTCGGAGGACCTGCTGCACTTCGTCGAGGCGTGCGGCGACCGGATTGCGACCGTCCATGTCTCGGATTACGACATGGTCGATGAGCGTCACTGGCTTCCGGGCAAGGGCAAGATCGACTGGCCCGCGCTGTACGGGGCGCTGATGAAGGCCGGTTACAAGGGCGTCTTCATGTACGAATTGAAACGCGGCGAGGGATCGTTCGGCGAAATGGTCGCCATTTACGAAAAGCTGGCCTCCGACGCGGCGAAGCTGGAATAACGCCGCTCCCGAAGAGTGCGAAAAAAAGAGGTTACGGCAATTCGTAACCTCTTTTTCTGTGGGCCCAGAGGGGCATGATCCCACGACCTTCGGATTATGAGTCGTAATTTGTCGATTTTTAGCTGTTTTTGGTAATTTCTATATTGTTTTGTAAATGCTTGTATTTCAATGGTAAATATAGCTATTTTATTTCACTTGGTTTTTGTTGGTTTCGATTAAATCCGTATATTTGTGTCTAAATTGTGTGTCTAAAATCAAAATTTATACACAAAATGAACTACTCGAAAGACGGTGTGACGGTGGCCGCAATGTTCGATTCAGCCCATCCGAAAAAGTCCGGGAAGTGCTCCGTAAAAATCCGTGTTACCTACAATCGAGTGCGTCACTATTATCCGACCGGGAAAGATTTGATGCCGGCGGAGTGGGACGCCCTGCCAACAACAAAAGCCCGTGCACTTGTGGAGATACGCAAGGACATCGAAAGCAGCTACCAGATAGTGCGGACGGCTGTTGAGGACTTATTAATGCGCGGTATCTTTTCATTGGAAAATCTTAACAATCGACTAAAACGAGCTGGTGGCGATACGCTTAATATTGCTTTTGAGGGTAAAATAGCCGAAATGAAAGCACAGGAACGCATCGGGAATATGATGGCCTATCGGGTTGTTATGAAGGGGATAGAACGATTTGCCGGACCTCGTGTTCCTTTGTCGGGTGTTTCGGTGGATTGGATTCGTCGTTACGAAAAGTTCCTGCTTAAAGAGGGTAAAAGCCGTACTACCGTCGGAATACATATGCGACATATACGGGCAATACTCAACGACATGAAGCGGTGCGGAAAGATTTTAGAGGCGCAATACCCATTCGGCCGGGGGCGGTATGAGATACAAGCCGGAGAGGGCCGCAAATTGGCCCTCACGCTGGAGCAAATAGGGCAGATAGCCAATTATGAGGACGGAACCGAGGCAACGGCCAAATACCGCGATTATTGGCTGTTCCTCTACTTGTGCAACGGGATCAACGTTGCCGATTTCGTAAAGTTGAGGTATCGGGACATCGTGAACGGTGAAATATGCTTTGTCCGGCAAAAGACCGAGCGGACGACCAAGACCCGCAAGGAAATCCGGGTCGTTGTCACGGAGCGGATGCAGGCAATAATTAACCGATGGGGCAACCCCTCCCGGCCCGACAGCTTCATTTTTCCGATTCTCGACGGACAGGAGGATGCAATGCGGCGGAAGTGTAAAACGATGTATTTCACCCGTGCGATCAATAAGCGTATGAAGGAGGTGGGCGAACAGCTCGGGATCGGCAATATCTCGACCTATACGGCCCGGCATTCGTTCGCTACGGTGTTGAAGCGGGCAGGAGCGAATATCGCCTATATCTCGGAATCGCTGGGGCATCAGGACCTCAAAACAACGGAAAATTACCTGGCCAGCTTCGAACGGGAGGAACGGCAGAAGAATGCGGAATTATTAACGAAATTTTAGGGATATGGATAAGCTGCAACAGTATTATGAATCGTTACCTCTATGCACGGGCAATACCCCGGGAAACGTGATGTTTAGTGTTTATAACGACATCGACAATTTAGACAGTCTTACGCGGTGGTTTGATTTGCCCGATGATGAAGCGTATAATAAAGTCCCTAATTTGACATTCCAAAGGACCGGACTCCCCGACGCATTCGCGGGGTATCCGTGTATTGCCGTCCTGTTTTTCGAAAATAGGGCGGGCGATGATCCATTTTTCAGAGAGCACCGGGCAACGTTCCGGCAAATGTATTTAGACGGCTATGCACAAGGGGAGGCGGAGGGCAGGCAGTTTTTGGACCGGATGGCCGCATACGGAACACAATCCATTGCAGACCGACGGGCAGGGCTGCTAAAAATGTTCGGAAAATGCCGGGCAAAATATAGAAATACGGCCATATTCGACGCGTCACTTTTGCTCAAAATGGGACACTATGCGGGTTATATGTTTACAATCGCCGACGCGTTGGTGGCTATGGCTCTACTTATTAAACCGGGGAATAAGGCCGGACGGAAAAAAGCGAGTATTTCGGAGATAATAGCCGGAGATAGTGCGGCTGTGATTAGTCGTGTACGGGCCGCAATTAATGCGGCATCGGGGGATAAAGCGCAGGCGGTCGTGGATGAGATACGCCAAATGCAGCGTGACGGGCTTATAATCGACGGCAGTTTGGACAAAAAGGTGAAATCGCTATATGATTTCTTAAAAGCAGCAATCAATAATATGCCCGCATATAGCAACGTTATTGATCGTTTTTTGCTCAAGGACCAAAAGGGTTAAATTCATAATCGCCACCATACGAAAGCATGCTTTACGGCATTCTTTTTTTTGTTTTGTGTGTGAAAGACTATGCGTTGTAAGTGTTTGGTAATCAATGTTGCAAAATATGAATAAATATGAATAAATAATTATTTCATAACAATAGGCCCCCGCATTTCCCACCTTTGCAATGCGGTTACGGAATAGTCCGGACGCAACATTTTTTTAACAATTAAATTATTCTTGTTATGATGCAAGAGACAGTAACAGCGGGAACGAGCAAAATTATTTTGACGTCCCGCGAAGAATTGGAGGGGTGCATTTACGCAGCGGTGCGCACCATTATCCCGGAGCTGGCGAACTATAAAGCCCCGGCGGAGGAAGCGGCGGACGCACTAACGCTCGAAGCTGCAATTAATTTCTTGGAGGGGCTGGGATACCCTACTACGCCCAGTAATCTGTATAATTTGGCCTATTACAAACGAATTCCTTATCGGAAAGTGCGGCGGCGTCTGTTGTTCAGCCGTAAAGAGTTGACGGTTTGGGTTCAGAACCAAATCGAGGACCCGGCCAAACGTCACCGCGAAGCCGCCGAGGCTATCGCCGAGAGTGCCAACCGTAAATAGTTCCGGAGGTATGAATCAGAAACAGCACGCCCCCGGCGCTCAAGGCAAGCACGCAGGGGCATTCTATCAAGTCCTGTACAAAGGTAGGGAATTTTATCTAAACAACAACGAATTTCGGGTCTTTTCGCTGCTGGTCTGCGGCGGTCAATGGGCAACGTTCGACATCGCCGAGCGGCTGAATATCCCCGACCCGCGCAGTACGATCCGCTATATCCGCAAAATGGGGATCGATGTTGCCGATGTCTGGGTGCATGAAAACAAGATGCGGTTTAAGCGCTATTACATTCACGGAGGGCACGGCGATGAGTAGGCGTAATAGTTTTGTTTTTTACCGTTCCTTTCGGGCTGCGATGGAGGGGCTTTTACCCAACGAATACCAGCTGTTTATGAATGCGATAGTAATGTATGGACTTGATCGTACATTGCCGGATTTACCGCCCGATCTATCCCGCATTTTCTATGATTATTGCTACCCTCAACTTGAGGCGGATTGGGTTAAATGGGAGCGTAGGCAATCTCGGAAAGGAGGTACCCGATGAGCCGCGATACGATGGTCTATTACCGTTCATTCCGTGAATCTTTACGCGAATTGCCGCCGGACTTGTACAAGGTCGTATCGGAGACGATATTCGATTACGCCTTTGAAGGCATTGCGCCTGGTCCGGATAGCAATGCGGTTGCAAAAGCGCTATTTATTGCGATTAAGCCTGTAATTGATAATGCGCATAACCGATACGATGCTTGTGTGGAGAATGGGCGAAAAGGTGGAGCGCCCAAAGGAAGCCGGAACAATCCAAGCGGAAAAGCTATCCAACCTAACCAAAGACCTAACCAGTACCCTAACCAAGAACCTAACCTTTATAAGGATAAGGATGTAGATAAGGATAAAGATATAGAGAGTAAAGGGGGTGCAGGGGGGAGCGGAAAATCGAATGTCGGTAACACCCCCAAAGGTACCA
>OHAS01001574.1_pt1 | contig 17925 bp, 19 predicted proteins | sample 1577131 | NCBI WGS metagenome assembly OHAS01 (sample SAMEA3541566, study PRJEB24748) | human gut metagenome | biome: human gut; feature: human-associated habitat; material: faeces | place: China | collected 2012 | reverse complement strand
TCGGCAAAATCGACTGACCTTTCTTTTTTACCCAACAATATCTTTAATTAAGGGAGAACGGCACGTCATATCCGGACATCACATTGCTTCCGGCATTGGCCAGATTGTTGGATACAGATTTGAATACATTGTTATCTTTTCAGGAAGATTTGTCAGACAGAGAAATTGCATTATTTTTGAATGAATTGTCGGAGCTTTCCGAAAAGGAGGGTGTTGAAACATTATATGTGCGTGCCTTGGACAGCTCAGACAGTGCGATTCAAAATCAGGCAAAAGCGATGCTGATTTCGAGATACATGGGACGCAAAGAGTATGAGCGGGCGCAAGAATTGCTAAATTCGCTGCCAGAACAGGACTTTTTTGATAAAAAACAGATTCAGGTAAATTTATTGATTGAATTGGGAAAACTGGGCGAGGCGGCGAAAGCAGCAGAAGAAAAATTATTGTCTGCTACCAATGAAATTCATGCGACATTGATGTCGTTGATGGAAATCGCAATCAAAGAAGATAGAATAGATGATGCGGAATATATTGCGAATGTTTCAAAAAAAGGAGCAGACCTCTTTGACTTATGGGAGTACAATTCATATGTAGCCCATTTTCAACTTTATCTGGTCACCAAACAGCGCAAAAAGGTTTTAAAAATACTCGTTTCGATGTTAAAGTCACTCACACACAAATGGGAAATCAATCAATCGCCATTGTACAGACATATTAAAACAAAAGAAGTAGATAAAACATTTGGTCCGAAAATGCAAAAAACACTCATTGATAGTTTGCGGCATGATGAAGACAGTGCGTATTGGCGAGAAAATCAGGAATTGGAGAAGGTATTAGAAGAATTTGAGATAAAGGGGAAGAAAAAATAGACTGGACAACTGCTTGGGGAAAGAAATATTCTATTTTAGCTCGATACCAGCAGGAAGTGAATATACCAAATTATTCCAGAAGGCTTCATCTGATGCTCGATGAATTAAAACAAGAGTATCACTATAATGCTCAGGACAGCGTGCTTGCTTTAAGAGATACTTGAAAAAATGGAAATCGAAATGATGGGAAAGGAGGCGTCTTATGAAGAAAATTTATCTTGCGTTAATCTTATTTTTGCTGGTAATGGTGGTTGGGTGTGGAAAAGAGACTGAGCAAAAGAAAAATCCTTACTTTCAAGCAACAGTGTTGGAAGTAAAAGAAAACAGTATATTAGTAGAGCCATTTGAGGGAGAGCAAGAATTGACATCTGTGGATCGAATATCGGTATCCACAGATGTCATCTCGATTCAAGAAGTGCCTGAGATGGAGGAAGGAACAGAGGTACGAGTTGTCTATAATGGGGAAATTGCAGAATCTTATCCGGCACAAATCCATCATGTTTTTGCGATATACCTTATAGATGAAAATGGCGAAGTGATTATTGATTGAGGAGGATGCTATGATTATCAGACAAGAAGAGACAAGAGATTATGAAAATATATATTCTGTAGTAAAGAAAGCGTTTGGCAGTGCTGTACAAGCGGATGGGAATGAACAGGATTTGGTCAATGCGTTGAGAAATGGTGACGCATATATTCCGGAATTATCGTTAGTTGCAGAAATAGATGGTGTGATTGTAGGACATATCATGTTCACAAAAGCGAAAGTGGAAGATAAAGTGGTTTTGGCATTAGCGCCATTATCTGTCTTGCCGGAATATCAGAGACAGGGAGTCGGTACTGCTTTGATAGAAGAGGGGCATAGAATTGCAAAAGAGTTGAACTATGAATATTCAATTGTATTAGGAAGTGAAACATATTATCCGAGGACAGGGTATTTGCCAGCTAATATGTTTGGAATAACGGCTCCGTTTGAGGTGCCACAAGAAAACTTTATGGCGTATAAACTGAAGGATGCTGCCGGAAAAATTTGTGGTGTTCTTCGGTATGCGAAAGAGTTTGGAATTAGCTAAGAGAATGAAAAAGGAGCAGGAGAAAGTAAAATATGAATATTGCGATTGATATTGATGATACATTAACGGAATCATTTGATTATTTTTTGCCGTATGTGGCAGAATATTTTGATGTGGATGAGGAAACCTTGAGAAAGCAGAATATTTCTTACAGTAACTTGCCAAAAGAGTGGAAAAAGGATGAAATTGGATTTTGCAGAGCGTATTATGACCGAATTGTGCCGGGTACACCATTTAAACAAGATGCGGCATGGGGGGTGAAAAGACTGCGAGAGTTAGGACATCGTATTGTGATTATTACAGCAAGGACAGATGCACTTTATACAGATCCCTACCAAACGACAGAGCAGGAACTTGCCAATGGCGGCATCTGTTATGATAAACTGATCTGTACGTTTGATAAGGCAAAGGCATGTGTGGAGGAAGAAATATCCGTTTTGATTGATGATTCTCTAACTCACTGTGATGCTGCTTCCGAAAAAGGAATTTCTACACTTTTGTTTTCCAGCAAGGCAAATCAATACGAGGAGACGGAGCACATTCGTGTCTCGAATTGGGAAGAAGTAATTGAGAAAATTATGAGCAGAAATATCAAATAATTTTTTCAATGGATAACAAAGCTGTTTTTTTGTCCAATCCACCTGCGTAGCCGGTAAGTGTTCCATTTTTGCCGATTACGCGATGACAAGGAATGATAATGGAAATTTTATTACGCCCAACAGCCTGTCCGACAGCTTGTGCTGACATATGTGCAATACCTTTTTGCTTGGCGATTTGAGCTGCGATGTCTCCGTAAGTTGTTGTCTGACCATAGGGAATCTGTTCTAAAATATTCCATACGGCAGTTTGAAAAGGGGTGCCTGTCATATGAATAGGCGGAGTGAAATCAGGGGTTTGTCCAGAAAAATAAAGGTCAAGCCATTGCTTCGTCTGATTGAAGACAGGCAGCTCTTTTTCTTGATGCTCCGGATCAAGATTGTAGGCGTAGTGTAGCTGATTTTCAAACCAAAGACCGGTCAGACCAATGTCATCAGCAGCCATCAAAAGCTTTCCGAGTGGTGAGGAATAATAGTTAGTATATTTCATAAGAATCTCCTTAAAATTTTATATTGGTATTATACCAATTTGAAGAAACGCTTACAACAGGTATGGTGAAGAGAAACTTGCAAATATGAATGGCGTAAAATTGAAAAAAGGATGAAATATGGAAATATAATTGACGATGTGGAAAGAAAACGGTAAAATAGAGGAAAGAGGTGATGGTATGACGATTGAAGAGATGAAAAAAAGAAAGAGAGAACTGGGATATACATATGAACAGATCTCAAAGATGTCAAATGTGCCGCTCGGAACGGTGCAAAAGATATTTGCGGGTGTGACGGAGTCTCCGAGATATGATACGATCGCGGCATTATCACAGATTTTTCAGAATGATACGGTTTCTTGTGTGCAGGAAGCTCAGAGTATTTATAACGTGAAGAGGCAGGGGGCGTATACGTTGGAAGATTACTATGCTTTGCCAGAGGAACAGAGGGTAGAGCTGATCGATGGTGTGATTTACGATATGTCCGCACCGACATCGGTACATCAACTTTTGGGGACGGAGATATTGCTTGTATTAAAAGATTATATCAGAAAGCAACATGGACGATGTGTTCCTATTGCTTCTCCGATTGACGTACAGCTTGATTGCGATGATAAGACGATGGTACAGCCGGATGTCATTGTGGTTTGTGATCGGGAAAAGATTCAGAATCGTTGTATTTTTGGTGCGCCGGATTTTGTCGCGGAAGTATTGTCAGAGTCTACCAGAAAGAAGGATTTGGTGCTTAAGCTGAACAAGTATATGACCGCCGGAGTGCGAGAGTATTGGCTGGTAGATCCTGATAGAAAAAAAGTGATCGTGTACGATTTTGAAAAAGAAGATTATCCGATGATGTATGGATTTGAAGCAAGAATACCGGTAGGTATTTTCGATGGAGAGTGCGAGGTTGATTTTCAAGAAATCTATGCATATGTAAAAGATATTGTCGGTGATTGGAATTAAAAAGAATCCTGCATCTAAGCGGAGATGCGGGATTCTTTTTCTTCGAATAATGTGCGGACTTTTGTGATGACACTGTCAAATGCCAGTGCATATAAAGAGCCGAAGGCATTGTTGAAGATACGTAAAAAGATTGCCATAGGAAGTCCGAAAATCGGAGTGGCAATTGCCAATGCACCGAAAGAGTTAAACACTGTCTGCCATCCATAGGTCGCCGAAAGACCAACTCCGATACCACCGATCATTCCAATATAACTGTAGCAGCTTTCCGGAAGCACAGTATAGAGTACAAGAAAGCAGATGGCTCCGAGAATATTGCCGGGTGCACGGAATTTGACGCGATATTCCATATCTTTACGAAATGGAAGCAGAACAGACATCGCTGCAATACCAATCCACATCACACGCGGAATTCCGAGAAGTGAAGCAATTAGCATCGCACTGGAGACACCGAGTGTCAGACGAATCTGCCATCTTGTGCGAGCAGAAGACAAATCAAACTCCTGAAACAGATGCCGGAAACTTCGTTTATAAGACATTTTTTTGTGGTTCCGGTATAAAATCAAAGCAGTAGATGCTGCACCGACTAAAAGTCCAATCAGTCGGAGGGTATAATCATGTCCGCTGACATCGTATCCCTGCAATAACAGATAAGCTAACACAAATGTGGAGTGATTGGACATAATGACATTGTGGCAGCCGAGCAGCATCAGAGCAAAGATACAGATTATGTTCACAAAGAATGCGATACCCGGAGAGACCATATTGGTCAATCTTGGACCAACTGCGAGAATACAGAAGATGATCAGAATACTAAATGCGCCATGCGGATTGTGAATACCCATATCGGCATAACGAAATACCATGACGGATAATAATACAACGACACCGACAATGCTATTGTTTGCTCCGAAAAGTTTTGTGTAAATAGTAACAAAAGCAACGCAAAACGAAACGGTTAATAAAATTTTAAATAAATAGATTGCGATGTGCTTTCGTTTTTCTTTAGGGTCAGTTATGCTTGCGATATAGGATTTTGAGCCGACCTGATCCAATTGTAATTCTTGATAAAAAGTCATATGACTACCTCCCTGTTTTTTTATCTTGCAGCAATTCATTTGCTGTCTGAATCTGTGTGGTTAATGATTCGAAAGATTCTGCGCCGAGTACTTCTCTCAGTTTGTAGATTGGCTCCAGATAATAGCGATAGGTGCAATCCAGTTCCATATTTCCAGTCTCTGTAATCAAAAGCACATAACTACGTTTGTCTGTCTCACAATAGTGTTTTTTAAGAAATCCTTTCTTTTCCAGATGGTCGATCAGACGGCTGACTGCGGATTTGTAAAGTCCCATCTGGACAGTCAAATCCTGAGGAGTCAGGGCGTGATCTGACAGTACGATTCTGGAAAGCAGATCTATTTCCTGAGCGGATGTGATTCCTTCCTTTTTGGCACGTCTTACGTGAAGTGTAGAAAAAAGTCGAATTTCCTGCATGATCTTCATCATATCCAGCCATGTGTAATCTCGCATAAACTAGCCTCCTTTTGGATAGTTAACAAAGTAAACTATATAGTATCATATGCGAAATAGAGAGAAATGTCAAGGTAACAGTAACCAAAAAGTCTTTTCTTGACGGGGAAAATGTGTGGACGTATACTGAAATTAACTATGACGAATATATAAGGAGAGAGAAGAGATGACAAGATTAGAACAACAGATACAATTTCTTGTGGAGATTGATAAAGTGAAAAATATTTTTCGCCAGACGTATCTGGCAGATGGAAACAGAAAAGAAAATGATGCTGAGCATTCTTGGCATATTGCATTGATGGCGTTTTTATTGAAAGAACATGTGGAGGAGCCGGTAGATGTAATGAAAGTGATTATCATGGTGCTGATTCATGATCTGGTAGAGATTGATGCGGGAGACACTTATGCGTATGATGCAGCAGGGGCAACTGATAAGCGTGAGAGGGAAGAAAAAGCGGCAGACCGTATTTTTGGCTTGCTTCCAAAAGATCAGGGGATATATTTTAGAGAATTATGGGAAGAATTTGAGGCTTACGAGACTGCCGATGCAAAGTATGCACATCTGTTAGATAATTTTCAGCCGGTTTTATTAAATGATGCATCCGGTGGGAAGAGTTGGGCGGAACATGGAGTAAAAAAGTCACAGATTTATAAGAGAAATGAAAAAGTGGAAGCGACATCAAAATCAGTGTGGGAGATGATGCAAAAGATCGTACAGAAAAACATAACACCTGGAAACATAAAAGACGAATAAGAAATTTTCATATGAAAGATGAGGAAATTGCGAAGATGCATGGAATTACGCGAGAAAACGTAAGAATACGTTCTAGGGCGAAACAAAAATTAATAGAACGATTGGAGGGAGAATCATGAAAGAATGGAATGAAAACAAATTAGATCAGGAATTGGAAGCGATGCTGGAAGATATGCCGCAGCAGGAAGAACTGGAGAAGAAAATTGAACAGAGAATGAAGAAAAAGATTCAGAAGATTGTATGCTGTACGTTGGCCGGAATTATTGGAGTGGTTCTTGTGCTGTTGCTTATTATTAATCCATTTTTAAATGCAATTTTTATCAACCCGGCAAAGCTAAATGAGGGAGAGCACAGTCAGATGCAGACAACTCTGAAAAATTATTGGGAGACGACACAGCCGTATGCGGAACTCGTTGCATTAAAAGTAAAGAAAAAGGGATTTGCAGGATATGAGTTGTCTATGCAAATTACAGACCGGAGAAGTCCGGTGATTTATGGTGTGCCAAATGTGTGGGTTGATATGAAGTTTGGAAAATATGTGAACTGGAGAGACAGTGGATTCGTAACTTCATTTCGGGCAAATCGATTTGAGAATCCATATGAAGAAAAAGAAAAATATCTTGAAAAAATCAAAGAACTTCCGGAATCTTCGATTTTATATCTTTCTGTCGGGGCAGAGAGTCCGAAAGTGGTGGAAGAACTTCGGAAAGAAGCTGTGGATGTGCAATGGGTGGAAGTCTATCAGCCAAATTCATCGTTTCAAGGAGGGCTTGCGTTGCGGGATTCTTTGATTGGTGGAGAGGATGCAGCGCGAACAGAGATGACAGAGGCGCAGTTGAAAGAGACGTATCTTTCTCACTTAAAAGATTTGCTGGACCATATGGATATATGGAACTCTTTAGATTTACAAAGCAGTAAATATGTATTTCCGGGTGAAGGGAAAGAGAGTGCACTGAGAGAATGTTATGAAGATGCGAAACAATTAGATGTGTTGGAAGCAAAGAATTATTATATCTCAGGAAAGCGAGATGAAATTGTAGAGTATTTAGAGAAGACGGATATTAGCTCGATTCTAGTTGACGAAGTCAAATTAAGTGAATTGAGCAATTAAATACTGTTACTGTTTCTAGAAAAGATACAAAAAGCCCATAAAACATATTGACAAGGTAGGAATTAAGGGGTAATATCTAAGAAATAAAAAAGCATTGGAGATGGGATATATGAAAATAGTGTTTTTAATGTTGAGACATAATTTCAGAAATGGGCGAATGTGCTGTGATTGTTAAGAAAATCGAGAACCAGACAATTTGATAAAAAGAGAGGTAGAAAATATGGGATATAGATTTGAGACATTACAGTTACATGTAGGACAGGAACAGGCAGACGTTGCAACAGATGCGAGAGCAGTACCGATTTATCAGACGACATCGTATGTGTTTCACGATTCTGCACATGCCGCAGCCAGATTTGGACTTAGCGATGCGGGAAACATCTATGGAAGATTGACGAACTCTACACAAGATGTGTTGGAAAAAAGAATCGCTGCATTAGAAGGTGGTGTGGCGGCATTGGCAGTTGCATCCGGAGCTGCAGCGATTGCGTATACGATTGAGGCACTCGCACAGGCAGGTGACCATATTGTAGCACAGAAGACGATATACGGAGGCACCTATAATTTGTTGGAGAACACTCTTACAAGACAGGGAATACAGACGACATTTGTCAATGTACACGACATTCAGGAAGTAGAAGATGCGGTACAGGAACAGACGAAAGCGATTTATCTTGAGACATTAGGTAACCCAAACAGCGATATCCCGGACATAGAAGCGATTGCCGAGATTGCACATAGACATAATATTCCGCTTGTGATTGACAACACATTTGGAACCCCATATCTTATTCAACCGATTCAATATGGAGCGGATATCGTTGTACATTCTGCAACAAAGTTCATTGGCGGTCATGGGACATCTCTCGGAGGTATTATTGTAGATTCCGGAAAGTTTGATTGGAAGAAATCCGGAAAATATCCGAACATTGCAGAGGCAAATCCGAGCTACCACGGTATTTCCTTTGTGGATGCCGCCGGGGAGGCTGCTTTTGTGACATATATCAGAGCAATTTTGCTGAGAGACAAAGGAGCGTGCATTTCTCCATTTAATGCTTTCCTTTTACTGCAAGGTGTGGAGACTTTGTCACTGAGATTGGAAAGACATATAGAGAACACAAAAAAAGTTGTAGCATTTTTGGAAAATCACCCGAAAGTAAAGCGTGTAAATCACCCATCTTTATCAGAACATCCGGATCACGCATTATATGAAAAATATTTTCCAAATGGTGCAGGTTCGATCTTTACATTTGATATTGTTGGCGGTGAAAAAGAAGCACACAAATTTATTGACAGTCTACAGATTTTTTCACTGCTTGCGAATGTGGCGGATGTAAAGAGCCTCGTTATTCATCCGGCGACAACAACACATTCACAACTGTCAAAAGAAGAATTGGAAGAGCAGCAGATTTATGATAGTACAGTCAGACTGTCCATTGGAACAGAACATATTGAAGATATCTTAGAAGATATTGGGCAGGCTTTAGAACAAATTTAAGAACGAACGGATAATGGGCACATGATGTAGAGTCATGTGCCTTTTTGCATATAGTAATTGTGTAGAGTGAAATGTATTCTTTTGGTTGAAAACAACTATATATTGTGGTATTCTGTTTTAGAAAATACTATAAATAGTAATGAGGTAAAAATATGGGAAATAGAAAAAAGATGATAGAGACGTTTGAAAAGTTTACAGAAATTGCCTCTTATATGGAAGCGATTCAGAAAGATTTCCCGGAAGATATATATTATCTGGGAATATTGGAAGATAAATTTCTGACATTTCAGAAACCGGAACTCTCAATAGAAGAAAATCTGCAACTTTTGATCAAGGCGGCTGTGGAGTTGACTACACAGGAAGCCCCAAAATGGGAGATGATTGCAGCGAGGCTGTTGTTGTTTACTTTTGAAAGAGAACTGAGGAAAGCGGAAGAATCATGTCAGATTACAACACTGTATGAAAAAATTGTATATCTGACAGGGCGGGGGCTATATGGACAGTATATTTTGGAGAATTATACGAAAGAGGAAATCGATGAATTTGAGACATTTTTAGCTCCTGAAAGAAATGATTTATTTACGTATTCGGGATTGGAATTGCTGCTCAACCGTTATGTGATCCACACCGGACAAGGTGTGGCGCTGGAAAGCCCGCAGGAGATGTTTCTTGGAATTGCCATGCATTTGGCGATGAAAGAGCAGAAAGACAGGGCGCTTTGGGTAAAACGCTTTTACGATATGCTCAGTAAACTTCAAGTGACGATGGCGACACCGACGTTATCGAATGCAAGAAAGCCGTATCACCAACTTTCTTCCTGCTTCATCGATATTGTTCCGGATAGTTTAAATGGAATTTACCGAAGTATCGATAATTTTGCCAAAGTAAGTAAATTTGGTGGAGGAATGGGAATGTATTTTGGAAAAGTGCGGGCAAGCGGAAGCGCTATCCGAGGATTTGAGGGGGCAGCAGGAGGTGTGATACGTTGGATTCGTCTTGCAAACGACACGGCGGTCGCAGTTGATCAGCTTGGTGTGCGCCAAGGGGCAGTTGCAGTTTATCTTGATGTGTGGCACAGAGATCTGCCGGAGTTTTTGAATTTGCGAACAAATAATGGGGATGACCGGATGAAGGCGCATGATGTGTTCCCGGCGGTCTGCTACCCGGATTATTTTTGGGAGCAGGCAAGAGACAATATCGAGGGAGACTGGTATCTGATGTGTCCTCACGAGATTTTGACGGTGAAGGGCTATGCGCTGGAAGACTGTTATGGAGAAGCGTGGAAAGAAAAATATTTGGACTGTGTGCAGGATGATCAGATTAAAAAGAGAGTCGTTCCGATTAAAGACATTATCCGGCTGATTATCAAAAGCGCAGTGGAGACCGGAACACCGTTTACATTTAATCGGGATCATGTCAACCGCATGAATCCAAATGGACATAAAGGCATGATTTATTGCAGTAATCTTTGTACGGAGATTGCGCAGAATATGAGCGGAATCGAAGAAGTGGAAGAGCGAGTGGAAACGGTGAATGGAGAAACAGTGGTTGTCACGGTCACAAAACCGGGCGAGTTTGTTGTATGTAATCTGGCGAGCCTGTCTCTGGGACATCTGAACGTGGAAGACGGGGAAGAGATTGCGGATATTACAAAATGTGCGGTGCGGGCGCTTGACAATGTCATTGATCTGAATTTCTTTCCTGTTCCATATGCGAAAATCAATAATGAGAAATATCGCCCGATCGGACTGGGTGTGAGTGGGTATCACCATATGCTTGCAAAACAGGGAATTTCATGGGAGAGCGAGCAGCATTTACAATTTGTCGGGGACGTATTTTCTAAAATCCATTATGCTGCGATTGAGGCGAGCAGCGAGATTGCGAAAGAAAAGGGAAGTTACACATATTTTGAGGGAAGCGATTGGCAGACAGGAAAATATTTTGATAAACGACATTTGAAGACAGAAAAATGGAATCAGCTTCGGGAAAAAGTGAAACAGCAGGGACTCCGAAATGCTTACCTTTTAGCGATAGCGCCGACGAGCAGTACAAGCATTATCGCCGGAACGAGTGCAGGACTTGACCCGATCATGAATCGGTATTTCCTCGAAGAAAAGAAAAATGGATTGATGCCGCGTGTTGCACCGGAGCTTTCTATGGAGACGTTCTGGTATTACAAAAATGCACACTACATCGATCAGAAGTGGTCCGTGCGCGCCTGTGGAGTGCGTCAGCGTCATATCGATCAGGCACAGAGCATGAATCTTTATATTACGAACGAGTATACGTTCCGAAAAGTGTTGGATCTTTATATTCTTGCGTGGGAAGAAGGTGTGAAAACGATTTATTATATACGTTCAAAAAGTTTGGAAGTGGAGGAATGTGAAGTCTGCTCTTCTTAGTAAATGGCAACAGAAAGGGATGGAATAATGGAACAATTAAAGAAAAGACCGCTTTTTAATCCGAACGGAGATATACAGGTTCAGAAGCGGAAAATGATTGGTGGAAACACAACAAATCTCAATGATTTTAACAATATGAAATACACATGGGTGAGCGGCTGGTATCGCCAGGCGATGAATAATTTCTGGATTCCGGAGGAAATTAATCTGGGAGTGGATATTAAAGATTATCGAAATCTTCCGAAAGCAGAAAAACGGGCATACGATAAAATTCTGTCATTTCTCATTTTTCTTGATAGTATCCAGACGGCAAATCTTCCGGGGATCAGCGAGTATATCACGGCAAATGAGGTCAATCTATGTCTGTCTATTCAGGCATTTCAGGAGGCGGTGCACAGCCAAAGTTACAGCTACATGCTGGATACCATCTGCGAGCCGCAGGAGCGAAACGAGGTTTTGTATCAGTGGAAGGAAGATGAACATTTGCTTGCGAGAAATGAATTTATCGGAAATCTTTATAATGCATTTCAGACAGAAAAGAGCATGGAAATGCTGGTGAAGACGATTGTGGCAAACTATATTTTAGAAGGGATCTATTTTTACAGCGGATTTATGTTCTTCTATAATCTTGGGAGAAACCAGCTTATGCCGGGTTCGGTACAGGAGATTCGCTATATCAATCGGGATGAAAACACTCATTTGTGGTTGTTTCGCAATATTTTAATTGAACTGAAGAAAGAACAACCGGATCTATTTACCGAGCAATATATAGACGAATACCGCAGTATGATCAAAGAGGGCTGCGAGCAGGAAATCAAGTGGGGACATTACGTAATCGGAGATGATGTGCAAGGACTGAATAGGGAAATGATCACGGATTACGTGCAGTATCTTGGAAATTTGCGATGCACAAACCTCGGGTTTGCACCAATTTATGAAGGGCATGAGACAGAGCCGGAGAGTATGCGTTGGGTGAGCCAGTATTCAAATGCAAATGCAATTAAGACAGATTTCTTTGAGGCGAGAAGTACCGCGTATGCAAAAAGCAGTGCGTTGGTGGATGATTTATAGTAACACTTCACAAATTGGTATATTTTCAATTTTCAGAAAAACATGGTTCAATTCTTGACAAAATATTTTAGTATGGTACAATACAAGAGATTAAATTCAATCAATTAAATAATATCAAAAAACATAGATGAGGAGTATTAAGAGCCTATCGTTTTCAGAGAGCTGTCGGATGGTGCAAGACAGCAGCGTAATCTCCCAACTCGCCTCGGAGTTCTTTTGCTGAAATGACTGATGAAAAAAATTTCGTCAAGTAACAGAAATAGAAACAACTACATCGCTAGGTTCGAAAGAACCTCACCAAGCCGATGAGTTGTACCTTGTTACTAGACTCGAAAAGACCTCGTCAAGTAACATAGGCAGAAGCGGGACTTCCCGTTACAGAAGCAATGAGTGCATTTCGCAGGATGCGGAATGAATGAGAGTGGTACCACGGAAATTCAAGCCTTTTCGTCTCTTTTGAGATGAGAAGGCTTTGTTTAATTCTAGGTTCGAAAGAACCTCACCAAGAATTATAAGCAGAAAGGGGAAAAATAATGGCAACACCTTATAACCACAAAGCCATTGAGAAAAAATGGCGTGAGAACTGGGAAAAGAACCCGGTAAATGTTAAATCAGATGAAAATGGGAAAAGAGAGAAGTATTATTGTCTGGATATGTTTCCATATCCGTCAGGAAATGGTCTTCACGTAGGACACTGGAGAGGTTATGTAATCTCTGATGTGTGGAGCCGTTACAAATTATTGCAGAAATACTATATCGTACATCCGATGGGATGGGATGCATTCGGACTTCCGGCAGAGAACTATGCAATTAAGATGGGTGTTCACCCGGCAGTTTCTACAGCGGAAAACGTAAAGAACATCAAACGTCAGATCAACGAAATCGCAGCACTTTACGATTGGGATATGGAAGTAAATACAACAGATCCTGAGTTCTACAAATGGACACAGTGGATTTTTGTAAAAATGTTCAAAGAAGGATTAGCTTACGAAAAAGAGTTCCCGATCAACTGGTGTCCTTCATGTAAGACAGGACTTGCAAATGAAGAGGTAGTGAACGGAAAATGTGAGCGCTGCGGAACAGAAGTGACAAAGAAAAACTTACGTCAGTGGATGCTCCGTATCACAAAATATGCGGAACGTCTTTTAGCGGACCTTGATAAATTAGACTGGCCGGAAAAAGTTAAGAAAATGCAGGCAGAATGGATTGGAAAATCATTCGGTGCAGAAGTTGATTTTCAGGTAGAAGGAAAAGACGAAAAAATTACAGTTTACACAACAAGACCGGATACACTGCACGGAGCAACATTTATGGTACTTGCACCGGAACACGCTTTGGCAGCAAGCCTTGCAACAGATGAGACAAGAGAAGCAGTAGAAAAATATATTTATGAAGCTTCTATGAAATCAAATGTAGATCGTCTTCAGGATAAAGAAAAAACAGGTGTATTCACAGGTTCTTATGCAATCAACCCAATTAGTGGAGCAAAGACACCAATTTGGTTATCCGATTATGTATTGGCTGATTACGGTACAGGCGCTATTATGTGTGTACCGGCTCACGATGATCGTGATTTCGAATTTGCAACAAAATTCAATATTCCAATTATTCAGGTAATTGCAAAAGACGGAAAAGAAATCGAAAATATGACAGAAGCTTACACAGAGGCTTCCGGAACAATGATTAATTCCGGAGAATGGAACGGAATGGAATCTGCAGTTCTGAAAAAAGAAGCTCCACATATCATTGAAGAGCGTGGAATCGGTAAAGCGACAGTGAATTACAAATTACGTGACTGGGTATTCTCGCGCCAGCGTTACTGGGGAGAGCCAATCCCGATTGTACATTGTCCGGATTGTGGAGCAGTTCCGGTACCGGAAGATCAGCTTCCATTGACGTTGCCGGAAGTAGATTCTTATGAACCGACAGGAACAGGAGAATCTCCACTTGCGGGAATCGAAAGCTGGGTAAATACAACTTGTCCGGTTTGTGGAAAGCCGGCAAAACGTGAGACGAACACAATGCCTCAGTGGGCAGGGTCTTCATGGTATTTCTTGCGCTATGTAGATAACCATAACTCAGAAGCATTGGTTTCCAAAGAAAAAGCAGATGAGATGCTTCCGGTAGACATGTACATCGGTGGTGTGGAGCATGCTGTTCTTCACCTGTTGTACTCTCGTTTCTATACAAAATTCTTATACGACATCGGAGCAGTCGATTTTGACGAGCCATTTAAGAAATTATTTAACCAAGGTATGATTACTGGTAAAAATGGTATCAAGATGAGTAAATCAAAAGGAAATGTAGTATCACCGGATGATTTGGTAAGAGATTACGGATGTGATTCACTTAGAATGTACGAATTATTTGTAGGTCCACCGGAATTAGATGCAGAATGGGATGACCGCGGAATCGACGGTGTATACCGTTTCTTGAACCGTGTATGGAATCTTGTTATGGACAGCAAAGATGCAGATGTAAAAGCGACAAAAGAGATGATCAAGATTCGTAACAAAATGGTATACGATATCACAACGCGTCTTGAAAGTTTCAGCTTAAATACGGTTATTTCCGGTTTCATGGAATACAACAATAAATTAATCGATATCGCGAAAAAAGAAGGCGGAATCGATAAAGAAACATTGAGCACATTTGCTGTATTGTTGGCACCATTTGCACCACATATGGCAGAAGAATTATGGCAGCAGTTAGGTCACGAAGGAACTGTATTCAATGCAGGATGGCCGACATACGATGAAGATGCAATGAAAGATGATGAAATCGAAGTTGCTGTTCAGATTAACGGAAAAACAAGAGCAGTTGTGACAGTTCCGGCAGACGTATCAAAAGAAGATGCGATTAAAGCTGGTAAAGAAGCAGTTGCAGATAAACTGACAGGAACAATCGTAAAAGAAATTTACGTTCCGGGAAGAATCATAAATATTGTGCAGAAATAATAATAAAAAGAGCCTTTTCCCTTATAAATCAAGGGTTTAGGCTCTTCTTTTATATTCTGTGATACTGAAATGATACTATTATTTACACTTTCTTGATTTTGTTTACTATTTCACTTTGTGTAGATGGGAACAAGTGAGAATATATTTTCAGGGTAATATCTGCTGATTCATGCCCTAATCTATTGGCCACAAGTACTGGGTTAGCGCCTAAATTAATGAGCATGGAAGCGTGAGAATGCCTTAAATCGTGAACTCTTATCTGTTTTACTCCGGCTTTCTCTGCCCGATCTCTCAATATACTGCGGACATACTGCGGACGTTTATTGAATATTCGTTCTTCCGGATCAGGCTTGTACAAGTGACTCACATATTGTTTAAGCTCATCAGTTAAAAACTCCGGTATTATGATAGTTCGTTCACTCCCGGCGGTCTTTGGCGGGTTTATCAAATCTTTTCCAGTTACTCTGTAATATGTTTTCGTAATGGAAATTGTGTTTTCCTTGAAATCAATATCATTTAACGTAAGGGCGAGGGCTTCACCTACTCTCATGCCTGTGTAATATAGCAGCTCAAATAATGTGAAATACTCTATATTATCCTTGCAGGTTTCTGAGAACTGTTTGTATTCTTCCGGTGTCCAAAAGTCGATTTTACGGCTTTTTAACGAGCCTATGGACTTGGTGCAAGGATTCTTTGCCAGGCCGACATATTCCACCGCATAGGCAAAGATAGCCTTTAAATATACATTGATTGTATGAGAGTAAGATTCGCTTAGACCTTTGTTGAGAATTTCCGTCTGCCAGGCTGCAATATCTGCCGGAGAAATGTCTGATACAATCCGGTTCTTGTAGAATGGCAGCACATGCGTGTTAAGCATGCCAAAGCGTGTGATCGCTGAACTTTCCCTTATTCTTGGTGTGATATACGCCTTATACTTCTCATAGAGCGATTCAAAGGTTATATCAGGATTCTTTGCAAACTGCTCTAAAAACTTCCGTTCCCAGTCTTTTGCTTCACGCTGAAGCTTGAACCCTCTCTTTAATTTCTGTTTCTTTTCTCCCTGCCAATTTGTATAGTAAAATTTACAGTACCATGTTCCCCGATCAGCGTCTTTATAAGTTGCCATGTGTATATCTCCTTTCATTTCAAGCCGGGCAGCGTGTGAAATGGTTGAAGATATGGGGGCGTGCTTTGCGACCCTATTATCTAAGGTAGCGCTTTGCTACTTTAGGACAAAAAATATCTGAAAGTTCAATCTTGAGCAGTCAATTTCAACAGGAGCAATCTTCACTTGGTTTAGCCGATTTTTACAAGCGTACTTTTAGATACGGTTGTTAAATTATTTACTGCCATAGATTTTCCTACACTTGTAAGGGGGTAGCGAAATGCGACACCTTTTATTCTTCCGAATTATCGGTGTATTCTTTGATATTCCGGGATCTTGGTTAGCAGTTCTACTTGTTCTATAGCTTTATCTTGACCTAGAGCATTCAATTTAAACATTAAATCTTGCATTTTAATATTTTTATTTTTGAAGAATTCTTTTTGTAAGGTTTCAAACTCCGATTCTTTATCTACAATATCATCATATTCAACATACTCATCATCTTCGTAATCAGATTTTAAAATATCTAAAAACTTGTCAAAAACGCCTTTTTTTGATTTGTTAGATGCAACAGATATATCGTTGATGTCGTATAATTCATCTAAAGTAATATTAAAATAATCTGCAAGCCTTTGAGCTGCGTCAACAGATGGCGTTCTTTGTCCCTTTTCCCAATAGTTTATTGATGACTGAGCTACACCAATAGCGTCAGCGAGCTTTTTTTGAGAAATATTATTATTCAATCTAAGTTCTCTAATTTTTTCATGTAAGCCCATTTTATCACCTCCGTATATTTACTATATCACAAAACGAATTTAAAATAAATCACTTTTGTTATTGACGTTTAATCAAATTAGTGATATTTTTAAAATCACAATAGTGATTGACGGAGGTGAGAAAATGACAATTAACAATTTGAAATTTGAAATCGCTCTTGCAAACAGTGGTCTGACAATGGCCCAAGCAGCAGAAAGGGCAGGATTGAGCCGGCAGCGTTTTTCTGTAATTTTAAATCAGAAGAATGCGACGCCGCAAGCAATTGGCAAAATTGCCAAGGGTGTAGGCGTAAGAGTGGAAGAAATCATCGAAACAGAATAAAATACGCCGGGCAGCGTGTGAAATGATTGAAAGGAGCTGATAGAATGACAGTAAATCAAATTAGGGACTACACAGCCTTAGTGAGGCGAAAGTCAGAGTTGATTCTGCAAAATGGCAGCAGTTGGAAAGCTGAGTACGCTACAGAGATGCAGAACATTGACAATCAGATTGAGAAGATGAGAAAGGAGATGGAATTGTGAGTAAGCAAGTGTACACAGCAAAGGACATTTCAGAGATTCTTGGAGTGTCTGAGAGCAAAAGCTATCAGTATATCCGACAAATGAACAAAGAACTGGAAGAAAAAGGATTTCTTATTTGTCGTGGCCGTGTTCCGGTGGCGTATTTTCAAGAAAGGTTCTTCGGTACAAAAACGGTAGGTGAGTAGATGGCAAGCAGAAGAGAACTACTTGACA
>OHAS01001554.1_pt1 | contig 18047 bp, 18 predicted proteins | sample 1577131 | NCBI WGS metagenome assembly OHAS01 (sample SAMEA3541566, study PRJEB24748) | human gut metagenome | biome: human gut; feature: human-associated habitat; material: faeces | place: China | collected 2012 | reverse complement strand
TCTGGCGGCCTTGTGCATCGTAGGAGAAGATCATGATCTTAGCCGTGCTGCCGCTGCCGATCTTCTCATAAACGACCTTGCCGTTCAGCGTGCGGTACTCGTGCGCGACGCTGCCCACCTTTTTATAGGTGCGAATGCCGTCGGCGTCGTATCGGTAGGCCGACGTCCTGCCGCCGGTCGTGATCTGCGCGAGCTGCCGCCCGTTTTTCCACGTCAGGCCGGTGTAGGTCGTCCCGTTATACCAGTTTTTGGGGTTGCCGCTTGCGTCGTAGGAGATCGTCGTGCCGCCGACCTTGGTCAGCAGGTCGCGCCACTGGGAGTCGCCATAGGTGTAGGTCTGAACGGTCGCGCCGTTTTTCTGCACGCTTTGGAGGTTCCCGGCTGTGTCGTAGTTATATGTATACGTGACAGACGTACCGGTCGTATCGGTATTGCTGCTGTACGTATAGCGCGTCTCCGTCCTGAGCTGGTTCTGCCCGTCATAGGTATAGCGAACCTTTGTGCGGCGCGCCGAGCTGCCGGAGGCCAGTTCGGCTTCCTGAAGCTCCGTGATGTTGCCAAGCGCGTCATAGACGTAGCGGTCGCCCGCGATCAGGCTGCCGTTCGGCATACGGTAGTTAAAATACTCCGTCCGGGTGGTGGCCTTTCCGCCGGTCGTGTAATAAGACCTCGCGACGGTGAACAACGTGCCGCTGCCGTCCGTGACGGTGGTCTTTTGCAGCCGCCGCAGCGCATCATAGGTGAAATGCAGCGTCTGCTCCGCCGTTGTTCGGAAGGAGGTCATGCTGCCGTCGGTGGCATCGTCGTAGGAATAATATTCCGTGTAGGTCTTGCCGCCGAGCGTCCACGACTGCCGCGAGAGGCGGTTATAGCCGTCATAGATGTGCTCCGTGCGCTGCACCGTGCCGCCGTCGGCGTCCAGCTCCGCGCTGCGGATCAGGCGGCCGAGGGAATCGTACTCGAAACGATAACTCGCAAGCTCGCCCGTCGAATCGCCGTAGCTCAAGCGCGCAAGAGAGCCTTCTGCGTTGTAGGCATAGGCAACGTAACTACCGCTATTATACGACTTCCTGACCAATCTGTCAAACCGGTCATAGGTATAGCTGACGGAATCGCCGTTGGCGTAGGTCGTGGATTTCAGGTTGCCGCCGCGCGCGGTGTCGTCGTTGACATAATTATAATAGGTATTGGTGGAAAGGGTGCGGCTGCCGACCTTGGTCGCGGTGGTCTGACCCCAGACATTATAGGCAAAGTTATAATACTGGTGCTGCGCCGCACCGCTGCGGTAGGTCTTGCGGTCGAGCTGCGACAGACGCCCGCCGGAATAGGTGTAGCCGATCGCCGCAACGCCCGACTGATAGGTGCTCTTGGCGCGGCCGCTGCTGAGGTAGTATTCATAGGTCGTCTGCCGCCCGGCCGCGTTCGTCGACGTCGCGAGCAGCTCCGTCTGACCGTTATAGGTATAGGACGTCGTGCTGCCGTTGGCGTCCGTGACGGAGGACGTGTGGTTGCGGTCGGCCGTCGGGGTCGCGCTGCTTTGCAGGGCAAGGGAGGCATTTCCATTGGAATCCTTGCCGACCAGCCGCGCGCCGGTCGTGTTGCCGGATTTGTTATAGGACGTCGTGGCCGTCAGTGAGCCGACGGTGGTCTTGGTCACGTCGTGGGCATTGTTGTACTCATAGCTGTACTTCGTGCCGTTGGCGGCGGTGTATTGCAGCAGGTCGACGCCGTTGGAATCATACTGCGCGTTCTCCGTGCCCGTTCCGGTCTGCGTCGCGGCGGTCACGTTGCCCTTCTCGTCATAGCGATAGGTCTGCACCGGCTCCTGCCGCAGGGAAATGTTATCAAACCAAGCCGTACCAGAGTTGTAGTCGTAGGCGCAGTAAATATGGATGTTTTTCACCGTTTTGCCGCTTCGCTTTGGCACGATGGTTCCGACAGAACACTGCCAGTCCGTACTCGACCACTCAAAAGGAACACTTTGCGTTTCAGCGGTGCTTGTGTCTGTGTAAATAATCTCTGCGATTAGGCCGAAATAGCGTTTTCCCCACTCATATTCCCGCACAGAATTCGGCGCAGCATACTCCGCCAATGCCCAGCCGGAAAGCAGGAAGGTCGTGTCGGAAGAACAATTCAATGTAATAGTCTGACTTGCACGCCGGATGGCATTCTGACTTCCAGTCACTTTCACGCCGGATGTACCAAAGGGCTTTAATGTGGTAGTGAGAGACGACTTGCTCATGCCGTTGATTGACCAGTTGCCGGACAGCGTGTTCTCAAAGCTTCCGTTTTGCAGCAGATTATAGGTCGAGGCGGCTTCCGCCTGCTCTAATTGCAGGTCGTCCAGATAAGCCGTGCCGTTGCAGCCGCTGAGCTTAAACAGGAAGCGGTAGTTGCCGCTGCCTGCGGGCGTATAGGTTGCGCTGACGCGCTGCCAGCCGTCCTCCATAGCGGCGTTTGGCTTGGCGTCCGTGAGCAAATGCGTTTCCAGCGTCGTGCCGCTGCTGTTCTGCACAAGCAGCTCCAATTTCGCACCGCCGTTCCAGTTCATATAGGAACTGGCGGAAAAATAGGCTGACAGCGTGTAGGGCTTCCCACCGGTCAGCGATGCGCTGCGGTAAATTCCGGCGTAGTTGCTGCTTGTCGCACTGGAAGAAAGGTAGAGATTTAGTCCACCTGTACCATGACGGCGGTTCTCATCGTTTGTGATAGTAGTTCTTGCAGCGGCACTGGCGTTTGCGCTGCAAGAGGAAGTCCAGCTATCTGTGCTCTTTTCAATACCACCGTCTATGAGCAGATTGACTGCTGTCATACCGGATGAACCTATGTCGAGCGTGCGATTATTCTTGCGACTTGTTCCACTGTTCTGCACATAGGAAGCCGCCGAGCTGCCAAGGACCTCGGTGCTGTCCGTATTGGTCGTGTAGGTGCAGACTGTACGGCCCCAGTTGTCGAAGATCACTTCCTGCCGCAAATCGTCGCTTGTTTCTTTTTTATGGTCTGCGCCCCAATCACGGTAGCTAGCGCGGTTCAGACCATTCCAGCAGCTTACGATGTTACCAATCACATGGGTTGTGCCGCTCAGATAGTATTCGTAAAACTGATTAACGGTGCCGTCAGAATCATAGGTGTAGCAGATTCCATAATTCGCTTCCTGGTCATAAGCGCAGGTCATCCCGTAGGTGTTATAGGTGTAATCCGCTTTCGCACCATCTGGATAAACGACATAGTCCAGATAGCGAATACCTCCGGAGGTATTGTAATAGAAGAGAGTTTCCCGCCCAGCTTCATCGTAGACACCGGTAATGTTGTTGTTGGAATCATAAACGAAGCGTGCCAACTGTTCCGAGCTTCCGCCGCTGGTCAGCCGCCAAATCGAGGTAAGCTGATTATGAACCGCGTTTGTTGGACGCCATGTGGTAGAAGCTGCTCCGTTAAAGGTGCTATAGTTATAGCAATAGTAGATGCCGTTGCCGTAGGCGTCTTTTGTGTAGGTGAGGATGCCGTCGCGGAAGAAGGTTTCGTTCCCGTAATCGTCGGTCATTTTGAAATTGGTATGACCGGTTTCGGAAACAAGCGTGATTTTCAGGCCAAGGCCATCTTCGTCTTCGTAGACACCGCTGGAGGTTTCATAAAAATAATGTTGCGTTCCATCGCCGTCCGTGTAGACCCAGTAAAGCGTATTGGTGTCATCTTCTGCAATCCGCACAGATTGAATGCACTGCTGGGCAGAGAGCTTCCAGCCGCCGCCAAGGATCATATTTTGGAAATCTCGTGTATAGCTATCTGAAGAAGATCCGAAGTAGCTGTTGTTCAGTGCAGAGTTATACACCAAAGACAGGCTGAACGGCATAACATTGCTGTCCGAAGTGATGATAGGATTCTCTATCGTCAGACGCTGCATATGGTCGGAAACATAACCTGTACCTGCACGGCCGGCACTTTGTGTCTGGTAGGTATAGTAATCCTCCAGGCCGAAGTCATTCCGATAAGTCACTGCAAAATAGGTGTTGCTTGCAGAAGTGTAAAGGGTTGAAGCAATCCGTTTGGAGGATGAGCAGTCAGATTTTAGGAGCAATGTACGATTCTGCGTGCCGTTTTGATACCAGTCTCTTACCGCTCTGGTAAGGTCGAGGGCAATGTAAGTTCTCGTTGTTGAAGATGTCAGTTTAGTAAAATCCTCGATCCTGCTGTTGTAATTTGTTGCGCCGCCTGGATGTACATTATTCCATGTCATGTTTTTCAGCCAGTTATCGTAAGTTTGGCCAGAACTCTTATCTATGGTCAGACGATGCGCTTCCATCATCATATAATTTGCCGAGGAATCGTTGCTGAATGTGCTGTGGCGAACGTTGATCGCTGCATTGGTCACAACACTTCCGGCAGGCAGCGACGGAAGTGTGTTGATGTGCGTGATGATCTGATACTCGCCTCCGTTATTTAGCGCGGTATAGCCGATATAGTGAGAAGTGCCGGAATAGGTAGTAGCTGGATTACCGGAAAAAATATAACTCCATGATAGAGGATTCGAGCTTTGCAGCTTAAAAATCGTTGGGTCAATAGCAACCGGGAACTGTGCGGTGTTCATCCATTCCGCATCAGCCTCTACGCAGAGGAGATATTTCCCATCTGCAAGATTGTCAAGCGTATATGCTGCTGCATCGGAATACGTATTTGACGAATCTATCATGTAGGGCGCAGGAATGATATAAATGGGTGTTTGTTCATCATCCACCAAAAGAATGGAACCGTCCTCCTGCATGATCGGCATCAAACCGTCAAGTTGCATGACGAAGGAAAACTCATAGCAATCCCGTGGTTGGTTGACAATGATGCTCTCTTTGATGTTGTAGCCAAAAACCTCATATTTGAGATCAACGCTATCATAGACATTCTCGTATAATAAAGATGACGAAAGCGTATCTGGGAGGAATGAGGTTTCCGCTTCAGTGGAAACCGACATAGCTTCGCTGCCGTCTTGAATCTGTGCTTCCACAGCTCCGTGGAACTGAAGTGCTTTTTCAGCAAATACGGCATCCGATTGTGTAACGGAATAAGATGCATCCTCCGTTGTAGTTGGTGTCGTAATCTCGGATACTCCCTGTTTTGGCATCGGTTCCGTAGCTTCCGACACTGAAGCAGATTCAGAAGTCTCTGGATTTAAGGTACTGTCTTCCGGAGAAGTCGTTTGCGTAACGTCCTCCTCAGCATCGGCGGATGTGCCAAACAAAGACAGGTGGACAGAATAATCGCCAAACGAGGTAGAAAACAAGTCACCACCCTGCAGATTTGCTGCAAAGCTCAGGTACTCCTGCCCGTTACGGGCTGAATACACCTTGGCTGTGTTCACACTATCAAAATAAAGAGTATTGTCAATATCCTGCCACTGTCCGTTTTCATCCTCGTAATGGACAGGAGTGGCATACTGTACTGCAATGTAACTGCCGTCATTCATGCGAAATTGCTTGATGTTTTCTTCGCGCAGTGCCTCTACTTCAAAGGAAATGTCTGCTGGCATCGATTCTTCTGCCGCCAGTTCTTCAAAAGGCGCAATGATATCCTCCGACTCCTCTGATAAAACAACATCTTCTGGCGTGAATTCATCTTCGTCCACGGCAAGAACCTGCACTGGAAGGAGTTAAATTAGCATAGCAAGCGTTAAAAATACTGCAAGGGAACGCAGAAAATGAGATTTCATTGTTTTTCTCCTCTCTAGCTTTGTAATTTAATTGCTATGTTTATTCTGACCTTGTGACCCTATCTCAACTACCCATTGGAATCATCTCCATCGTGTCATAGGGCAGAAACACCCCTCAATATTATATTTCTCAAGAGCTCCCTAATCAGATATTTTTCAATTTAGATTTTGTAAGAAATGCACATTTGGCCGCCTTTACTTTTGTCCCATACTGTACATTTTGATTATATCAGACGACTATCCTAAAAACAATATAATTCTAAAAATCGTGAAGAAATAATTTGAATTACTGTGAGTTGCGTTTCTGGACTCAGCGCCAGCAAGTCTTGTAGCATCCCGCTGATAACTAAATAAACAAAAGATGCCTGACTACTCACATTATTTGGTGTCAGTCCGGCATCGATTTAGTTTTCAGATTCTATACCGTTTCCGGCTATAGAGATATCCGTGTAACAGTCCTTACTCTTGAAGCACCTGCGCAGATAATCATGTCCGCCGTCAACTGTACACGCACAGCAACTACAGGTCACATACTGGTGTCGGTCAGTAGATTCGATTACATCGCCGCACAGATCGCAGTGGATAGCATTTTTGATTATTTTCACAGTCTGTGTCCTCCTGTTACAATCATATTTGCCTTGGAAGAGTGGCAGCAGCTACGAGCCGAGGCGTCTCGTTGCCTAATCTGTTAGAATAGGAAGGTAATGGTCTGACCTGTTCCTCCAAAGGCTTCGCGCCCGTAGATAAGTCAGTCAGCCATCCTCCTATTCGCAGCGTTCGATTTGTGCAGGTTGAGCTGTGTGTTCGTGTCACCAAACAGATAGAATCGGCAATGGGTAAGGATGGCTTAAGTCCATTGCAAATTCTTTTCAGGAGTGACAAATATGAACGCGCAGGTATTGATGTTTCCAGCAGAAAGAGCACCGTGGCCGTGCCTCGGCCTTTTGGCGAGGTTGTGAAGCTGCCCTTCGATGTGCGCCACAGTGCCGAGAATCTGGCGGCACTGGCAGAGCAGCTCAAATCCATCGAGGGTGAAACACGGGTGGTCATGGAACACACCGGATGCTACTATGAGAGCGTCCGGTGTGCTCCATGAGGCCGGACTTTATGTTTCAGCGGTAAACCCTTTTCTCATCAAGGAATACGGTAACAATTCTCTCCGTAAGGTCAGGCGGATGCGATGAAAATCGCCAAATACGCTCTTGACAACTGAGCCGAATTGCGGGATTATACTCCTGTGGATACAATTCGATACGAACTGAAAACCCTGAACCGGCAGTTCCAGTTGGCCTCCAAGCAGAAAACCACAACCGCAAACAACCTCATCGCGCTTCAGGAACAGTCTTTCCCCGGCATCTGCAAGCTGTTTGACAGCCCTGTGCGCAGCGACGGCACACAGAAGAGGCTCATGACTTCTGGCACGTCGATTGCGTCCGAAGCGGCAGTCAGAACGCTTTTGCCGAGCGCTACCGCAAGTGGTGCAAGCGAAACCGCTACCAATTCAGCATGGAGAAAGCCGCCGAGGTGTACGCTCTGGCAAAATCTGCTGTTGTGCTGGCGCAGAAAACCTCCGTCACAAAAACGCTTGTTCAGGAAGCGGCGAATCAGCTCACAGCAATCTTCCACAGCGTGGAAACTTACCGCAGTGAGATGAACAAGCTGGCTTCTCAGCTCCCGGAATACCCAGTTGTCATGGAAATGTACGGCGTTGGGGAATCCCTCGGCCCGCAGCTCATGGCGGAGATTGGGGATGTCCGCCGCTTTGAGCGGAAGCAGTCGCTTGTTGCCTTTGTAGGTATTGACCCGGCACCGAGCGAATCTGGCGACTATTGCTCTCGCAGCAACAGGACTACAAAACGCGGCTCTCCCTATCTGCGCAAAAAGCTGTTCAACATCATGACCGTACATTTACAACGTGCCCCAGCGGATGAGCCGGTGTTCCAGTTCCTGGACAAGAAGTGCGCCGAGGGTAAGCCGTACTATGTTTACATGACCGCTGCGGGGAACAAATTTCTGCACCGTTACTACGGCAAGGTGATGGCTTTTTCTCTACTCTTGAGGGGCTGCCGCCTGTGGACATGGATTCAACCGGTCTGCATCACGCAGAGTAACCATCTGCTATCTGACCTTTCAGGTCGGCGCTTTTGCGGCGTCCTTTTTGTGTCGCAATTCTTCTCTACCTGTTGCCTGCAAATTTTTCTTCTGTCAAGTCCGCTTTTGGACTTGACTTTTTATTTGCAGGCTTATCTCCGCTCTACAAACCATCGGCAGATGTTGTTTCCGGTAAGGTCCGCACTGCGTTCAAAAAACAGATGGCTCTGGTGACCGTCGATTCATATCGTATAGCGGTCGCCCTAGCCTCCAGCTTTCAGTGCGGGAGTTTGACGGATATTGGACACACGGTCTATCTCATATTTCTCTCCTTCCTCCCAAGTGATGATCCATGAGAACATCGTGCCGTCAGCGGCAAAATCAGCTTTGACGGCTACATATACTTTCAGCGGCTTATTCACCGTAGCAGTCTGCATCATCCGGCACCTCCATGTTGGCAAGGAACTTGCTCTGCGCCGAGATTGGCGGCTCTATCAGCTTATAGCCCTTCCACTTTAGTACACGGAATTTAAAATCAAGCAGTTCCGCTGGGACGCGGAGCATTGCAGCAGCAGAGAAAAAAGTGGTATCACGGTTGAGTGTTTCAAGGACATCCTGGTCTCTGAGTAAATACTCGGCAGCAAACAGATTGGCGTCCTTCTCCAACAGCGAGCTCTCATCGAATAGGCCGATATCGTGAAATGCGTGAATACCCGAATGACGATGTAGCGCCGCATGACCCAGCTCATGGGCTACAATGATTCGCTGAACCGCTTCCGGCAGGTCACAGTTGACCGTGATCGTTTGTATCCGCTTGCTCTCTAAGTAAAACCCTTTTATGGCATCTGGGGCGTTTCCGAGAGCCTGACTGAGCAGAAGGATGTTCATATCCTCGCAAAGCCGGAACGGATTGCTTTCGTGGTATTTCTTTTGTAGGGCTTCTACTGCGCCGCACACTTCTGCGTATGACACAGGCTCACCTCCTCCTTATGTAAAATGGGTATACTGCCCCCATGCTGTAATTATACAACGGTAACTGTCCCATAAAACGGACATCACTTATTTTTGCGACCGAATTTTACCTTTGCTTCATCCTTACAGGCGACATACGCCCGCATGACCGCCTCAAAGAACTGGTCTTTCTGTTCCTGGGACAGTTTACCACCTGCGAACAACGCAGCATTGTCTCGGAGGAGCTGGTCAACATCACGGGCTCCAGAAGATCCGTACCGTTCACGGGCTTCTTCAAGATAGCCGTCTTTCTCAATGTCGGCCATTGGGTCGAGGCAGGAATCGTCGGAAAGATACTTTGAGGATACGTTCAGCGCTTTTGCGAGCTTCAACATCGTGGAAGCCCTGGCAATTGCGCCGCCGGACTCATAGGAAGCAATTGTCCGCTTGGAAACGCCAGTGCTATCAGCAAGCTTTTGTTGGGTCAGACCCGCTTGCTCTCTGGCTACCTTGATCTTGTCCGAGAAAGTCATAGGATACCTTCTTTCGATAAATTTCATCTCGCAACTTCATCAACTTCATCTGAGCTATTGACAAAACTTCATTGTCAGACTATTATGTAGGCGAAGTTTGATGAAGTTACGCATATAATATACTTCACTTTCTTCACCTTGTCAATAGGTTTTGATGAAGTTTTGTTGAAGGAGATGGAATTATGCAGAATCACGCCATTCTCCACAGTGATCTGAATTGCTTTTACGCTTCCGTTGAGACAATGCTCGATCCACGCCTCCGGGGCAAAGCCATTGCGGTCTGTGGAAGTACAGAAGGCCGCCAGGGGGGGATTGTCCCAGCAAAGGAATGCTGCGTTTATTGGTTCGAGTAATAATTGTGCTCAATTTGTATTTGAACTATTGACAATCAGCGGTTCAACAATTATAATTATCGTACCAACTCAAGGAGGAAAGATATGTCACGTCAATTTGATGAATACATGGAAGGAAAATTCGAAGTGCTCGGTGAAACATATGAGGTTGTTGAACCTGAGAATTTTGAGGAATTAATGCAAGCGCTCCATGTTAGGGAGGTAATCCAAACCGCCATAAGTAGCCTTATGCATGACGAAGATTCTAGCAGACTTTGTACACTTATGGACAAGCAGAACGATTTCATCCAGGAATACCTTGATTCCATCGGAAATTTTGACAACCGCTACCTTATCAGCAACATTGCTTTTCTTGCTAAAAAAAATAGCCTGCGCATCGGAGAAATTGAAAATATGCTTGGTCTAAGTGCAGGTTATATTTCCAGGACAGCCAAGGAGAATTCTGCAAAAAAGCTAAGCATCGATGTCGTATGGAAAATCGCTCGTTTGTTTGAAGTTGACATCAGACACCTACTGGAAACGGATCTGCAGATTCCAGATTCCAATTCTGACCTTGCAGCCAAATTCCTTGAAAAAGTCTACCGAGATACTGAGTCTGGTCTTGTTGAATGGCAGTGCAATGGCGGAGTCATAGCAGCACTCGATGATAGCTTTTCTGGATCTGGTCTTGTCACTTACGAAAAGGACAAGCCGTACTATCACTCTATGTATTTGAACCGAGATGCTCGTTTCGTGCTTGCGGATGATATCTTCGCCTGCGAGAATATTGCTCTTGAGGCGGAAGTACTAATCGTTCCGTTTTACCTTGAAAGTTCGGGTGAGCAAGCCATGCAGTATGAATTCATCTTCCGACACTCCATCGATGATGAAAACGACCCCAAATATGGGTCCTACTATTTTACTCGCATGTTTACGACAGCTGATGACCCCTTCTCCCATCTGGACAGTCCTGCAGGCAGATTGTATAAGTTGCTCAAGGATCGTGAATACGATACAAGAATGTCGTCGGGGGCCAAAGCCGTCATCACCAGCTATCTGAAGTCTGGACTGAAGTAATCGGAGGTACCTATATATGGAAGAAAACATTGTTTCCAAGCCTCACCTCATCAAAACCCCCGTTCACAAAATTCCTATCGGGGAGCCCGTTAAAAATCCAGACGGGCACTACAGCATTCGGATTAAGAAGCCGAAAGGAAACGAATACGAGGAGCTATCCCTTGATCATCTGATTTCGATGGTGGTAATGGAAGCAGACTCCCATCCTAAAACAAAGCAGGTTCCTCATTTAGAGGGAGCCGCTTCCACCTAGTAATTTAATAGGCTCAAGACGAGCGAAACCAGTGTGAGTTTGGCCGACACGAGCATCTTACGGATACCATATCCGTGGATGTTTGTGTCGGCTATTTTATTTTTCACGAAAGGAGGTATTTGTCTATGACCCAAGTCAAGGATCTAAACCGAAAGCGAGTATGCGATATCAGCGATGATGGAAAGAGTGCCTACATCCGCCGTGGAGACTGCATAACCAAGATTACCGCCGACACGGACGGCAATCTTAAGGTCACTTACGAAAAGTCCATCAAAGCATCATAATCCAGCAATCACTAACAACGATCCGCCAGAACGCAAGACGACAGTGCGGGATCTGAGTTCTCTCTTATGGGAGAAGCAGGTCTCACCCTGCCGTCTTTTCTGTTTCCAGCGGATTTTGCGGCTCTGGACGGATTCATCGGATCTGAAAGGAGCTACATATGAAAATCAAATACGCATTCTTGGACGGAACAGTGACGGAGGTCGAGGTTTCTGACGAAATCGGTGCCGTCATCATCGACAGCCGTAAGGCGGAGCACGCGCAGGACGAGCGTCATCGCTACCATTGCTACTCCTATGACGCCATCGACTACGAGGGCGAGGAGTACGGTGCTTGCGACGAATATGCCGTAGAGGATGATTCGGCAGAACAGACCGCGCGTATCCGAGAAGCCTTCTCGCATTTGACTGCCACCCAGCAGCGCCGGCTTCGACTGTACGCAAACGGCAAGACCCTGCGGGAAATCGCTGCCATCGAAGAGGCCAGCTTTCAGTCTGTTTCCGAGTCCATCGAGGCAGGCAGAAAAAAGTTTTTGAAAATTTTCCGCCAGACACCCTGACAAATCCACGATTTTTCTGGGTACACCGGAAGGCAACAAAATACAAGCCCTCCGGAAAGGACGGTAACCCGTATGAGACACAGCTTGAATATCCGTGTTTCAGACAAACCCAGAAACGGCGGCGTAGTTGCTTGCAGAACGGTCAGCATCCGCGAGAAACTCTTCACCTTGCTTCTGGGTCCCAAACAGAAGGTCATGGTTGTGGTTCCCGGCAACTCGGTCGAGTCCATTGCCATCACCGAAGTTCCGATGGGAGGTGGTGTACATGAGTAAGGTCAAGCTCCTGCTCGATGTGGTCGAGGATCTTCGCTCCCTGGCGGACAGCGTTCAGGCTGTGGCAGATGCCATGCTGCAGAATGAGCCGACTGTCGATGCAGAGCCGAAGACGCCTGCACCTGCTCCCCAAAAGGAGCTAACGCTGGAAGAAGTCCGAGCAGTCCTCGGTGAAAAGAGCCGAGCCGGATTCACGGCCGAGATCCAGGCACTCCTTAAAAAGTACGGTGCTTCGAAGCTTTCCGGCATCGACCCCAAGCACTACGAGGCACTGCTCAAGGATGTGGAGGTGCTGAAGGATGCCCCCTAATCGTCACGCAGTCCTCTCGGCATCTTCCTCCCACCGCTGGCTCCACTGCAACCCATCCGCAAGGTTGGAATTGGAGTTCGAGGACAGAGAAACGGAAGCCGCAGCCGAAGGCACAGCCGCTCATGCGCTGGCAGAACACAAGCTCCGCAAGGCGCTGAAGATGCGCTCCTCCCGCCCGGTCAGCAAGTACGACTCCGACGAAATGGAGATTTACACGGACGGCTACCTGGAATTCGTTCTGGAAGCCATCGTGGAAGCCCGGCAGGACTGCCCGGACCCAAAGGTGCTCATTGAGCAGCGGCTGGACTTCTCCTGCTATGTGCCGGACGGCTTCGGCACCGGCGACTGCCTCATCGTGGCAGACAAGCTCCTCCACATTATCGATCTGAAGTACGGCCAGGGCGTGTTGGTGAATGCCGAGGAAAATCCGCAGATGATGCTGTATGCGCTCGGCGCACTCCGTATCTTCGATTGTCTCTACGACATTGAGACGGTTTCCATGACCATCTACCAGCCGCGCCGAGAGAATGTCAGTACCTGGGTCATTTCCGTTGCCGAGCTTCGGGATTGGGCGGAAAAGACACTGAAACCCAAGGCCCAGCTTGCCTTCAAAGGCGAAGGTGAATACTGCCCCGGAAGCTGGTGCCAGTTCTGCAAGGCGGCGGTCAAGTGCCGCGCCAGAGCCGATGCCAAGCTCCAACTTGCCAAATACGAGTTTGCCCAGCCGCCTCTGCTTTCCGATGCGGAGATCGGCGACATTCTCGGCAAGCTGGACGACCTCATCAAATGGGCAAATGAACTCATGGTCTACGCCCAGGAAGCAGCGGTCAACCACGGAAAACAGTGGCCCGGCTACAAGCTGGTGGAGAGCCGCACCAATCGCAAGTACACCGACGAGGATGCCGTTGTCGCTGCTGCCCGTGCGGCCGGGTATACCGACATCTTCAAGAAGTCCCTCATTCCCATCACCGAGATGGAGAAGCTCATGGGCAAAAAGACCTTTGCCGAGGTGCTCGGCGGTCTGGTCGTCAAGCCCAAAGGAAAGCCGACGCTCGTTCCCGCATCCGACCGGCGTCCGGCTATTACGACCACGGGTGCAAAACAAGACTTTACCGACTATAAAGGAGAACTGTAATTATGGCTAACAAGATGAATTCGACCAAAGTTGTGACCGGCGTTGTCCGCCTGTCCTACGCAAACGTGTGGGAGCCTGCCTCTATTAACGGCAGCAACCCCAAGTATTCCGTGTCCCTCATTATTCCGAAATCCGATAAGCAGACCCTCGACGCTATCAACGCAGCCGTGGACGCTGCCATCAAGGAAGGCGTCGCCAAGTTCGGCGGGAAGATTCCCAATAAGGCGGCTCTGAAGCTCCCGCTCCGTGACGGCGATACTGAGCGTGACGATGAAGCCTACAAGAACAGCTTCTTCGTAAACGCCAACAGCACCACCGCGCCCCAGATTGTGGACCGCAGCGTCCAGCCGATCCTTGACCGCTCCGAGGTGTATTCTGGCTGCTATGCCAGAGTGTCCGTCAACTTCTACGCCTTCAACTCCAACGGCAACCGCGGCATCGCCTGTGGTCTTGGCAACATCCAGAAGGTTCGTGACGGTGAGCCTCTCGGTGGCAAGTCCTCTGCGGCTGACGATTTCGCCACCGACCTGGACGACGACTTCCTGTCCTGAGAAAGGAGTGCAACACAATGGAACTGATTCAGAACATCCTGGTAACCGCCCTCCTTGGCATCTGGGCCTGCCTCAGCATCGGCTTCTTCGTTTGGTTGGTGCAGGGCATCAGCAATGACCACAAGCGTGAAAAGCGTGAGAAGGAACAGGCTTCCCGTGACCTGGAATACCACGAGAAGCGCATGAAGGAATTGAAGTAACCCCAGACGGCTCTGTGGGTGGCAGAAATTGACCTCTGCCACCCATATTCCGTAGGAAGGAATGCGTATGAAAACACTTAGCATCGATATTGAGACCTTCTCCTCCGAGAACCTCACCAAATGCGGCGTGTACCGCTATGCCGAAGCCCCGGATTTCGAGGTACTGCTTTTCGGCTACTCAGCAGACGGTGCTCCGGTGAAGGTCGTGGATCTGGCTGCCGGAGAAACGATTCCTGCTGATGTCCGCTCTGCGCTGACCGACCCTGCCGTGACCAAATGGGCGTTCAACGCACAATTCGAGCGCGTGTGTCTGTCCCGCTATCTTGGATACCCAACCGGACAATATCTCGACCCGTCCTCCTGGCACTGCACGATGGTCTGGGCGGCGACCCTTGGACTGCCGCTTTCGCTGGAAGGCGTCGGTGCCGTGCTGGGTCTGGAAAAGCAGAAGCTCAAAGAAGGCAAAGACCTCATCCGGTATTTCTGCACTCCGGCAAAAGCAAGAGACGGTTCGCCCATTCGACATTATCCGACAGATGCGCTGGAGAAATGGTCGCTTTTCAAAGCCTACAACCTTCGGGATGTGGAAACGGAAATGTCCATTCAGCAGAAGCTCTCCAAGTTCCCGGTCACGGAGTCGGAGTGGCGTAACTACACCCTCGACCAGCAGATCAATGACCGGGGCATCATGCTCGACCGCACCCTCGTCACCCAGGCGATTCGCTGTGATGAACGCTTCAAGCGGACGCACATGGAGCAGGCTCGCTCCGTCACCGGCTTGGATAACCCCAACAGTCCGGTGCAGCTCAAGGCGTGGCTTGCCGAAAAAGGCGTGGAGGCAGATTCACTCTCCAAAGCCGCCGTGGCAGATATGCTCGAAAAAGCGGACGGTGAAGTGGAGCTGGCGCTCTCCCTGCGGCAGGAGCTTGCCAAGAGCAGCGTCAAGAAATACACCGCCATGCAGACGGTAGTCGGCTCGGATGACCGTGCCAGAGGGCTTATCCAGTTTTACGGGGCCAACCGCACCGGCCGCTATGCCGGTCGGCTCATCCAGGTGCAGAACCTACCGCAGAACCATCTGCCGGATCTGGACACCGCACGGGCACTGGTCCGCAGCGGCAATACGGACGCCGTGGAAATGCTCTATGATTCCGTACCGCTGGTACTGTCCGAGCTTATCCGCACCGCCTTTGTGCCGAAACCCGGCTGCCGTTTTTATGTGGCAGACTTCTCCGCCATCGAGGCGAGGGTCATCGCATGGATCGCTGGGGAACATTGGCGGCAGGAGGTTTTTGCAAAGGGCGGCGACATTTACTGCGCTTCCGCTTCGCAGATGTTCCATGTCCCCGTAGAAAAGCACGGCGTCAACGGCCACCTGCGGCAAAAAGGCAAGATCGCCGAATTGGCTCTCGGCTACGGTGGCTCAGTGGGCGCACTGAAAGCGATGGGCGCACTGGAGATGGGGCTGTCCGAGGACGAGCTTCCTGCCCTGGTTTCCGCATGGCGACAGGCGAATCCGAAAATCGTGCAGTTCTGGTGGGCGGTTGACCACGCTGTGATGGACGCTGTTACCCGTAAGACCACCACGAAAACACACGGCATCATATTCTCCGCCAGAAACGGGATGCTGTTTATCACTCTGCCGTCCGGCAGGAGCCTTGCCTATGTGAAGCCAAAGATCGGAGAGAACCGTTTTGGCGGCGACTGTATCACCTATGAAGGCGTCGGCGGCACGAAGAAATGGGAACGCATTGACAGCTACGGTCCAAAATTCGTAGAAAACATCGTCCAGGCAACCTCACGAGATATCCTCTGCTACGCCATGCAGACCCTTCGCTGCTGCTCCATCGTTATGCACATCCACGATGAAGTGGTCATTGAAGCCGACCGCCGGATGTCCCTGCAGGCTGTCTGTGACCAGATGGGCAGGACGCCGCCCTGGGCAAAGGGGCTGCAGCTTCGCGCCGATGGCTACGAGACCGATTTTTACAAGAAAGATTAACGAGGTAACGCCTATGAGCATCAATAAATTCAACAGCGAGGGCTATTACGATCCAACCACCTATGAAGCCCTCACCAATATAGAAAAGGAAGAACGCGCCCTCCGCGCATTCCGCCCCATCGTCTACATCTGCTCACCCTATGCCGGGGACGTGACCGCCAACGTGGAGAACGCCCGGAGATACAGCCGCTTTGCCGTGGACGCCGGATACATTCCCATTGCGCCGCATCTGCTGTTTCCACAGTTTCTCAGTGACGACAATCCAAAGGAGCGTCAGCTGGGGCTGTTCTTCGGAAACGCCCTCATGAGTAAATGCTCCGAGGTGTGGGTGTTCGGAGAATACATCTCTTCCGGCATGGAAGCGGAGATCCGCAGAGCCAAATGGAAGAACTACCGTCTGAGGTATTTTACGACTACATGTGAGGAGGTAACCGACTATGCGTGAACTGAACATCGCCTACGGCAACAACCGGCAGGCAAAGAGATGGGTCAACAAGACCATACGGTTTGACGATCTGAAGGAACGGCTCCGAGTGCCTATCCGCACCACCGAGTCCGCCGAGGAATATGCGAAGATGAGCCGCGCCCAGCGTGACGCCGCCAAAGACCACGGCGGCTTTGTGGCGGGCGTGCTGAAGGGCGGCAGACGCAAGGTCGATACCGTGGAAAGCCGCTCGATGGTGGCGCTTGACGGCGACCGCATCGACGCCGCTTTTCTGGAAGGCTATGAAACGCTCTGCCCATATACCTCCGCACTGTACACCACCCACAGCAGCACAGAGGAAAATCCCCGCGTCCGGCTGGTGTTCCCGCTGACCAGGGATGTGACCCCGGAGGAATTTGTGGCGGTGTCCCGCTATCTGGCTCAGATGCTGGGCATCGACTATTTTGACGAATGCTCCTACCAGCCCAATCAGCTGATGTACTGGCCGTCCACGCCGGCTAACGGTTCCTTTGTGTATAAGGAGACAGACGGCGGCTGGCTCGACCCCGATGCGATTCTCACAAAGCACCCGGAATGGACCGACCCTACAAGACTGCCCACATCTTCCAGGGAAAGCAAGGCGAATACCACCGCACAGCAAAAGGTGCAGGACCCGCTGACCAAAGAGGGCGTGGTGGGTCTGTTCAACCGCACCTATTATCCCATCAGCAAGGCGCTGGAGGCATTTCTCTCCGATATCTATGAGCCGACCGACAATGAGAACCGCTGGCACCTGATCGCGTCCTCCAGCATGGCGGGCGTAGAGATCAAGGAGGATAAAATCGTATACAGCCACCACGCCAAAGACCCGGCTTACCTCAAGCTGTGCAACGCCTTTGACATCGTCCGCACCCACCGCTTTGGCGATCTGGACGAAAAAGCGTCCTATGAGGCGATGTGCGAGTTCGCCATGCAGCAGGATGAGGTAAAGCTGCTTGCGGCAAGCGAACGGATGGCGGATGCCGAGACGGATTTCTCCGGCAGCGAGGATACCGACTGGCAGAAGCGTTTCCAGTATGAACCCCGCTCCACGGTGCTAAAGAACAACCTCCACAACATCACGCTCATCCTCCAGAATGACCCGCAGCTCCAGAATATCGTGTTCAACCAGCAGCTGGACGGCATGGAGATCAAGGGCGAGGTGCCCTGGAAGCACCCGTCCAAATACTGGAGGGACGCTGACGATGCCCAGCTGATCAGCTATGTGGATTCCCACTACGGCACATTCTCCCAGCGCAATTATCAGATCGCTGTAACCAAAGTTGCGGACGACCGCTCCTACCACCCCATCCGTGAATATCTGGCGGCTCTGCCGG
>OHAS01001548.1_pt1 | contig 18115 bp, 15 predicted proteins | sample 1577131 | NCBI WGS metagenome assembly OHAS01 (sample SAMEA3541566, study PRJEB24748) | human gut metagenome | biome: human gut; feature: human-associated habitat; material: faeces | place: China | collected 2012 | reverse complement strand
AAAAACTTCCATTCAAAAAATGGGAGTTTTTCTGTTACCGGAGTATCATATTTGCAAGGTGTGATTTATAAAGTATCTTGACAGAGGTACCGACCCTGTTATAATATTAAATCTGATAAAGGGGAGTAACCTACGTTTGGAAATCTGCGTTTGCAGTGTCGTCAGTACGGTGGAAACATCCGGCGCTGCAGGGAAATGGTGAGACTTTTATTGCATTTTTTGTTGTGCAATAAAGGTTTCTTTTTTTACATCATTTTATCAAAAAAATCCTTTATTGCATAAAAAAATTACAGTCGGTGAATATTTGCAAAAAAGGAGGCAAAGGTAATGAAAGAAATTTATCAGCAGACAGCAGAAGAAGTTCTCGAGCGTGTGGAAAGCAGGGAATCAGGGCTTACCGATGAACAGGTCAGACGGTCCAGAGAGAAGTGCGGATGGAATGAGCTTGCAGAAGGAAAGAAAAAAAGTATTTTGCAGATCTTTTTTGAACAGTATAAGGATTTTCTGGTGCTGATCCTGATCGCATCGGCAGTGATATCCGGTATGCTTGGAGATGTGGAAAGTGCAGCAGTTATCGTGATCGTTATTACGATCAATGCGATTTTGGGAACCGTGCAGACCGTAAAGGCTGAGCAGTCTCTGCAGAGTTTAAAGAAGCTTGCCGGTCCGGAGGCAAAAGTATTGCGTGATGGTGTGGCGGTACAGCTTCCGGCAAGAGAACTGGTTGTAGGAGATGTGATCCTTCTTGAAGCAGGTGATATGATCCCTGTGGATGGAAGATTGATTGAAAATGCAAGTCTTAAGGTCGATGAAAGTGCTCTTACCGGAGAAAGTCTTGCGGTCGAAAAGAGTATGGACATTATTTTGGAGGAAGCACCGCTTGGTGATCGGACAAATATGCTGTTTTCCGGAAGCTTTGTCACATATGGGCGTGGCAGAGCGGTTGTAACGAATGTAGGAATGCAGACAGAGGTTGGAAAGATTGCGGGACTTCTGAAATCGACTTCGGAAAAACAGACGCCACTTCAGGCGAATCTGGATGATTTTGGAAAGAAGCTTTCCATTCTGATCCTGATATTTTGCGGAATTCTGTTTGCGATCAGTGTATTCCGCGGTGAGAAGATCAGCAGTGCATTTATGTTTGCAGTAGCACTTGCAGTCGCAGCGATTCCGGAAGCTTTAAGCTCCATCGTGACGATCGTCCTTTCTTTCGGAACACAGAAGATGGCAAAGGAGCACGCGATCATTCGTAAGCTCCAGGCTGTGGAAGGTCTTGGAAGCGTTTCTGTTATCTGTTCGGATAAGACCGGAACACTCACACAGAACAAAATGACAGTAGAAGATTATTATATTGATGGAAAAAGAATCACAGCAGATGCAATTGATGTAGCAGATCCGGCGCAGAGATGTCTTTTGAACTACAGCATTTTATGTAATGATTCAACAAATGAAAATGGAGTGGAGATCGGAGATCCGACGGAAACGGCATTGATCAATCTGGGCAGCCGGTACGGAATCGAGGCTGCAGGTGTAAGAAAGCTTTATCAAAGAGAAGGAGAGCTTCCATTTGACAGTGACCGTAAGATGATGTCAACACTTCACAGAATTGATGGTGAGAACCGGATGATCGTAAAAGGTGCGGTTGACCGGCTTCTGGAGCTGACAGACAGAATCTGGACAAAGGACGGAGTTCGGGAAATCACAGAAGCAGATAAAGAAAAGATCCAGCGCCAGAATCAGGAATTTTCAATGGAAGGGTTACGGGTACTGGCATTTACCTATCGTGAAATTCCGGAGAAGCATGTATTGACGACAGAAGATGAGAACCATCTGGTATTTCTTGGTCTGATCGCTATGATGGATCCGCCGAGGGAAGAATCAAAGGCTGCAGTTGCAGAATGTATAAAAGCGGGGATCCGGCCGGTCATGATCACTGGAGATCATAAGATCACAGCAGCTGCAATTGCAAAGAGAATCGGAATTTTACACGATCTGTCGGAGGCCTGCGAGGGCGCTGATATTGAAAATATGAGTGATGAGCAGCTGAGGGAATTTGTCCCGAATATTTCTGTGTATGCAAGAGTGTCACCGGAGCACAAGATTCGTATTGTCCGTGCATGGCAGGAGAAGGGGATGATCGTGGCAATGACCGGAGACGGTGTGAATGATGCTCCGGCATTGAAGCAGGCAGATATTGGTGTTGCAATGGGAGTGACCGGAACAGAGGTCGCAAAGGATGCTGCAGCAATGGTGCTTACAGATGATAATTTTGCAACAATTGTAAAAGCAGTGGAAAATGGACGCAATTTATATCAGAATATCAAGTATGCGATCCAGTTTCTTCTGTCAGGAAACTTTGGTGCGATCCTGGCAGTTCTTTGTGCATCCCTGGCAGGACTTCCGGTTCCCTTTGCACCGGTACATCTGCTGTTTATCAATCTTTTGACAGACAGCCTTCCGGCGATCGCATTAGGCGTGGAGCCGCACAGCAGTGAGGTGATGAATGAGAAACCAAGATCAGCAGACGAGTCAATACTGACAAAGGATTTTCTTGGTAAAATCGGCCTGGAAGGCCTGGTGATCGGTATGATGACGATGATAGGATTTTTGACAGGATATAACCAGAATGGTGCATTGCTTGGCAGTACTTATGCCTTCGGAACACTTTGTCTGGCACGTTTGTTCCATGGATTCAACTGCAAGTCGGATCATCCGGTTATCTTTACAAAACGTTTCTTTAATAATAAATGGCTTCAGGGAGCATTTGCACTTGGGGCAGTACTCATTACCGTTGTACTGACGGTTCCGGGATTTCATCTCCTGTTTAAAGTAGAGACGCTGGATCTGATGCAGCTTGGCTGTGTATATTTGTATGCGTTTGCAAGTCTTCCAATCATTCAGCTGCTTAAATGGATACGTATGAAATTAAGAAAAAGAGGAGAAAGATAGTGGATTTAAGCAAAATTGCTATAAAAAAAATCAGGGAGCTTATTGTGTTTACGGCACTTCTTGTAGTTGCCCTATGGAAATTCGATGTGGTGCTCAGCGTGCTAAAAGCAATATGGGGGATTATATTTCCGTTTGTGCTTGGCGGGGCGATCGCTTTTATAACAAATGTGCCAATGAGCTTTTTGGAAAAGAAAATTTTCGGAAGAGTAAAAAAAGAAAATAAGATAGTCGTAAAACTGGCAAGACCGATAAGTCTGCTCCTTACGATCATATTGGCGGTTGGTGTAATCGTACTGGTAATGTTCGGGGTGATTCCGCAGCTTACGCGGACAATGGGAACTCTGATGATGAGTATCGCTGATTTCATTCCGCAGATGCAAGGCTGGATTCGGGAATTTTCCCATAATAACCAGGAAATCATGAAGCTGGTAAATCAGGTGCAGTTTAATCCGGATCAGGCGATCAAGTGGGGAATAAGTCTTCTTGGAAATGGTGCAGGAAATATGATGAATACCACAATGTCGGCAGTTGGTTCCATAGTCAGTGGATTAGCGACCTTTTTTATTGCTTTTTCGTTTGCCTGCTATGTTCTTTTTCAGAAAGAAAAACTGCATGTGCAGATCCGAAAAGTAGTTTTTGCCTTTCTTCCAAAGAAAAAGGCAGATGCTTTTCTTAAAATTTGTTCTCTGACTTATCGGACATTTGCGAATTTTCTTGCAGGTCAGTGTCTGGAAGCTGTGATCCTCGGATGCATGTTTGTGGTGATACTGAGTATTTTGAGGATGCCATATGCACTTTTGATCGGAGTTTTGATTGCGTTTACTGCATTGATTCCGATTTTCGGGGCCTTTATCGGATGTGCAGTGGGAAGCTTTTTGATCTTTATGGTAAATCCGAAACAGGCAATTTTATTTATTATAGTATTTCTGGTGCTGCAGCAGATTGAGGGAAATCTGATCTATCCTCATGTTGTGGGTGAATCTGTAGGGCTCCCGTCAATCTGGGTTCTTGCAGCAGTTACGATCGGTGGAAACCTTATGGGAATTGTGGGTATGCTTGTTTTTATTCCGCTGCTTTCCGTGTTCTATACTATTTTTCGGGAATTCGTATATCTGCGCCTGAAAAAAAAGCATATCAAACAGGTAACAAAGACAGAAATAGAGGAATATACGGCGGAGGAAATTGCTGCTATAGAAGAAACGTCAGGAAAAGAACAGAGACCTTCAAAAGTTCAAAAAAAATGTTGACAAGAGATGGCAAGGCAAAAGAAAAGTAAATTGTTCGAAAAATAGAGTTAAAAACAAAAAATCATATTTTTTGAATAGAATATCAAATGTTCATATCCATCCCAAAATGCTAAACTATCACACGGTAAAGAAATGTGTACAAAGAAAAGGCATAAAAGAGGAGATAGAGGAATGGATAATAACAATAAAAGCAGTGTGGTTTACCAGGGTAAGATTCCTGGAAGAGTAAAGTACTCGTTTGCTTTTGGAGCATTGGGTAAGGATTTGATCTATGGAATGATAGCAACTTTTTCCATGATCTATTTTACAGATATCATTAAAGTAGCGCCGGCGTTTATCGGAACCATGTTTTTCGTGGCAAAGATCTGGGATGCGTTTAATGATCTTTTCATGGGAATGGTTGTTGATAATACAAGAAGCCGTTTTGGCAAATTTGTACCGTGGCTGGTGATCGGAACGTTGATCAACGCATTTGTATTTGTAATTGTATTTACAGATTTTCATTTATCAGGCGTAAGCCTTTGTGTTTTTGCATCTGTTATTTATGTATTATGGGGAATGACCTATACAATTATGGACATTCCATACTGGTCAGTAATCCCGAATCTTACATCTGATCCACAGGAGCGTGAAAAAGTATCCGTACTGCCAAGAATTTTTGCAAGTATCGGACAGTCACTGATCATTGCCGGATTTGGAGTACAGATCATCAAAGGTCTTGGCGGTGATTATACAGGATATCATAGATTTGCTTTGATCATTGCAGCAACATTTATTTTTACAATGGCTGTATGTGTACTGAATCTGCCAAAGATCCAGCATGATGTTGAGAAAAAAGAAAAAATGAAATTTAAAGACATCTTCACAGTCATCAGAAAAAATGACCAGTTAAGATGGGCAGTATTGCTGATTCTTTTATATAATGTGGCAATTCAGGCAATCATGGGAGTTGCGACCTATTACTTCAGTTATGTATGCAACAATGCCGGAATGTTATCTGCATTTATGATCAGTGCATCTGTTGCAGAGGTTGTAGGACTTCTGATCTTCCCGAAGGTAACAAAGATCTTGTCCAGAAAGCAGGCGTTTTTGTTTGCGTGTGTGTTGCCACCGATCGGATTGATTCTTCTTCTGGTGGTAGGAATTGTGTGTCCGAATAATATTGTTTTGACAGCGATTGCTGGTATTATTGTTAAGACAGGAACTGGTCTGGAGCTTGGATGTGCAACGGTATTCCTTGCGGATGTTGTGGATTATGGAGAATATGTTCTCGGAAACAGAAACGAGGGTGTTGTATTCTCTCTGCAGACCCTGATCGTAAAATTGACAGCAGCATTTACAGCGCTGGCTATTGGATTTGTACTGGAGCTTACAGGATATGTTCCGAACACAGTGCAGTCACTTGCAACACAGAATTCTATTCGTGTTCTGATGTGTGTAGTGCCGACTATCGGAGTTATTCTTGCATATGTTGTATTTAAGAGCAAATATAAATTAGATGATAAATTTATGAAAAAAGTCGTTGCGAAACTGAACGGCTCAGAAGAGAAATAAGAGCAGTCCCCTGTTTTAATTGTGAAAACAATAAACAGGGGATTTTTTGTATTTTATGTATATTGATAATATGCTATCATAAAATACAGTAAAACATCAGGGAGTATGGAGTGTGAGAGTATTTAGTATTATTTTGGCAGATGATGAACCGAATATCCTATATGGAATGCAGAAGGGAATAGACTGGGAGAGCCTTGGATTCTCTGTAGTTGGAACAGCACAGAATGGAAAAGAAGTGCTTGATATGATGGATGAATTTCATCCGGATTTAGTGATCAGTGACATAAAAATGCCTTTCATGGATGGTCTGGAGCTGGCAAAGAATATCCATGAAAATTATATGAATACAAAGGTGATCCTGTTTTCCGGATGGGATGATTTTACATACGCACGTCTGGCTATCAGTTATGGAGTTTCGGAATATGTGATGAAACCCATTGATTACGAGGAGATGCAACGTCTGCTCATAAAAATGTATCAGGAACTGGAGAAAGAATATAATGAAAAAATAAACCGTGTCCGGCTGGAGAATGCATATACACAGAGCTTGCCGTTATTGCGTCAGCAGTTTTTTTCCAGGCTTATGACAGAGGTTATGGAGGAGAAGGAATGCAGGCGGCAGATAAAAAATCTGAAGCTGGATCTTTCGGATCAGGTGTACTCAGTTATAGCAGTAAAAGTGGGAAAAGAAGGGAAGAAGGACATTCTCAGCGAACTGTCAATGAAGGAAACGTTGAAGGAAGCACTGGAAAAAATTGCACACGTTCATGAATTTGGTATGGGCGATAAAGAAGTATTTCTCCTTGGTGGCAGCAAGAGACATGAGATTGGGAAGATCACACGAAGTATCCAGGAAACAGCAGTTATGATCCAGCGTATTTTCGGAGCGAGGATTTCCTGCGGGATCAGCAACAGCGGAGAGAATCTGAAAGATATGCCGGCGTTGTATGCTCAGGCAGCAGAAGCATTGGATTATAATCTTGTTTTGCCGGAGGAGAGCTATACTTACTATAACGATATCATGCCGCATCAGGAGGAAGAGGACTGGAACTCTCAGGTGGAAATGATCGGAAAATCCATCACGTATTGTACGGAAGAAGAATTGAAAAAACAGGTCGGTGATCTGATCGCATGGCTGCATAAGGGTCACTATAATTTGAATGAATATCAGATCGTTATTCTGGAAATTTCTTTTTCTGTTGCCAGATTTTATAAGAAATACCAGATTACATCAGACGCAGAATTTGCGGGATCCAAAAAGATGGCGGTGAAGATCCTTTCGTTGAGCACGGGGGAAGAATTAGATCATTGGCTTTTGAATTACTGCCTTCTGATACGATCACTGATCCAGAAAAAACAGATCGACAACAATGTGGTTCTGGCAGAAAATGCAATGAAGATCGTGGAAAAAAAATTCCGGAATCCGGAGCTGAGTGTGGAGTCGATATGTGGAGAGTTACATGTTAGTACCTCCTATTTTTCGAAAATATTCAAGCAGGAAACAGGAGGTACATTCATTAATTATCTGATCAGTCGACGTATGGAAGAAGCAAAAAAACTGCTTTTGCAGACTGATTATAAGAGTCAGACCATCGGAGCGATGGTAGGGTATCCGGAGCCAAATTATTTCAGCTACGTATTTAAAAAAAACTGTGGAATCTCACCTGTAAAATACAGAAAATCTGCACAGTCAGATACATAGATCGGAAATAATATACAAGGAGCTGAAAATGAAAAATAAAAAGATAAGTATCCGTGTCATTTTTCCGGTGGTTATGTCTGCTTCCATTGCAGCCTGCATCATCAGCTGTATTCTTCTGTTTTCCTACTATTTTTCAACATATTTTCAGAAGGATGCCATAGAAAAAATAGGAAAGCAAAGGGATTTTCTGGCGCAGAGTCTGGAGACACAGATTGAAAATATCAATGTACTGATCAACAGGATCTACTATCAGAATATAAAGAAATATGATGTGGACAGTGCCAGGTTTGCGGAGGAAATGGAACAGCAGATATTTCTTGAAGAAAAGTGTCTGTATGGACTTGCCTTATACGATATAGACGGAGAAAGTATATGGCATTCAGGGACATTTGCAGAACAAGAGGATGCGAAAGAGATGGCCTGGTTTTTACAGGCAAAGGAGAATATTGAGACGATCAGTTACGGACGGCGGAGACTGGTACGTCCTCAGGAGGATAGTTATGTATTTGAGATCAGCCGTTATGTAGAATATATCAAGGATGGGAATATGAGATCAGGAATTCTTCTGATGGAGTATTATACAGATTCTGTGGATGAGATACTGTCGCATTACAGAAATCAGAAATCAGCTTATTGCTATTTGCTGGATGATCAGAAGAATATGCTCTATCATCCTTTTGATAAAGAGATCGCATCCGGATTATATAAAGAAAAGACCATAGAGTCTGCATTGTCCTGCAAAAATTATAGGATAGAAAAGGCGGATGGTCAGCAGTGGCTGATAGAGGGTCAGCAGATCGGTTACACAGGATGGAATATGGTGGTTGTAAATTCCATGGACAGTCTGGTATTGGAAAGCCATAATCTTCATTATCTTGTATGGTTTATACTCCTCCTGATCGGAGTGATCCTGATCTTTCTTGATACTCTTGTGTTTCACAATTTTACAAATCCGATTTACAGGCTGCTTCGGACAATGGAAAAATTCGGAAAAGGCGATTATAATGCCAGAGCACAAGAGGAAGGAATCGGCGAACTGAAAAATGTAAGTATACATTTTAATATTATGGCAGATAAGCTTCAGGAGCAAATGGAAGAGATACGCAGAAATGAGAGAGAAAAGCAGAAGATGGAGAAGAAGCTTCTGCAGTCACAGATCAATCCTCATTTTTTGTATAATACGCTGGATTCCATTATCTGGATGATCCGAAGTGAAGAATATGATGGTGCCGGGGAGATGGTCTCTCTTCTGGCTAAATTTTTCCGGATTTCCTTAAGTCAGGGAAAAGATATGATCACTCTGGAAAAAGAACTGGAACATGCTTCCAGCTATCTGGCCATTCAGAATATTCGTTTCAAGGATAAATTTGAATTTCATGTGGACGCAGATCCGGAACTGCTGAAATATTTTTGCCCCAAGCTATCTATTCAGCCATTGCTGGAAAATGCTATTTATCATGGAATGGATGGAATGTATGAGGATGGAGAAATCGAGATCCGGATCTATGAAAAGAATGGAGATATCAAAATCGATGTGTCAGATAATGGACCCGGTATGACACAGGAAAAAATAGATTATATCATGCACAATAAAGTAGTATCCAGCAAACGTGGTTCCGGAATCGGAGTGTGCAATGTAAATGAGAGGATACAGCTGATCTATGGAAAAAATTATGGAATTACGATCAGTAGTGAACTGGATGAGGGAACCGTTGCCACGATCACGATCCCGAAAATGGAGGAAATGGATGAGCAGTAAGAAAAAACATATCATTCTGATTCTGGTTCTGATCGCACTTATATCCTTTCGGTATATGACAGTGCGAAATCATAGGGCAGAAAAAAGCAGAATTACCATCGTCCTGCCACAAAACACACAGGAAGATTTAAGCAGTGTCCAGGAGGGAATCCGGGATTATGCTTATGACCATCAGATAAAGCTGGATGTCTGGTACAAAAAGCAGATGTCCGAAAAAAGTTTTGCAGAGCTGGTGAAAGAGGAAAAGCAGAATCGAAGCATGGGAATTCTTCTGGTATATCCGGAATTTTATCTGAAAAAAAATCAGAATGGTTACAAATATAAGGAAGTACTGGCACTTACAGATACCATGAAGGAGTCATTTTTGCATTATGCGGCATTTGTGCGGAGGGAACAGGAAGAAGAAACATACAGGATGCCAATCAGTGAAACTGTTTTGGGACAGATCAAAAGTGGCCGTAAGAAAGTGGTTTATATGGAAAATACATACAGACTTGGCTATGAATGTATGCAGATGATAGAAACTTACGGAAAGAAAAAAAAGATGGAGAGTATCTTTCTGCAGCCGTTAAAGCTTGATCGGGAAATTCTGGAAGCGGGCAGTCTGGATGCATTACTTGCAAGGTAGAGGGAGAAGATGAAGTGGAAAACTGAAAAATATAATTTTATACTGGCAGGTCTTTTTGTGCTGATGGCAGGTCTGATCGTGGCATGGAAGCTACCAAAGAGAGAAGACTGTTATATCCACATGGGAATTGCGGTATATGATCTGAATGATACCTTTATGGAGAAATATATACGGACTTTGCAGGATATGATTGAAAAAACAGAAATTGCAGGAAGGAAAATATCCTACGAAATCTATAATGCAGATGGAAAAAATAAGAAACAGGAAAAACAGCTGCAGTATATGTATGCGCAGGAGTATGATATCATGTTGGTTAACCTGGTAGAGCCTGCATCTGCAGCCAGTGTGTTGAATGAAGCGGAGGAGAAGGAGATCCCCGTCATTTTGTATAACCGTGAAGTTGCCGAGAAGGATCTTCAGATCGTGAAGGATGTCTGGTATGTAGGAACAGACGGAAAAGCTGCCGGAGAGATACAGGGAAAGCTGCTGAAGGAGCTTTGGGATAAGCAGAAGCAGAGCGTGGATCGGAATCAAAACGGAAAGCTGGACTACATATTGATTGAGGGGGAAGAGTCTCATTATGATACGATTCGGAGAACTAACGGATTTTTGGAGTCAGGAAGAGAATTGCCGTTAAAGCAGCTGGGAAACCTGACTGCGGATTGGAAACGGGAGATTGCCCTGGAAAAATTTGCGAAGCTGGATGAAGAGACGATCCGGAATACGGAGGCAGTCGTATGCAACAATGATGACATGGCACTTGGGGTCTATGATTATTACAAAAAACATCAGATGAAACTTCCGGTTATTATTGGAATTAATAACAGTCAGGAAATGAATCAGAAGATCCGACTCGGGGAAATCTATGGAACTGTGGATAACAATATGGAGGATCAGGCTGCAAGAATTTATGAGATAATGAAATCTGTTTTAAATGGAGTTATAGATAAATATGATAAAATCTGGTACAGTATGCCTTATGAAATTGTTAATAGTGACATATCAGAAGAAAAATGATACGATGAATGCAGAATAAGTATTCCCCGCTTTAGGTGCATGGAGCACTAAGCGGCGGGCCAAGAAGGGGGTATAATATGTGGTTTGTGTTTGCCTTGCTGTCTGCCGTATTTGCGGCGCTGACATCCATACTGGCAAAGGTAGGTATTACCGGTGTTAATTCGAATCTTGCAACAGCGATTCGAACGATGGTGGCGCTTGTCATGGCATGGGGAATGGTTTTTCTCACAAATACACAAGGTGGAATCACTGCGATCAGTAAAAAAAGCTGGCTGTTTCTGATACTTTCAGGTCTGGCAACAGGTGCCTCATGGTTATGTTATTATCGTGCTTTGCAGATAGGAGATGCATCTAAGGTTGTGCCGATAGACAAGCTGAGTGTTGTGATCACGCTGGTACTGGCATTTGTTTTTTTACACGAGAAATTTACAGCAAAATCGCTGATCGGATGTATTTTGATCGGTGCAGGAACATTATTGATGGTTTTGTAAAAAGGTATAAAAAAACTATACACAAAAGGAGAGGGCTATGAAAACACGAAAGAAAATTTCAGCAAGGCTTCTGGTGATCATGCTTGTTGCCACATTACTGCTTCCCTTTACATGGAATGTTCCGGTGGAAGCAGCCGAGACAAAACAGATCGATGTTTTGTTCAGCCATGATACACATTCGCATTTGAACAGCTTTTCAACCATCGTAGATGGAGAACAAAAAGAGGTTGGCGGATTTGCAAGGATCAAAACCCTGATTGATGAAAAGAAGCAGGAAGATCCGGACACCCTGGTGCTGGATGGCGGTGATTTTTCCATGGGAACCCTGATCCAGACCGTATACGATACGGAGGCGGCAGAGCTTCGAATGCTGGGATATCTGGGGTATGATGTGACGACTTTGGGGAATCATGAATATGATTATCGTTCAAAGGGACTGGCAAATATGCTGGAGGCTGCGAAGGATTCCGGTGAGACAGTACCGGCATTGGTGGTATGCAATGTGGACTGGGACAGTATGGAGCAGGATGGACTAAATGATGGCCAGAAGCAGATCCGGTCGGCATTTGAAGCCTACGGTGTGAAGGATTATGTAGTAGTTCAAAAAGGAGATGTAAAGGCTGCGGTAGTCGGTGTGTTCGGTAAGGATGCCCTGGAATGTGCACCGACCTGTGAATTAAAGTTCAAGGATCCGGTTGAGGCCGTAAAACAGACGGTAGAAGAGATCCGAAAAAATGAAAAAGTGGATATGATCGCTTGTGTGTCCCATGGAGGAACCTGGGAGGATGAGAACAAATCGGAGGATGAGATCCTTGCAAAAGAGGTGCCGGATATCGACTTGATCATCAGCGGACATACGCACACAGAGCTGAAAGCGGCAATTCAGCATGGGAACACATATATCGTATCCTGCGGCGAATACGGAAGAAATCTGGGATCACTTTCCATGACACAGAAGCAGGACGGACGGTGGGAGCTGACATCCTATGATCTGATCCCTGTTTCTGAGGATGTAAAACCGGACCAGGCGACACAGGAACAGATCGATGCCCTGATGGATGCGGTGGATAAGAATTATCTTGCCGATTTCGGCTATACAAGGGAAGAGGTTCTTGCTGAAAATGATGTTGAATTCAACAGTCTGGAAGAAATGGGCACGAAGCATGAAGAGTTGAATCTTGGTGATATCATGTCCGATGCATACATATATGCAGTGGAAAATTCCGAGTATTATGATGGTGATCCGGTTGATGTAGCCGTTGTTCCAAGCGGAACCGTGCGGGACACATACACAAAGGGCGATATCACAGTAGAGGATGTTTTTAATTCCTTTTCACTGGGGATTGGAAAGGACGGTGTTGCCGGATATCCGCTGATCAGTGCATACCTGACCGGAAAAGAGCTAAAGCTGGCAGCGGAGGTGGACGCTTCTGTATCGGATTTTATGACAACGGCAAGGTTATATTGCAGTGGATTGAATTTTGCATACAATCCACATCGGATGATCCTGAATAAGGTGACAGATTGTTATCTCACCAGGGCAGACGGAGAGCGGATCGAGATCCAGGATGACAAGCTGTATCATGTTGTGACAGATCTGTATACCGGCCAGATGCTTGGTTCAGTGATGAAAATGTCCTATGGACTGCTGTCTCTTGAACCGAAGGACAGGGATGGACATCCTATTGAAAATCTGGAAGATCAGGCGATCATGGAGGGTGACAGGGAATTAAAGGCCTGGGATGCGATCGCAAGATATATGCAGTCCTTTGAGGATACAGATGGCGACGGAATTGCCAATGTGCCGGAATATTATGAGACGACACATGGACGTAAGGTTGTGGAGGACAGCAGAAATATCATTGATCTGGTGAAGCAGCCGAATAAGTTTTCGGCAATGATCGCAGGTATTTGTCTGATCTTTATCGTGATCATTGTGCTTGTGGTATTTCTGATCCGAAGGATGATCCGCAGGATCAAAGTCAGAAAAGGAAAGAAAAATTCAAAATAAATATACGGCTGAGAAGAAATCTGTCGCTTTAGCGGTTAATAGAGGATAATCAAAGTTCTTGAGGGTTTGCCAAACTTGTTGAGGGGCTTTCGTGAGGATTTACCATAAAAACAAGCATAGTTGTTGAGAGTTCTTTGTGAGGGTCTTTTATGAGGGGCAAACTTGAGGGGCGAAAATGAGGGTCTGGCGGAAGCCAGACCCCTTTAATGTAAGAACGTTATTATTCGACGGGATATGGGATACCGTGATCGTTAAGTAATGCCTGTAGTAATTGAATGTATTCATTTTTTCGTTCAATTTCAATCCAGTTTGCCTGGCATAAAGAGCCGGCTTCTTCTAGTTCATATCTTGTGAGTTCATAATCAGTCCAGTTGAGGCATTTATGATTTTTACTGAATGCGCAATAGTTTTCCATGAAATTTTCCTCCTAAAATTCGTCGTTTTCAAGATAAGATACAGGGTTATAATCAGAAACACCGTTTAAGACAGGCAGAGCCCTTGTTGCATAAAGAAATCTGTTCCTAAAGTGCTCAAAATTGCGGAAACCACGCCCTAAGCGTTTTAAATCTTTGATTTTTCTGTTTAATGATTCAATGGGACCATTTGATAAACGGGTGTCATATATTTTTCCGTTTCCGATTTTTTCTACCATGATAAAAGAATTAATGATAGCTGTTGAGAAAAAAGTGCCTTATGAGAAATGTGAAAAATGTGACCGCACTGCTTACCAGAAAGCAAAAGAAAAATGCGATAACCGCAAAAGTCAGCTGGAAAAGAAATTTAAAAATATGACAACTGGTTATGAAAGTATCCTGTTCCTACTGGCATGGTACAGTATAACAACAACACTGTTTACCGCTATTCTTTCGCCAGTTTTCCTTAACGACTGTATCACCTTTTTCGGTGCGTTAGGAAAAGGAATGGGAAATTTGTTTCGGGAGTTTGTCATAGGTGCAGATTCTTTCGGACAGTTAAGCAGCGGAATACCTAACCGTATCCTTTCCGGGCTTATGTACTGGCTGATCGTAGCTATTGTTATGGGAATTTTATTTATAATAACCGGATTACTGATAGTTGGGATTGGCTATCAGGTTGGAAAAATCTACCGGAAATATTGCTGGGATATCCTCAGTATCATAGTGGCGATAACGAGTGCAGCTATTGTAATTTACTTTGGAGAATGGATTAAAAACGCTATTCCGATAAATCTCATGGTATTCCTATTACTATCACATGTTATTTATATTGGAATTCGATGTTATGTGAAAGGCTGGATGGTAGAACGGGGATATTATTAAGAAAAGAAACACAGGGAGATTTCATGGTACAATCATTTAAGGCAGAGTAGCGATAATTACTCTGCCTTAAATAGTATCTCAGATATTTTATATTCTTAAAATATTTTTTTCAACATTTCAGCAAAATCTTCAATATAATACCCGGAATTATCTTTTCGCCAGAAAGCACAGTATGTTTTTCGCACAGGCTCACCATTTCTAACGAGAGGAATACGATCAATCGTTGAATCAAACCATGTCTGATTTCCAATTACGTCAACCGGCATATATCCCTGTCCGGTAATGATTTTGAGCCGTGCTTCCTGAATGGAATCGGCGAAAAGATAGTCACCTTTTATTCCAACAATATCTTCATAATAGGATTGTTCTTCCCGCTGTCCGGCGGAATTGATGACAAGGATGCAGGGGGTATTTTTCAGTTCTGCGATTTCTACCATTTCCAGCCGACTCAGAGGATTATGATTGAAAATTTCTATATACATACGGCTTTCTGAGAGGATTTCATTGTTGTATAAATCTGAGAATGCCCGTCTCTGATCACTTAGAACCAGATCAACCTTGTCATTTTCCAATGCTTTATATAACTCTTCATGGCTTCCGACTATGATACTTACCTCAACAGTCGGGTACTTGGAAGAAAACTCTGCTACTGCTTCTGAAAGTTCATTGCCATGATAGCCTTTATAATAACCAATACGAAGAGTCGCATGATCGTTATCTGCGATTCTTTTTGTTTCCCGTTTTATCTGTTCAATATCGCTGACAAGAATGAGACTTTTTCTGTAAAAGTGTTCTCCTGCCGGTGTCAGTGAAAAGGTCCGGTTATGTCTGTCAAGAAGTTTTACTCCAAGCTCCTGTTCCAGTTTTTTTATCTGTTGGGAAATCGCTGACTGGGAAACATTACATTTTTCAGCAGCCTGATAAAAGTTCCCTGTTTCGATGATAGCCTGAAAATATTCAATCTGTCTAAACAGCATAGTATTTGTGCCTCCCTTTAAGTAGCAACATTATGTTGTATACCTGTTAAATTGAAGTATATATCAATTAGCGGAACTAATCAATATGATAAGTATAAAGATTTGATTGAGTATCGGACGTAAATTATACTAAAGGCAACTTAAGACAAGGAGACAAAGAAAATGGCAAAGAACCTGATTATTTATTACTCCCGCAAAGGAGAAAACTATGTAAATGGACGTATCGAAAACCTGAAGAAGGGCAATACCGAAGTCTGTGCGGAGTACATCCAGAAAGCGGTCGGAGGGGATCTTTTTGAAATTCAGACAGTGGAGGATTATTCCAAAGATTATCACACATGCACAGAAGAAGCTGCACAGGAAGTAAAAGTCAATGCAAGACCAGAGCTTACACAGTACCTGGATAATATAGACTCCTATGACAATGTGTTTGTCTGCGGACCTTGCTGGTGGGGAACTTTCCCGATGCCTGTCTTCTCCCAAATTGAAAGACTTGATTTTACCAGTAAAAAGGTGATGGTGCTTATGACACACGAAGGAAGCGGACTGGGAAGCAGTGAACGTGACTTAAGAAAAATGTGCAAGGGTGCGACATTTGGAAACGGAATGGCAGTACACGGTGCAGATTCTGCAAAAGCGGAAAAAGCTGTTGCAGCATGGGCAAAGAAAAATGTAGAAGAATAAAAAGGAGATTTGAGATTATGAGTAAAGAAGTAATGATCGTAACCGGTGCAGGACAGATTTCAATGGCGATCGCAAGACGTGTCGGTTATGGAAAGAAAATCGTGATGGGCGATAAAAATATGGAAAATGCAAAAGCGATTGCAAAAATTATGAATGAAGCAGGATTTGATGTGGAGCCGGTAGAAATGGATCTGTCTTCCAGAGAATCTATTTTAAATCTGATTGCAAAAGCGAAAGAATATGGCGAGATTAAGATGCTGGTAAATGGAGCCGGTGTATCACCATCTCAGGCTCCGGTTGAAGCAATCTTAAAGGTAGACCTCTATGGAACAGCGGTACTTCTGGAAGAGGTAGGCAAGGTCATTGCAAAAGGAGGCGTAGGTGTTACAATTTCAAGTCAGTCCGGCTGGAGAATGCCACAGCTGACAGCCGAGCAGGATGCACAGCTTGCAACGACACCGACAGAGGAACTTTTAGGTCTTGAGATTTTACAGCCGGATAATATCAGAGATACACTTCACGCATATCAGATGGCAAAACGCTGCAATGAAAAGCGTGTCATGGCACAGTCGGTAGAATGGGGAAAGAGAGGAGCAAGAATTAACGACATTGCACCTGGAATTATTGTAACACCACTTGCGATTGATGAATTTAACGGACCTCGTGGTGATTTTTACAAAAATATGTTTGCAAAATGCCCGGCAGGAAGACCAGGAACAGCAGATGAAATCGCAAATGTAGCAGAACTTCTGATGAGCGACAGAGGGGCATTTATTACGGGTTCTACTTTCCTTGTAGATGGCGGAGCGACCGCAAGCTACTACTATGGTCCGTTAAAGCCGGAAGTATAAGCGTATGAAGTGGTATAGGAAAATGAAAATCGTTATTGTTGCCATGTGTATGACAGTTCTTCTGCTGTCCGGATGTGGGAATGAATCCGCTTTAGAAACAAAAAATGAGGCAGCAACGGAGGCTGTAAACACAAATGAGCAGAATACGGAACCAGAGAGCGAGGAAGAAAGCATGACTATTAAAGTGAATGAAACGGAATATGAGGTAGTCTTAGATCAGAATGAGACTGTCAAAAATATTGTAGAAAACATGCCGTTAACTCTGGATATGCCACGATCACAAGATTAAAAGAGCGTGTGGCAGATTATGAAATACAGACGGAGCTTGCTGCTTCCACAGATATTGTTGAGTAAACTATTTTATTGATGAAAACGCTGATTTTTAATAAGGAGGTGCAAGATCGTGAGCAAAAAGATTACAGGTGTTTTACTGTGTATGCTGATGGGGGTCACTCTTGCTGCCTGTGGTAACAGTTCGGGAACAGACAATCCTAAAGGGCAGACAACAGATCAGTCAGAAGTGTCTTCTCAGGAGAAAGAGTCATTATCGGATACACAAACAGGAATAACAGCAGATACAGAAGAAAATTACAGCGAAGCAGAACAGACTTCGGAGACGAATAATACCCGTATCCTTGTAGCATATTTTTCAAGAGCTGATGATAACTATGGTGTTGGCGTTGTCGAAAAAGGAAATACCGAGATTATCGCTGAAATGATCGCTGAAGAAACCGGGGCAGACACTTTTAAAATTGAGAGAGCTACGCCTTATCCGGCAGATTATGACGCATGTACCGAAGAAGCACAGCAGGAACAAAGGAAAAATGCAAGACCGGAATTAAAAAATACATTGGATAATCTGGATGATTATGATGTGGTTTATCTTGGAATGCCTAAAATGGAGTACAGTTTATAGTAGTGTATAGCGTGTACCAAGTTATAATTAT
>OHAS01001541.1_pt1 | contig 18161 bp, 9 predicted proteins | sample 1577131 | NCBI WGS metagenome assembly OHAS01 (sample SAMEA3541566, study PRJEB24748) | human gut metagenome | biome: human gut; feature: human-associated habitat; material: faeces | place: China | collected 2012 | reverse complement strand
TGCGCCGCTACCGGGACAGCCTCATCGCCCGGTGCCGCCGGCTGGGGGTCAAGTTCCAGCTGGGCACCACCGCCACCAAGGAGTACATCCAGCAGATGCACCCCGACGCGGTGATCTGCGCCGTGGGCGAGGGCATCGATGCCAGCCTGTATGATGCCGCGGGCGTTGAGCACGACCGTCGCGGCCGCCTTGCCGCCACCTCCACCGGCGTCGAGGGCGTCTGGGCTGCCGGCGACTGCCGCCGCGGTCCGGCCACCGTGGTCGAGGCTATCGCCGACGCCGCCGAGGTCGCCCGCGCCATCGCCGGCGTGGACTTTAACAAGTACGCCGACTGCAACGAGCAGGCCGGTCGCGAGGACACCTGCTACGAGCGCAAGGGGACGCTCTGCCGCGATAAGCGCAACTGCACCAAGACCCGCTGCCTGGGCTGCGGCTCGGTGTGCGAGGTCTGCTGCGACGTGTGCCCCAACCGCGCCAACGTGGCTATTAAGGTGCCGGGCCTGGACAAGCATCAGGTGGTGCATGTCGACGGCATGTGCAACGAGTGCGGCAACTGCGCCGTGTTCTGCCCCTATCAGGAGGGTCGTCCCTACAAGGATAAGCTCACCCTGTTCTGGAGCGAGGAGGACATGGAGAACTCCGAGAACGAGGGCTTCCTGGCCGTGGACGAGGATCACTTTAAGGTCCGCGTCGCCGGCACGGTCCGCACCGTCTCGGTCGATGCCGTCAACACCGGCCTTCCCGAGGCCGTCCGCCTGACCATCAGGGCCGTGCGCGACAACTATTCGTACCTTCTTAAGAAATAGGCGAGTCTCTTATGGCCAAAACTATTCAACATAACGTGGCCTACGTTGCCTGCGGAAGCGGTTGCTCTTCCGCAGGCGGCGACGCCCGCTGCAGCGAAGGCTGCATTGGCTGTGGCGCTTGCGTCACGGCCTGCCCCCACGGTGCCATCGCACTGGTCGACGGCATCGCCCGCGTGGACCGCTCCAAGTGCACAGGCTGTGGCCTGTGCGGCATGGCGTGCCCGCAACGCGTGATCGCCTTCGTTCCCGGCTACCAGAACATCCTGGTGCGCTGCAACAACACCGATAAGGGCGCCATTGCCCGCAAGATCTGCGACACGAGCTGCATCGGTTGCGGCATGTGCGCCAAAAAGTGCCCTGCCGGCGCTATCCGCATCGAGGACAACTGCGCCCATATCGACGGCGCGGACTGCCTGTCGTGCGGCATGTGCGCCGTCGTCTGCCCTCATGGAGCCATCCACGATCGCACCGGCATCGCCGCCGGCGTGTAGAAGGGAATCACCATGGCACAGGAATTCACTTTTACCGTTAACGGCGTCGAGCACACGACGACCCAAAACAAACCGCTGCTGCGCTACCTGCGCGACGACCTGCACATTCACTCCGCCAAGGACGGTTGCTCCGAGGGTGCTTGCGGCACCTGCACCATTCATGTGGACGGTGCGGCCGTCAAGGCGTGTGTGCTGACCACCGCTCTTGCCGCCGGCCGCAACATCGTGACTGTCGAGGGCCTGCCCGAGGACGTGCGCGAGGCCTTTGTGTACGCCTTTGGCGCTGTGGGCGCCGTGCAGTGCGGTTTTTGCATCCCCGGTATGGTCATGGCAGGCGCGGCGCTCATCGCCGAGGACCCCGAGCCCACCGAGGAGCAGATCAAGTACGCCATTCGCGGCAACATCTGCCGTTGCACCGGCTACAAGAAGATTATCGAGGGCATCTCGCTGGCCGCTGCGGTGCTCCGCGGCGAAAAGCAGATCGACGAGGACCTGGAGCGCGGCGATGACTACGGCGTGGGCAAGCGCGCCTTCCGCATCGACGTGCGCAAGAAGGTACTCGGCGAGGGCAAGTACCCCGACGACATCGACGAGCTCGATCAGCCGGGTCTGACCTACGCCAGCGCCGTGCGCTCCAAGTATCCGCGCGCCCGCGTGCTCTCCATCGATACCTCCAAGGCCGAGGCCCTGCCCGGTGTGGTGGGCATCCTGCGCGCCGAGGACGTGCCGGTCAATCAGGTCGGCCACCTTATCCAGGACTGGGACGTCATGATTGCCCAGGGCGATATCACCCGCTGCGTGGGCGACGCCATTGTGCTGGTGGTTGCCGAGGACGAGGCGACGCTCGAGAAGGCCAAGAAGCTCGTAAAGATTGATTATGAGCCGCTGGAGCCCGTGCGCAACATTGTCGAGGCCAGGGCTGCCGACGCCCCGCGCCTGCACGACAGCTTCTTTGCCTTTGGCAACACGGTGGAGCTCAAGGACAACGTGTGCCAGAGCCGCCATGTGACGCGCGGCGACGCTGCCAAGGCGCTGGCCGAGAGCGCGTTTACCGTGACGCAGCGCTTCACCACGCCCTTTACCGAGCATGCCTTCTTGGAGCCCGAGTGCGCCGTGGCCTTCCCGTACAAGAACGGCGTCAAGGTGCAGTCGACCGACCAGGGCGCTTACGATACGCGCAAAGAGTGCGCCCATATGTTTGGCTGGGACAACGAGCCCGAGCGCGTGGTCGTCGAGACCATGCTCGTGGGTGGCGGCTTTGGCGGTAAGGAGGACGTGTCCATCCAGCACCTGGCCGCGCTCGCCGCATATAAGTTCCAGCGTCCTGTGAAGTGCAAGCTCACGCGTGCCGAGTCGCTTGCGTTCCATCCCAAGCGTCATGCCATGGACGGTACCTTTACGCTTGGTTGCGACGCAGAGGGCAACTTTACCGGCCTGGACTGCGAGATCAACTTTGATACCGGCGCCTACGCTTCGCTGTGCGGCCCGGTGCTCGAGCGCGCCTGTACGCACGCCGTTGGCCCGTACAAGTACCAGAACACCGACATTCGCGGCTTTGGCTACTACACCAACAACCCGCCCGCCGGCGCGTACCGCGGCTTTGGCGTTTGCCAGTCCGAGTTTGCACTCGAGAGCCTGATTGACTTGCTGGCTGAGAAGGTCGGCCTGGACCCGTGGGAGATTCGTTACCGTAATGCCATCGAACCGGGCGAGGTTTTGCCCAACGGTCAGATTGCCGACTGCTCCACGGCGCTTAAGGAGACGCTGCTCGAGGTCAAAGATGCCTACTATGCGCATCCCGGACACGCCGGTATTGCCTGCGCCATGAAGAACGCCGGCGTGGGCGTGGGCCTGCCCGATGCCGGCCGCTGCAAGATTCGCATCGAGGACGGCGTGGCTGTGGTCTATGCCGCCACGTCCGACATCGGCCAGGGCTGCAACACCGTCTTTTTGCAGGACGTTGCCGAGGCGTGCGGTCTGCCGCTGAGCTGCATCGCCAACGGCGAGTGCTCTACCGAGAACGCTCCCGACTCCGGCACCACGTCTGGCTCGCGTCAGACGGTCGTGACCGGCGAGGCCGTGCGCGGCGCCGCCTTCCTGCTGCGCGATGCCATGCTTGGCATCGAGGCCGGCAAGTCTGCGCCCGATGCTCCCGTGAGCGCGCATGGTGACGGCGTCAAGATCGAGTACGACGACGGTCGCGCCTATCAGCTGCGCACGCAGGAGCTCGTCGCCGGCCAGGGCATGCATCCTCAGGATCCCGCGACCGCCATCAAGGCGCTCGAGGGATGCGAGTTTGGCTACGTGTATCTGGAGCCGACCGACAAGCTGGGTGCTGACGTCCCCAACCCCAAGAGCCACATCTGCTACGGCTTTGCCACGCATGTGGTCATTTTGGACGACGACGGCCGCGTGAGCGAGGTCTATGCCGCGCACGATTCCGGCAAGGTGGTCAACCCCATCTCCATTCAGGGTCAGATCGAAGGCGGCGTGCTCATGGGTATGGGCTATGCGCTTACCGAGGACTGGCCGCTCAAGGACTGCGTGCCCCAGGCAAGGTACGGCACACTCGGACTGTTCCGTGCGCCCGAGATTCCGGATATCCACGCCATCTACGTCGAGAAGGACGAGCTGCTGCCCGTGGCATACGGCGGCAAGGGCATCGGCGAGATCGCCACGATTCCCACGGCGCCTGCCGTGCAGAACGCCTATCGCGCGTTTGACGGCAAGCTGCGTCCGGACCTGCCCATGGTGGATACGCCCTACAGCCGCGCCCGTCACCGCGGCTAGGCTAGAGCGCGGACGGCCATTGCTGACGGGCTGTTCGCGCTCAACACCAACTGCATATGCTGTGCCCTTGGCCCCAGCTCCATCGCGAGCCTGGGCCTTTTGTTTGGAGCGCCTCCGCATGCGGAAGCTGCGTCCCAGATTTCGGCTCCAGAATGGGACGTACTTTCCGGAACGGCTCTCAAGCGGAAACTGCGTCCCGGAATCAGGTCTCAGAACGGGACACGCTTTCCGGCGGAGGCCTCAAGCGGAAGCTGTGCCCCAGAATCGAGCCCCAGAGTGGGACGTACTTTCCGGATCGGCCTTCAAGCGGAAACTGCGTCCCGGAATCGCTGCTCAGAATGGGATGCATTTTCCTCCTGAGCCTCTGACGGAAACTGCATCCCGGAATTCGGCTCCAGAGTGGGACACGTTTTCCGGAACAGCTCTCAAGCGGAAGCTGCGTCCCGTTCTGAGGCTTGATTCCGGGACACGCTTTCCGCTGCCCGCCATCCGGAAAGTGCATCCCGTTTTGAGCGTCCAGGCTGGGACGCGCTTTCCGCGGGAGTGGCCGTTGGGAAAACGCGGCCCAGATAGGGGGGATGCGATCCGGCAATGCGTGGCTCAGCAGCCCCTACAGCTCTACCTCGTTGAGCCATGTCGGCAGAGCGGTCTGCCGGATGCCTGCCGTCTGCAGCTTTTTGACGAGCATTCCTGCCGAGCGGACCTCGTTCATGGTAAAACGCAGCAGAGGGTGACCGTAGAGCGATAGGTGTGCCTCGCGCTGTCGTTCGGCAACGAGCGCCTCGGCGGTGGTGCGTCCGGCCAGCATGGTCTGGTCGGTATATTTGATGAGCCCGTCGAGCTCGCCCAGCGTGAGTTTCTGCGCCTGGCGCTCCCAGGCAAAGTCCGTTCGTATGGGCTTGGCCGAATCGAAGGGGTCCGTCAGCTCGTATTGAAGCCAGTCGGGTGCAAAGCCCGTCTCGATCATGACGGCTCGGGCGACCGATTCTCCACCGCTCTCGGCGCGGGCGTCGGCATATCGAAGTGTCGTGAGGGCGGTGCGAATCGCGCGACCATTGCGGGCGGTCGCTCGTTGTTCGACGGCCTCCATCAACTGCTCTCGCGTAAGGCCGAGCTTTGAGATCGCCGAATCGACAATGGGCATGCCGTCGGCAAAACCAGTTTGCAGCAGGCAATCTGTGACCGTTTGGATGGACGGCGTTACCGATATGCCGGATAGACGGATTGCTCCCGCCGGCTCAATCTGGTGCCGCTGAATATGCGCGCCCGGACGAGCCGACGGCTTTGTCGAACTGCAGACATGCACAACGTTCAGGTGCCGCCACGAGACTTCGAGTCCCAGGAGGCATGCTGCCGAAAACGAGCAGAACGTCCAATCGGGGTGGATGATCGCAAGGGCGCGGATAATCTCGCAATGGCGTTGCGCACGGTTGAGTTCATCCCAGCGCATTTTGCGCGCGAACAGTCCCGGCATGGGGGAGACGACCGCGCTACCGATGCGCCGAAGGAGCGCTTTTCGGATCGCCGTGCTCGGGGGGATCAGACAGCGCCCCTCTTGTTCGGCTTGAGTGAGCAGTTGGTCGATGAGTTGGTCATTGCAATGGGTCATGAGCTACCGCCTTCTTTTTGGGTAGCAAAAACGTATCAGCCGCAACTTGCCGCCCAACTGACCAAAAGCTGACCAAAATCTAACCATGCAGGTAGATGACCTGCTTTTGGCGACATATTTCTTGTTTGAATCGGTGGGCGGTAATCGGCGACCTTGAACGGCAGCGAGTTATGAAGACTGGGTAAGTTTCGGGATGTGTACTTTTTTGAAAAAGAGCATTCTATCTGCTGTTTTGCGTTTCTGGATCGCATGTTTGAAGGCCTGTGATAAGGGTGGCGAATCGCCGTCTGTGTCGGCGGAAACTGTGACCCGGAATTGCCGCTCAGAACGGGACGCGCTTTCCGGATGGCATGCTTGGCGGAAACTACGGCCCAGTTTCTGGCTCCAGAACGGGGTACATTTTCCGGAACGGTCCACGTGCGGTGGTGTACCGCCCCTTTTGCGTGCGCCGCTTGTCGAATTACGTTATAGCTAGCTATATTATAGGAAGGTATAATATAGCTAGCTATAACGTAAAGGAAGGATGGCCCTATGTTTATCGGAAGAACAGCGGAAATATCCGAGCTCAATCGACTGTATGGCACGGGCTCCTTTGAGATGCCTGTGATTTACGGCCGCCGTCGTGTGGGTAAAACGCGTCTTATCACAGAGTTCATCCAAGGCAAGAAGGCAATTTACTTTCAAGCTCGTCGTACCAATGCGGAGGCAAATCTGCACGGCTTTAGCCAGGCGATACTTGCGGGTTCGGTTGGTGCTGCAGGCGTGTCGTTTCGTAGTTTTGACGAGGCGTTCGATGCATTGGCCACCATGGCTCGCACGGAACGTTTGATTGTCGTGATTGACGAGTACCCCTATCTCGCCCAATCGAATCCCGAGATCAGCTCGTTGCTGCAAGACAAGATCGATCACCTGTACAAAGAGACCAAGCTCATGCTGATTCTATGCGGCTCGTCTCTTTCGTTTATGGAGGAACAGGTGTTGGGCTACGAGAGCCCACTATACGGTAGGCGTACGGCCCAGTTTAAGATCATGCCGCTTGATTTTACGACGACCCTCGGCCTGTGGCAGAGCATGAGTCGCGAAGACGCTGCAGTTTGCTATGGTATGACGGGCGGCATTCCTGCTTATATCGAGAAAGTCGATCCTGCCGCACCGCTCAAGGACAACATCAAACGTCTTTTTCTTACTCCTACGGGCTATCTCTTTGAGGAGCCGAGTAACCTGCTAATGCAAGAGTGCCGCAATCCCGAGCAATATGATGCGATCGTGCAAGCAATTGCTCAGGGGCGCTCGAAGATCTCGGAGATTGCGAGCTCTACGGGAATCCCTGCGAGCAACGTAAAGAGCTATGTGGATAAGCTGGCGTCGCTTGGGATTGTCGAGCGCGAGCTGCCCCTAAACGAGACGAGCAATAAGCGGGCCGTGTATCTACTGAGCGACCAGATGTTTAGGTTCTGGTACAAGTTTGTTCCGCAGAACATCGGGCTGATTCAAAACGATATGGCCGAGATGGCGTATAAGCGCATTGAGCCGCACATATCGGATTACATGGGCACGGTCTTTGAGCTTATATGCAGACAGTATGTGTACGAACTCGCGCGCGCGGGCCAGCTCGATGTGGTTCCGGCGAGCGTCGGGCGCTGGTGGGGGACGGATAATCGCACGCATACGCAGGAAGAAATCGACTTGATTGTTGACGATGGCGAGGGCGCTGCACTGTTTGCGGAGTGCAAATGGCGCAATGAACCGGCGGGCGAAGACGTGCTGCAAAAGCTCGTGCATCGAAGCGAGCTCTTTAGGCGGCAGCATAAAAGCTACGTGATCTTCTCGAAGCGTGGCTTTACGCAGGGATGTCGGGATGCCGCAGAGAGTAGGGGAGATACCAAGCTGATTTCGTTTGCCGAGATGTGCGAGCGGAGATAACCAAGCGCGCTCTGATGTAATGCTCGGAATGGGTTGCGCTTTCCTTTTGCGACCTTTGGCGGAAAGTGCGTTCCAGATTTCGGCTTCAGAATGGGATGCCGTTTCCGGATCGGCCCTCAGGCGGAAACTACGACTCGGAATTTGGCTCCAAACCGGGATGTGCTTTCCCGGCGGTGTCTCTGGCGGAAATTGCACCCCGGAATGAGCGCTCAGAGTGGAACATGCTTTCCTAACGAAGCCGCATGCGGAAACTACGTCCCGGATTCGATGCTCAGGACGGGATGCCGTTTCCGATAGAGGCATGGGGTGGAAAGTCTCCCATTTCTAATGTTCAAGAAATGGGAGGCAGCTCATCGCGAGCTGGGCCTTTTGTTTGGAGCGGAGGCAGCATCCCGGAATTCGGGCAATCCGGTGGTCAGGGGTTGAGCGAGCGTCGCGCTAAGGATGCCAAGCGTAAAACCTTCAATGAACATAGCGTAAAAACTACATCCGCAACGGCGTAAAAACTACATTGGAAGTAGCGTAAAATCCGAATTGAGAATGGCGTAATTTCGTATATCGCATGATCGCCCGAGCTTGCACACGGCCTTTTGCGAGCTCTTGCCATGAACGAGAGCCAGGCTGTCACGTACAAGACGCTCATAAAGGACGCCTCGTACGGTGAGGCGGGCCCCGACGAGAGGACCATCGCTGCGCACCTGGATCTCTTCAACAGGCTCAAGCTGACCGAGGACCTGTGCGGATGGGAGCCGCCCATGCGCTCGAAGGCTCGCGTTCGCGTGCGCCCCAAGCGCTACTTCTGCGACCCGTCACTTGCGGCGGCGTTGCTGGGGGCTACCCCTGAGCGGCTGCTTGGCGATATGCAAACGTTGGGGATGCTCTTTGAGAACCTCGTTCTGCGCGATGTGCGCGTGTTCCTTTCCACCTACGGCGGTGTCGACAACAGTGTCCATTATTTCCGAGATGAGAAGGGCCTTGAGGTCGATCTGATCGTTGAGCACGACGGGCGCTGGGGAGCCATTGAGGTCAAGCTGAGTGATGCGAAAGCAGACGATGGAGCGAGAAATCTCAAGGCGCTGGAGAGGAAAGTGCTCTCCAATCCTGCCGCCCAGAATGCCGCGCCGGCGTTTTTGGCGGTCGTGGTTGGAAAGGGGAGCATTGCCTACACACGCGACGACGGCGTGGCGGTGATCCCCATGGCGGCACTTGGGGCGTAGTGGTTTTGCGGGCGTGCCGTGCTTCCTTTACCGAAAATCCATTTGGTAAACCAGATGCTCGCGGATAGAATAAAGTCGACGGCGGCCCAAGTGGTGAAGAGCTGGGCAGCGCCGTTGCTTGGTCAAGAGGTCAGTGCCTTAATGGCAGCGACTTGTTATGCTTCGAATGCTGCTTGAGTGCCTCGGAAAGTTCGATAAGCGCCGTGAAGAGCGAGACCAAAGCAACCAAGAGCTCTACGAGCTCTGATGGGCCCGGGATGACCTTTGATTCAAGTCACCGGGCCTCAATCTTTTTCATGCATTTGAATAGAGCGGGCGACTCTCTTGGGGCCGTCTGCATACGCGCGCCCGGCGCATGGCATTGCGTCCCGCTTTCATGTCCGCACGGGCGCCTATCCTTACGGCAATGTAGCCGCCTATGTAGCTATGTAGCAGGCGGCAGGCAACGGAGAAAGGCCCTAACCGTGTCAGCTGAAAAGACGCCGGGTATTTCGGCTATCGATACGACGAACTTTGCGCGCCAGATTGTGCTGGACTTTGAGTTTGCGCCGGTGCCAAAGCAGCGCCAGCGCCGTGGACTGCGCAATGAGATTATCGAGGTCGGCGCCGTCAAGCTCGATTACCACGGCAACGTTATGGGCGAGTTCTCGCAGTTTGTGCAGACGGAATTTACCGAAGGCGTTGCGTTTCCCGTCCGCGAGCTCACAGGGATATCGGCAGTGGACACCGCGATGGCCGATTCGCTCTACGTGGTGATCAAAAGGCTCAACGATTGGATCGGTCGCTACTCCGCCCAGATAGTTTGCTGGAGCGGGACGGATCGTCGGCAGCTTTTGACCGAGTGTCAGGCAAAGCACATCGATCTTGCCGCATTTCCTACGGACTGGGCCGATCTGCAGGCGTTTTACACCTCGATCATGGACGTGGGCAGCCACGGGTGCGTCTCTTTGAGTGACGCGGCAGCGTGGTTTGGCATCGAGTTCGACGAGTCGACGGGCCACGCCCACAGCGCCCTTGCCGATGCGCGCGTAACCGCCAAGCTGCTCAAGCAGATGATGGACGGGGACTACCGTGTGAGCCCGCACGCCCAGGAGATCCGCCAGCGGTGGGGGATGGGCGAGCGAGCCCAGACGCGCCTTTCCAGCAGGTGCCCCGAGCTGGGCGACCTGCTGCTAAAGCTGAAGGCGGAGGGAAGGTAGGGGGCTCATTTGGCGACAAGCGGACGGAATGGTTGCGCGAAGGATTCTAGGACCAGCAGCAGATGACAGCGTTTGGGATTCTACTCAAGGACACGCTGACATCCGCCGAGACCAAGCAGGTCAAGAGTATGGACATCGAGATGGCATCCGTTGTCGAAGAACGGCTTGCTAACATGATTCGCTGGATGGGCAGGTATAGACCCGTGACGCTGTGCGCGTTATCGTGCACAATGAGGCGTACAGGCTGCCAGAGGCGAACTGTTCCGGCGAGGTTCTGAGCAACTGCATCATCGAGATTATCGAGTACTTCTACGAGAGGGATTTTGCGGCGTAGAGCAATCTAATAATACGCGTTTGCAGGAGGAAGCCGGTATGGCAGACGAACTTGTTTTTAGTGGTGGCGAGATAGTTTACACCATGCCTCAACTGCCCAAAGTTGCATCTGTGCCGCTGAACGGCAGCGCCGTGCTGGTTGGTTTTAAGGACGCTCCCGATGGGGAGGAGGTCCTCTTTGATTTTGACCCTCGGGCTGAAAAGGCTACGAAGCTCGACTATGAACTTGCGGCCGTTAGCGGGCTCCTCACGGGCACGTTGAACATCCTTTGGCAGAAAGACTTCAACCTAGAGGGCGCCAAAGAGTGGGGCGACAAGAAGGTTGGCAAATTCGTTCTTACGATTGCCAAGTCTGTGGGTATGACAAAGGCGGATGCAACTCTAGAAGACGCTATTCGCTTTCTAGAGAAAGGGTTTCCTCTTGCCGCGGATAAGCTGACTGCCGAGTTTGGCGGCGGGCTCCAACATCATCTGCGGGATTTTTCGCACCACCCGAGCTTGGTTGGCCTTGCGTGTTCGATTCTCTCGCAGTTCACGTGCAAAGGCTATGGTACCGATACGGCCGGCCGGTTTGTCGCCTTTGACCTGCCTGCCGCCGCCTTCGATCCCGACTGCCCTCTTATAGGCAGGAACGTTACAGAGAAGATCGCGTTTGGCATTCTGTTCTGGGCGATGCATCTCGTGAGCGACATGGCGGGGTCTAGTTCAAACCCCGGTAAGGGGACGGGTGTTCCCGGCGTCGTGCTGTCCCTGCTAAAGGAGCTCTCCTCTCTGCCTATTTTTCAAGACATACAGATTGCCTATAAGGGCGAGGATATTCGCATTCAGCAATGGATCTCAAAGCTGTTTAACGGAACGGCGTTCAAAACCGAGGACGGCAAGCCCATTCGTTTCGACCTTCGGACGGAAGTCGGTCTTCTCGATCAGGCTTTAAGCCAGGTGCCAGCAGTCGTGGCCAACGAGGTTATCGTTCGTTGTCTCTACATGCTTTCAAGGCTCAAGGCCGAGCTAGAACGTTGCGAAGTGAGCAAGGTTTCCGGCTTGCGCAAGCTCAAGGCTTCGCATTTCATGCCCTACAACAGCAAGGCCTTCACTCGCATGGTCACGGTTTCGAGCACTTCGTTTGTTTTGGCGAATCTGGCGACGGCGGCGGCCAGGGCGGGTATCGAATGCGAGGGGAACAAGGTCGTGTTCGCCCAGAAGCTCTTCTTGCGAATAAACTACGTTGGAGTTGGACGCCTTGCGTTTGCCCTCCATGCCGACTGGGGCTATATGGCGGAGGAAATGTCCGAGGCTTGGACTGAGCGCGCCAGGCGCCGCCAGGATATCTTCGATGGATTCCACTTTTATAGCCTAGATAGAGAAACGACGAGGATTGCCTTCTCGCTGAAGCTTGCCGCCATCAACTACGACTGCGGGAACGAGAAGAACGAAGTGCGCAAAGGGCAAAAGAGGAGCTGGGCCCGCGCGTGGCAGGATTCGGTCGCGGATGGCCTAGGCATTGATGCAGACGGCTACTTTTTGAGCGAGGAAGATGCGTACGGAGCCCTTGAGACAGTTTCGCGGCGGCGAGGCGGTAAAGTGCGTGCCTTGCTTGTTGCACAGGAGTTGGTTGAGTTTCGCCCCTATTCCCAGATGGGAGATGAAGAGAAAAAGGAATACAAAGGTTTGAAGGAGAGTGGATCTTGGGTTAAACACGAATTTCCCAGGAGACAAGACGCGGTTGATTTGGACGCCATACGTTCTCTCGAGAAACGTTGCGGGACACGCTTCCGCGAGCTTTCAGGTACATTGCCAAAGTTCTTGGTGGGCGGCGTCATTGTCGTGGCGGCGGCCGTAGGCGCAGGAGGGGCGGCCGCGGTACTCGCTCCGGATATTGCTGTCGGTATCTTCGGAGGCTCATTTGCCGGCCTTCACGGGGCTGCGCTTGTCAATGCGAGCCTTGCTGCAGCTGGCGGTGGGGCCTTGGCCGCCGGCGGCATGGGCATGGCCGGTGGCACTGCTTTGATTACGGGCGGCGGTGCCGCGCTTGGTCTATTGGGTTCCGGCGGCGTTGCCTTGGCGGCATCGATGGGGGAGGACTACGCGCAGTTCGTGCTCGTCGAATGTTCGAGGCTCCTTGCTTTTCTTGATGTGGCTACTGACCGCTGCCCGCATGAGGGGGCCATTTTGGTGCGGAAAGCAGCCGAGGCCGTGCAGCGCGGCATCGCTGGCATTGAAGAAGATGTCGAGAAGGAGAACGGAAAGGGAAATCGCAAGGATGGCAAGTTGCTTAAGCAACTGAAGAAGGGTCTTGGGTATTTGACTTCGACCCTTAAGCAGATCGAGAAGATGCAGAGGCGCCTTGGCACCGCCGGTGAGGGTGAGCCGCTCAACAGCTTGCCGGCATCGGGTGATGAATAGGTACACTGCATATTGATGCCCCGGGAATGGCCTCTGATATGAGTCGCCGGGGTTTATTTTGTTTGGGTATGTAAAATTACTGGTTGGGTCAATAAATCAGTGATTGGTGATACCACTTACCAGATTTGTTAAACTATTGGTTGGCCGAAAGCTCAAATCATGGCTTTCGGTTGTAAAATACATGGTTGGAATTCTATTTTTCGCAGAGAGGTCCAACCATGGCCGATAAGACCGCGTTCGACTACGTGAACGAGATATGGAGCATCGCGAACTACGTGCGCGACGTCATCCGCCCCGCCGATTATAACAAGCTAATCCTCCCATTCGCCGTGCTGAGGCGCTTCGAGTGCGCCCTCGAGCCGACGCGGGCGACCGTGAGCAGACAGGCCGCCAAGGGGGTATGGGACGATGACGACCCGAAGTACTGCGCCCTCTCCGGCCACTGCTTCTACAACGTCACGAGCTTCACACTCTCCAACCTCGGGGCGACGAAGACCTGCGACGCCCTCATGGCCTACATCAACGGCTTCTCCGCGAACGCCCGCGAGGTCCTGCAGCGCTTCGAGATGCGGCAGACCTGCGAGAAGCTCGACGAGAAGGACATGCTCTACGAGGTGTGCACACGCTTCTCGGGCTTCGACCTCGGGCCCGAGACGGTCTCCGACCGCATGATGACCGACATCTACGAGCACCTCATCCAGCGATACGGCGAGGAGATCTCGCAGGACGCCGAGGACTTCATGACGCCCAAGGACGTCGCCCGCCTCGCAACCGCGCTGCTCTTCGCAAACGAGGACACGCTGCTCAACGCCGACAACGGCGACATCCGCACCCTCTACGACGGCAGCTGCGGCACCTGTGGCTTCATCTGCGACGCGCTCGATCAGCTCGACGAGTGGCACGACAGGGGCCACTTCAAGAGCCCCACCAAGATCGTCCCCTACGGCCAGGAGCTCGAGGACGCGACCTGGGCCATGGGCAAGGCGGCGCTCATGCTTCGCAACATCGCGGGCGGCTCGGGAGACGTGCTCGACCAGATGACCGACCTCTCAGCGGGCATCATGCTCGGCGACACCCTCGACGACGACAGGTTCGAGGGGCGCACCTTCAACTACCAGCTGACCAACCCACCCTACGGCAAGGAGTGGAAGAAGGAAAAGGACGCCGTCCTCGAGGAGATGGGACGCGGCTTCGAGGGCAGGTTCGGCGCCGGCAAGCCCGACATCGACGACGGCAGCATGCTCTTCATGCAGAACGTCGCGGCTAAGATGGCCCCGCCCGAGGAGGGCGGCGGCAAGGCCGCGATAGTACTCTCGGGCTCCCCGCTGTTCAATGGGGACGCAGGCAGCGGACCCTCGGGTATCCGCCGTTGGCTCTTCAGCGAGGACCTCGTTGACTGCATCGTGAAGCTGCCGACCGAGATCTTCTACCGCACGGGCATCGCAACCTACATCTGGGTGCTCAACAACCACAAGGCGGAAAACCGCAAGGGCTACGTGCAGCTCATCGACGCCTCGGATGAGAAGACCGCCCTGCGCAAGAGCCAGGGGAACAAGCGCTTTGAGATCGGAGAAAACCAGGCCGCGTGGATCGTGCGCACCTACGTCGATGGGCACGATCATGGCAAATCGGTCGTCGTCCCGATCGAGGACTTCATGTACCGCAAGGTGACCACTCAGCGTCCGCTGCGTATCCTCGTTGAGCCCTCGGCCGATGGGTTGGATGCTCTCTTTACCCTCAACAAGCCCATGGAGAAGCTGTCGACCGCGAGCCGCGGCGCCATACGCTCCTGGGTTGAGAAGAATGAGGGCGCCTCGCTCACGTACGGCGAGGTCCTGGCTGCGGCCGAGAAGCTTCACAAGGCGATCGAGAAGCCCAAACCGCAGAAGGCCGCCCTCGCCGACGCGCTCGTAAAGGTCTTCGGCCGTCGAGACCCGTCCGCGACCCCCGCAATTGACGCGAAGGGCAACCCGGTGTTCGATTCCGAGTTCAAGGACACGGAGAACGTACCCATCGGCATGGAGATCGTCGACTACATGGCGACCGAGGTGCTGCCCTATGCGCCCGACGCCGTGGTGGACGAATCCGTAAAGGATGAGCCCAAGTACGACGCCAAGAGCGGGCTCACGGCCAACCCGCTCGGCGACTGCGGGGTGGGGGTCGTCGGCACGTCCATCTCGTTCAACAGGTACTTCTACGAATACGAAAGGCCCCGCGACCCGCAAATCATCGCCAAGGAGATTCTCGAGCTCGAGGACGGCCTCGGCTCGCTCATGAGGGGGTTCCTGGCATGAGGACGAAGGCGGAAATCGGCAACAGTGAGTGGTTTGGTGGGTTGCCTAAGGGCTGGAATATGGTGCCGCTCTCGGCACTGTTTAGATTCAGCAAGGGGTTGTCCATAACGAAAGCCGATCTGATAAAGACGGGCAAGCCCGTCATCAGTTATGGGCAGATTCATTCGAAACAGAACATTGGAGTTGAGGTTCGCGAAAGTTTGCTCCGACGAGTGCCAAATGACCTTGCCGGTGAAACTAGTCCGTCTCGCGTCCTCTCCAATGGGTTTGTTTTCGCAGATACTTCTGAGGACCTAGAAGGCTGCGGCAACAACGTTAGAAACGATTCCTCTCACGCTCTTTATGGCGGATACCATACCGTAGTCTTGAATCCGAGGGGCGACTTTAATAGCAAATTCCTCGCGTATCTCTTTACCACGGATGCTTGGCGCTTACAGATTAGAAGGGATCTCGTCGACGTCAAGCTATTCAGTGTCAATCAGACGTCTCTCAACGAGACCTATGTCGTCATTCCTCCGACGGACGTCCAGAAAACAATCGTCTCGTACCTCGACGAGCGCTGCGCGGCCATCGACGATGACGTGAAGAAGCGCCAAAAGGTCATAGAGAGGCTCAAGGAGTACAAGAAGTCCCTCATCGCGCATGCTGTGACAAAGGGCCTCGACCCAACCGCAGAGATGAAAGACAGCGACATTAAGTGGGTAGATCAAATTCCCTCTAATTGGCAGACCTCCAAGCTCAAAGCTCTATTTCAAATTACAAAACGAATTGCCGGGGTTGAAGGATTGACAGTTCTGTCGATTACACAAGATGGAATTAGGCCCAAAGATTTCAGCACAGGAAAAGGGCAATTTGCTGAAACATACTCACATTATCAACTCGTACATCCTGGCGATTTTGCGATGAACCACATGGACCTCTTAACAGGTTGGGTGGATATATCTCGCTATGAAGGAGTGACAAGTCCTGACTACCGAGTGTTTTCAGCCCGTGACCTTGCGGTAAGCAACCCGAGTTACTACCTCTACCTCTTCCAGATGTGCTACCTCAATCGGGTGTTTTTCGGTTCAGCAAATGGAGTTGCTGACAAGGGGCGCATGCGACTACAAACCAACGCATTTAACAACTTCGTCGTTCCTTTACCACCTTTAGAAGAGCAAAAAAGGATAGCGGCCTACCTCGACGAGCGCTGCGTGGCCATCGACGAGGCAATCTCACGCCAGGAGCAGCTCATCGAGAAGCTCGGCGAGTACCGCAAGTCCGTCATCCACCACGCCGTCACCGGCGAGATCGACTGCACGGAGGCATAGCCATGACAAGAGTCGACATAGACAGTGCATATGAGCGCCGCGACGTCGAGTACAGCGGCCGCCGCAAGATTCACCAGGAGGATGCCTTCGAGCGCTACATCTCCCGAAAGGTCGCTGCCCTCGGCGGCGCGGGCTGGGCCCTCTCACCTGACGATACGGGGTTCGACCCGAACGACGCACTCGTGTTCGACGACTTCGTCGCCTGGCTCGAGGCCACCGCGCCGGAGAAGCTCGACAAGATGCGCCGAGAGAAGGGCGCGAGGTGGGAGGACCAGCTGCGCCGCGCGCTCGTGAAGAGCCTGGAGAGAAACGGTACCGTTCTCACGCTACGCAAGGGATTCCAGGTGGCCGGTTACCAGACCATCGAGTGCATGGCTGGCTACCCGGACGACGAGCGCGTGCCCGGGGCGAGGGAGCGCTACGACGCCAACATCCTGCGCTTCATGCACCAGGTTCACTACCAGACCGCCGGGAGCAAGTCTCTCGACTTCGCTCTGTTCGTCAACGGCATCCCCGTCGCCACCGGCGAGGTCAAGACCGAGCTCACCCAGACCGTGCGTGACGCCATCGACGAGTACGTCGACGAGCGCAGGCCCATAGAGCCCGACGGCGGCAGGAAGAACTCGCGTTCTCTTTTGACCGCCGCAGGCTACGAGGAGGCATTCGACCCGCAGGAGGCCGATATCGCCATCGTCAATACGTGCTCGTTCCTCGCCTCCGCAACGTCCGAGAGCATCGAGATCACGCTCGAGCTCGCCAACGAGGTACAGGACGGCGTTCGTTCTTGCCCCATCGTCATGTGCGGCTGTGTGCCGTCGCGCTATGGCGACGACCTGCCTGACGAGCTGCCCGAGGTCGCTGCCTTTGTGAAGGCCGACGAGGAAGACGGCATCGTGGCAGTCATCGATGGCGTGCTGGGTGTCGAGCGTGAGATCGCGGCCTATATCCCTCAGGTCAAGCGTACCGTCGAGGGTGCCGTTGCCTACGTCAAGATTTCCGATGGCTGCAATCGTTTTTGCAGCTTCTGCATGATCCCCTATATTCGCGGTCGTTATCACTCGCGCAATGCCGAGAGCATTATTTCTGAGGTGCGCGACCTGGTTGCCGGTGGCGTGCGCGAGATCGTGCTGATCGGCCAGGACACGGGCATCTGGGGCACCGACTTTGCGGATGAGGACGTCGCCGAGGGCTCGCCGCGCAATCTGGCGCAGCTGCTGCGTGCCGTCGCCGAGGCCGTGCGCCCGCAGAACGTCTGGGTCCGCGTGCTCTACCTGCAGCCCGAGGGCATGACCGATGAGCTCATCGAGACGATTCGCGATACGCCCGAGGTGCTTCCCTATATCGATATCCCCGTGCAGCACTGCGACGCGCGCATCCTTAAGGCCATGCGCCGTTCTGGTTCGCGCCAGGAGCTCGAGGACCTGTTCCGCGATCTGCGTGAGCGTATCCCCGGCATCGTGATCCGTTCCACGGCCATGGTCGGCTTCCCGACCGAGACCGACGACGAGTTCCGCGACCTTATCGACTTTATGGACACCGTCGGCTTTGACTACACGAGCGTCTTTGCCTACTCGCAGGAGGAGGGCAGCCTGGCCGCTAAGATGGAGGGTCAGGTCGACGAAGAGGTCAAGCTCGAGCGCGCCCAGGAGGCCATGGACCTGGCTGAGTCGCTCGGTTTTGCCGCCACCGCCGCACATGTGGGCGAGCGCGCCCAGGTGATCGTCGACGGTATCGAAGAAACCGAGGACGGCGCCGAGCTGATCGGCCATGCCTGGTTCCGGGCTCC
>OHAS01001531.1_pt1 | contig 18254 bp, 21 predicted proteins | sample 1577131 | NCBI WGS metagenome assembly OHAS01 (sample SAMEA3541566, study PRJEB24748) | human gut metagenome | biome: human gut; feature: human-associated habitat; material: faeces | place: China | collected 2012 | reverse complement strand
AAAAGAATGTAAACTAATTATCAAAACTAACGAAGCAAGAACATATTTTATAAATCCCGAAGTTTTTTACGCAGGTGGAGAATATACGCTACAAGAAAAAATTGATGATTTTAAAAGACAACTTAAGGAACAATCAAATAAGCAACTCGAAAAACAAATAAAAGACGTACCTTTTTAAGGCACGTTTTTTTTATTTCCAAATTTGCCACCACCGCTTTTGTTTTTGCTCTAGTAACAGCTGATTGTCTTTCTGCGTCGCTAAAATTATCGTATGAAGTTGCTCAATTTGTTTCTTGTAATCGTCTATCTGAACTTTCAAATCAGAAATACGTTCATCTTTTTCTTGTATTATATTTGTATTATCTGTTCCATCTTCTGTATTATCAACAGAAAACAATAAATCACGAGCGTAAGAGCTAATAGTCTGCCCTGAAAGTTCGGCACGTTCCTTTATTTCAAGTTTTTCATCTACACTCATACGAATGTTCAAAACAGTCATTTTTTCGCTCATAATACACCGCCTATTATTTAATAATACAATAATAACACAAAATAATAAAAAAATAGGAATTATTCCTATTTTCTATTATTACATCTTACTCTTTATCATGTCTATATTTGGATAAAATAAATTCACTCCTCTTTGCTTTAAAGCTAAACAATTATTTAATTTAGATGTTATTTCAGCTACTACCCCTGCATGAATAGATACTGGAATCCCTCCAACAGTATGCACATGATCAACATATTCCTCTTTAATGCAAAATGCATTTTGGATTAAAAATGCATGGTTTTTCCCTGCAAATTTCCCCAAAACAATTTTATCACATTTACCATATCTATTAACTTGACTTTGATAAATACGTTCATACTTATCATATTTAGATGAAATAGGAATCATCCAAAAAATACTACTATCTGTTCTATCCTGAATAGCACAAAAATGAGGTCTGTATCCTCCATTTTCTTTATTAGACATTAACTTATCATCATTTACTAAATTAAAAAAATCATCCTTTAAATGATAACTTTGACCAGCAATTAATACCATATATAACTCCTAAAAAAACCCGCCATAATTGGCGGGTATTATTTACAAACCGAATAATTTATATCCCACCCCATCGGCAAGTGGCAATATTTACTTTTCATGTTAATTATATTGTAAAACATAGTGTTATGTCAAGTGTTTTTTTAAAAAAAGCTTATAAAAATCCTAATTTATAAGCTTTTTTAAATGCTCCCAGCTCATTAAATTTGTGACTATATAAATCACAAACATAGAATTTCATTGGCTGGTCAGTAAGTCCATCACACGTATAGAAACCTCTGAAATCTTCAACATTTCCAGCTGTTGCAACTTCTCCAAATGCCATTCTTTGAGTGTCAGAGTTTGCCGAACCGAGAAGAATCTTAGTCGCAAATTGCTGACGGATCTTTTGCGGTAGCGTATCAGTTGAGGGGTCTTGCGTACTAGCAATAACAGAGACACCCACGGAGCGCCCTCTCTGAATAATAGCCGTTAAATCTGCCACAAACTTTTTAGACTGTTTAGAGTCCATGAGAGCGACAATAGAGCCGATTTCATCAGCAATCAACACAACAGGGCGGAGACCAACTTCTGACGCTTTCAGACCTATTTTGCCACGTTTCTGCACCTCGTCAGCCATTATCTTCTGACGTTCTTTGATGATTGCTAAAATGTCTTCTAATTGCTCAAAAACCTCATCAGGATCAGAGACTATTTTTTCTATTGGACAAAAGCCACTAAAAGCAGAAAACTCATCTTTTCCATCAATAAAGCGGACATCTGCGCCCATGCTGAAAAGTTGGAGTATTATTCCAAAAAGGACAGTCGTTTTCTTGCTCCCAGTTTTGCCCCAAATCGCTATATGAGCCCGTTCTGAAAGATTAACCTCTAGCCCTTTTTGTAGTTTGATGATATACTTTTCAGCTTTTATATCGTCCATGGTCGCTGGTCGCCAAGTTTTATCTGTTCCTACGTCTTCGAGTACAAACCTATAAAATAGTCCGTCTGTTGTTATCATTGCAGACGTGACCGCATAGGCTCCCAGATTTCCTCTAAAGCTGGAATTGATATCCTCTGTGAGTTTATCGACATCATACATACCAGCCAATTTCTCCACGGTAACTGTTATGTGTGAGGGTAGGCTGGCGCCCACCCTCACGGAGGGAACAGATATGTGTGGTGTGTCCTGTAATCGATTAACTGTCATAGTTGCAAGCAAGCTTTTAGTGACTGCTTTTTCTGCACTTTTCTGTGTGACGTATTGTCTGATTGTCCCCGATTTGATCACTGAACCTGTCAGCGCATAGGCTCGCCAAATCGTCAATATAACGACCAGCGACCACAAAACAACTTGGATGATTCTAATCGATACAACAAGACCCACGACCAAAGACAAAACGGCCAAAATTAAAACTAAAGCCCACCAAGTCCAAAATCGGGCATATAAAGGCACTTTATAGACGTTTTGAGCGTTCTTTTTGTAGGTTGTAGCCATTATTTACCACCTCCTAAAAACTCACTCAAATAATGGTTTATAGTCTCATCTGATAAAGTCTGACTATTGACGTATAGACGATTTTGCTTCTTTGAAAAATCAGTAGATTTTTCAGCTTTTTGAAGCAAATCGTAAATATCAAACCCCCGCTCATTCCCTATCATCTCAAGCAGAGAAAGAGATGGCAAGACTGCAACACGTAACCACTCCAACAAATCACCAAGCATTACATCACGTTCAGCAAGACTAAAATCCATTGTCTCATCGTATTCTAGGAATTTCTCCCACCATTTGGCCTTATACCAGCGACTTTTGTTAGTGTCACCACGCTTTGGTGTTAGAACTTCAAGCAGATTCCGAAGAGAAGTTTTGAAAATCTTGTCGATTTTGTCACCTTGCAAGAACTCATCTATGATTTTAACGGCATATTTTTTGGAATAGCTGATTTCATACCGTTGCCATACTTCTTTGCCAGTCTTTGCCCAATGATCTCGGACTTCAGTTGGAAACAGTTCATTCTTGCTTTCATACTGCGCTTTTTTATCATAAAAACGAGCGTACACATTCCCACGACTTCCATTTTGAGAGCGAGCATTCCCAATATAAATCGTCTGACCCAATGATTTTCCATTTTGATCTGATGTCTTAACAATGTTGTATGACTTACGAGATGAGCGATAATGCCCCTTATTCAGTTTCTTCTCGATATCAGCAAATTTTACAGCCTCATCATAATCATCAAGAGCCAAGTCAATCCGCGTAAAATTAATTCCACCGTATTCTTTTAAGGTTGTAAAAATAGCAACCCAATCTGTATCCCATTTTTCGGCCAGCTCTGTTGAACCTTGACCGGTAAAAACAACAGTCATTGTTCTACTTGAGTTTTTATGCCAAGGTCTTTCAGGGTCGTTCCAGAACACATTAACATAATTTCGATAAGTCGCCCCACTATTGTAGAAAAAACGTCCAGGGATTTCGTCAAAATCTGCCAAATCATATCCCAATATCTTCATAAGTTGAGGGTCTAACGTCTGTTCTTCTTCTTCGAATGATACCGAAAAAGCCAGCCAGTCTACCTTGTATTTTTGCATATTATTTTCTTGTCCTTATTGTGTAGTATTTCAGAGGTCTTAAACCATTGATATATAAGGGATGGAGAGCATTTTGCTCTGTACGTGTAGCCCCCATGATTATTGAGGGGGGCTATCTGCTGGAAACAAGTTCCAGCAGTACCCTTTTCCTACGGCTTCAAAACCAAATCTTGTTGACCATCATTATCGGATAGTCATCATCTTCTTCTAATTCTTTAACGTTTTCTAGGAAGTCATCAATGAAGCTATCGATATCAAACTCTATTACCATTTTGTTTCCTTCCTAATAATTCGCGATAGTTCCATCTTTTTCAATAAAAAACATGTTACTTGAAGCGATATCGTAGCCAAGCCCGCTCAATGCGTAAGCTGACGTAATATTCAAATTGTATTCCTTAGGCAAGACAATTTGAATCATTTTTGCAGTACCAAATTCAGCAAAAACATGAGTATAGCCATCATTTTCGTCACTTCGTTTATCTCGTCCTTTTTCGTCCTTTATGACTTTACCGTGTTCATCTCTTAGTTTTGGATAATGCGGACGAGTTGGAGTGCCTACGTAAATACCGATCAGCTCATTAAAAGCTGTCATATTCGCTTTTTGCGACTTAGCCTTGTTTTCCTCTTGCAAAGCTTTGAGACGTTGTAGCTGGCTCATACCAGCTGAGTTTGCTTGTGTTTGTGACATATAAAAAATGTCCTTTCCGTAATTGATTTGCTTACACAACCGCAAATCAACTTCAGAAAAGACACTCTCATATATATGCAACCATACCTATTGCCTTTTTGATAGCAATATGATATACTTGCTTTAGTTCGAAATATGAGGGTCTTACTAAGTTGACTTGCCGGTCTGAAGTAAGACTTTTTTTATGATCTGTTGGTGTTCGAAGCCATCAGATCTTTTTTTATTATATCACTTTTAAAGGGAAGTGAAAAGCCCTTTTTCCCTCTGGGCTTCTGCCCAGACCCGAGGAGCGTAGGACGCTCCACCCCACCTCTGGAAGAAATTGATTTTAGATTTTCTCCGTTCGGCTTGTTCAATCTAGCATACTGATAGCCTCGCGCAAGGTACGGCTTCGCCTTTGCTCCTTGACGCTTCCGCTTGAATCAGTATGCTTTTTAGATTGAGCCGACGGAAGAAAAATCTTAAAAATCTAGTTCTACAAAGTAGTTATCTCCGATTTTATTAGTTGCTTCTAAAACTAATACCTTACTTGCCAAATCTTCGATTACTGGCAATTCCTCAACAGTTGTCCCATTAACAAAAGCCAATAATTTCTTTACATGTTCTTCATTGACTTCCGTGCTGACCTTACTATTTTGAACAATACTTTTCACTACTTTCCCACCAGCAACATCTTCGATGATAACTGATAAGTAAGCTTCGTCCGACTTATTGTCTTTGACTGTTACAACATATTCTTTTCCATTGAGCATAACATCTGCTCCTTTCTAAGTTTATACTCTAATTATAACACAATCTATATATATCACAAGCGACTTCGGATATTTAACAAATCCTTTTATATCAACTATTTAAGATGTTTTTTTAAAAAAACATATAGACCAAACTTTCTGTTTATGGTATACTAAAATAGAACAAATGTTCTGTTTTATTAAAGAAAAAGGAATAGGTATGCTATATGGCAAGATACGGACAAGTAAAGAATGTAAAATGGTTCGCAACAACAATCGAGGGAGTTGAAGAACTATGTAAAAATGAAAGTTTGACAATGCATGACATGCGGGTGATGTTTTATTTGCTCACAAAAATTGACGCAGAAAATAGAGTAATTGCTCCAACCCAAAAAGTAATAGCTGAACAAACTGGAATGTCAGACCGAAAAGTAACAGAAGCTATTTCAAAATTAAAAGAGGCTGGTCATTTTGTTGCTATTGCTACTGGAAGGAGTTATGCGATGGCAGTAGAACATATGAAAGAACTAGGGTTTGAAAATATGGTAAGTGACGGTGGAAATGGAATTACAATACATAATAAATTAGTAGAAATTAAACCCTTAGATTACGATAAATGTATCAATTTAATTAATGAATGTAAGGAAAAAGGATATATTTGGGCAATTTCACCTGATAATGCGACAAGACGATTGGCACCAGATAATCGCTTTTATGATTTTACACATGATATCTATATGGATACCATAGTTCAAGAAGGTTTGGATCCAAAAGACTTTGATAAAATTTATAAAGTATATGTGGCTTGTTATGCTCCAGAGGAAGAAAAGCTGGAAACTTTAAAGGAACTGCCTTGGTGTCGTTTTCATCAAGAATACTTGTTTGTAGAACCTGGCGATAAGTCAGTTGGAATCAAAATGATGGTTGATCATTTTGATGGGGATTATAGTGATGTAGTTGTTTTTGGTGATGAAAAAAATGATTTGAGTATGTTTACTGATGAATGGACTAGTATCGCAATGGGAAATGCAATTGATGCTTTGAAAGCTAAAGCTGCATATATTACAGATGATTGTGACAAAGACGGTATTTATAATGCCTGTAAACATTTTGGCTGGATCGACTAAATATGTCCGTTAATCGACTATTTGAAACTATTTATTATCTGATTGAACATAAGCAGACTACTGCTAAAGAATTGGCTGAACACTTTGAAGTTTCAACCCGGACAATATATCGTGATTTAGATCGCTTGATCGTAGCTGGATTTCCAATTTATGCCAATCAAGGAGCTAAGGGTGGAATTTATATAGATAGTGAATTTGTTTTGGATAAAATGACATTCAGTGATGATGAACAGAATCAAATTTTAATGGCACTTCAATGTATAGAGAGGCTTCAAGATAGAGATGAAGCAGGCTTAATTGATAAGATGGCAGCGTTATTTAATAAAAATAAACTAGATTGGATTGAAGTTGATTTTACTACTTGGCATCATAACAATAGTCAAAATGAAAAGTTTGAAACAATAAAAAAAGCTATTTTTGAACAAAAGGAAATTAAATTTAAATATATTAATTCTTATGGTGAGAAATCACAGCGATGTGTTTTTCCAAATAAACTGTTTTTTAAAGCAAATACTTGGTATTTACAAGGATATTGTCTTCAAAAAAATAGCTATCGTGTTTTTCGGCTAACAAGAATTATAGAATTACTAACGACATCAAATTATTTTCAACTTGAAGAAATTGCTTTACCACCAAAAATAAATAAAATTCCTAATTTGAATTCCCCGAGGATTAAGTGATTTTAAAATTTGATAAAAGTATAGGGAGTGTTGTTTTTGATGAATTCGGTGATGGTGTAATCTGTGAGGATACTGCTGGAAATTATATAGTAAGTAGTGTTGTCCCTGATGATTACTGGTTGATTAGTTTTATTCTCTCATTTGGGTCTAAAGTTGAGGTAATAGAACCTCAAGACCTTAAAGATAAGGTAATTATAGAAATTAATAAAATTAAGGCTGTTTATAAACAAACTTGACAGAGGATGTCAAGTTTGTTTTGTTATAATGATTCTATAGAAAGGATGAGTTAAATGGAAATAATCACAGTCGATCAAAATAATTTGGAGAAGGAGCATATTTGTTGTGCAATTTCTAGTAATAATGATATCCAAGTTAAAGCTAAAAAAGCTTGGCTTGAGGAACAGTTTAAATGCGGATTGATTTTTAAAAAGATGGATGTAAGGGGAAAGTGTTTTATTGAATATTTACCACTTGAAGAAGCTTGGGTACCTATCGTAGGTGATGATCTTATGCATATTAATTGTCTTTGGGTATCTGGAAAATATCAAGGACAGGGATTAGCTAAAAAATTGTTGGAAGCTTGTATTAAAGATTGTCGTAAACAGAAGAAACATGGAATAACTGTTATTTCTGCAAAAAGGAAAATGCCGTTTGTAATGGATTATAAATTTTTAATTAAGCATGGTTTTATTTCAATAATGAGTCTAGATAAATATGAATTAATGTATTTAAGTTTAGATTCTCAAGCAGTTCAACCAAGTTTTACGATTAAAGAAATGACTTGTGAGGAAGGTGGATTAGTTTTATATTATAGTCATCAGTGTCCTTTTACAGCTAAATATGCCCCGATGATTGAAGCGTATTGTCAAGAAAAAGGTTTAATAATTAAATTAAAACTATTAAATAGTAGTGAGGAAGCAAAAAATGCGGGAATTCTTTTTACCACATATAGTTTGTTTTATAATCATAAATTTATTACAAGAGAAATTTTATCGGTTAAAAAATTTGAGAAAATATTGGAGGAATTAATATGACTAAATTAGATTATAAGAAAGAATATAAAGATTTATATTTACCAAAAAGGTCCCCAATGTTGATTAATGTAGATAAAATCACGTATGTAACAGTTGATGGTAAAGGTAATCCTAATACATCAGCTGAATATAAAGAGGCTCTAGAATTATTATATGGTATTTCTTTTACAATTAAAATGTCCAAAATGACGGATAATAAAATAGATGGCTATTTTGAATATGTAGTTCCCCCTTTGGAAGGCTTATGGTGGCTGGATAAAAAACCAACTGAAAAAGTAATCGGTGATAAAAGTAAATTTTATTGGAAATCAATGATTAGATTACCTGAATTTGTTACACTTGAAGTTTTTGAACATGCTAAAGAATTATTAAAAGTAAAAAAACCATACTTAAATCTTGATAAAGTAAATTACGAAATTATTGAAGAAGGGAAATGTGTTCAAATTATGCATCTAGGCAGTTATGATGAAGAAAATACGAGTATTGAAAAAATATATCAATTTATCGAAACTCAAGGATTACAAATTGATCTCAATGAAGTCCGCCGACATCATGAAATTTATTTAAGTGATCCAAGAAAATGTAAACCTGAAAATTTAAAAACAGTAATACGTTATCCTGTTAAATAAAAATACGTTATCATAATAGAGGGTTTGTAGTATAATTATGATAAATAGAAAGGCGGGATATAAATGCAACGAACATTAGAAGAAATTACTCAGTATATTGATCATACATTATTAAAGCCATATGCGTCAAAAGAAGCGATGCAAGCTTTTTGTAATGAGGCAAAAGAATTAAAGGTAAAGATGGTCGCAATAAATTCTTACTATACTAAATTTTGTAAAGAATTATTAAAAGACACCACAATCCATGTTGGCGCAGCTATTTCTTTTCCTTTAGGTCAAACAACAATAGCAGTCAAAGCTTTTGAAACTATTGAGGCAATCAAAGATGGTGCTGACGAGATTGATTATGTTTTAAATCTTGCTAAAGTTAAAGACGGTGATTTTACTTATATCAAGGAAGAGATGGAAACAATTGTTAAGATTTGCCGTGAGGCAGGAATCATTAGTAAAGTAATTTTTGAAAATTGTTATTTAACAAAAGATGAAATCAGGAAATGTGCACAAATTGCTAAAGAAGTTAAACCGGATTTTATCAAGACTTCTACTGGCTTTGGAACAGGTGGAGCTTTGATCGAAGATGTGAAAATAATGTTAGAAACTGTAGATGGTGTTTGTAAAGTCAAAGCAGCAGGCGGGATTAGGGATTATAAAACTTTTAATGAATTTATAAATTTGGGAGTTGAACGAATTGGGACAAGTTCGACTAAAACAATTATTAAAGAATTTAAGGAAAATGATGAGTAATCTAGGTCACTAGATTACTTTTTTTGCATATAATAACTTAGGTGATAATATGGAAGAGTATCAAAAAACAGTAATGCGTGTTTCAACAGTTACATTATTAGGAAATTTAATTTTAGCATTTTTTAAAATCTTAATTGGGTTTATATCTTTTTCTAATGCAATTATTTCCGATGGTATCCATACTGCGTCAGATGTTTTAAGTACAGTTGTAGTTATGGCTGGCGTAAAATTATCCAGTAAAGAAAGTGATTTAGAACATCCATATGGTCATGAACGGTTTGAATGTGTGGCAGCAATTATTCTTGCAGTTATGTTGTTTTTAACGGCGTTGTTGATAGGATATAGCGGTATTATAGAAATTATTAACCCAAGTAATGTTAAATTAAAATATGGATCGTTAGCTATTGTTATAGCTGTAATATCGATTGTGGCTAAGGAAGCGATGTATTGGTATACGCTTATTGAAGCAAAACGTATCAATTCAAATGCAATGAAAGCAGATGCCTGGCATCATCGAAGTGATGCTTTTTCTTCAATTGGCAGTTTAGTCGGCGTTATTGGTTTTTATTTAGGATATTATATTTTAGATGCAATTGCTAGTATTCTCATTTGTGGTTTTATTCTAAAGGTAGCGATCGAGATTTTTAATGATGCGATTGATCAAATGATTGATCATGCCTGTAGTAGAGAATTTCAAGAGGATTTGATTTCTTTAATTACGGAGCAAAGTGAAATAATTAATATTGATGATTTGAAAACAAGATTATTTGGTAATAAAGTATATGTAGATTTAGAAGTACAGGTTGATGGAAATGATAATTTACGTCATGCTCATGCTATTGCTCATCAAGTGCATGATTTGATTGAAAATAATTTTCCAACAGTCAAACATTGTAATGTTCATGTTAATCCTAGTGACAGTTGACAAAGAGTTTACATCTTCTAAGGCAAGTGCTAAACTATAGTAGTTGTAAATAATAGGGGGTAAAACATGAAAATTGCAGTATATAATTATCGAGAATTTGATGAGGGACAATATTTTGAAAAGTTTTCACAACATTATTGTGTTGAAATAATTAAAATATATGATTCACCAAATAAAGAAAATGCAGTTTTAGCAAAAGGTTGTAACGGGGTAAGTGTTATTACTACAGCAATCACTAAGGAAATTATTGAGATTTGGCATGAACAAGGTGTAAAACATATTTCAACAAGAACTATTGGTTATGATCATATTGACTTGAAAGCAGCTAAGGCGAATAAGATGATCGTAAGTAATGTAACCTATTCGACTGCCAGCGTTGCAAATTATACAGTAATGATAATGTTAATGGCTTTAAGAAAAATGAAAATGATCATGCGTCGAGCAATTGGATTTGATTATTCATTAAACGGGAGTATTGGATTAGAACTTGAAAATATGGTTGTTGGGGTGATAGGAACAGGTGCTATAGGTCAAAAAGTGATTAAAAATCTAAGTGGTTTTGGCTGTCAGATACTTGCTTATGACCCATTTGAAAAAGAAGAAGTAAGAAAATATGCAGATTATGTGGCAATGGAAGAAATTATTACTAAGAGCGATATCATAACATTTCATGTTCCGGCTTTAGAAGATACGTATCATCTTGTTTGTCAAGAAACTATTGAAAAAATGAAGGATGGTGTCATTATAATTAATACCGCTCGTGGAAGTATTATCGATACCAGTGATTTGATTAGTGCGTTAGAGAGCGGTAAAATCGCTGCCTGTGCTTTAGATGTAATCGAAAATGAATTAGGATTATATTATAATGATTATAAATATAAAGTGATTGGAAACCATGAATTATCTATATTACGAGATATGCCCAATGTTTTATTAACTCCACATATGGCCTTTTATACAGAACAAGCAGTCAGTGATATGGTTGAACATTCGATTGAAAGTATTGTAGCTGATCGTGATGGTAAAGAAAATAAATTTAGAGTATGTTAAGATAGTTTTATAGTTATAAATTTTAGATAAATATTATTTTCAATAATGTTATAAGCTTAAAAATATTTAGCTACATACTTTTTAACAATAAGTAGTTAGAAAGTTATGAATAAGTTAGAAATGTAGTATTAATTTATTTATTGGAGACAAACTATTATGGGGTGATAATAGTGAAGAATAAGAAAAAACAAAATAAGTCAAATGAAGCAGTAAAAACAGCTGGTAATAATCAATGGACAAATAATAATACCAAATATTATCCTGATGAACGCGAGCGTCAAGATGGTCCCGGAGGCAATTAATAAAAACAAGTTGGTTAACGTATGTTAATTCAACTTGTTTTTTATAGATTTACTTATAAGAAAGGAATATAATAAAAAAAGTAGAAAGCTCTACTTTTAAATGCATGGCTAGGGTACTTGGATTCGAACCAAGGAAATGTCAGATTCAGAGTCTGATGCCTTACCGCTTGGCTATACCCTAATTAGTGGACATTTATAATTTTAAAACTTTATTGGAAAAAATACAAGGGGATGGAATGAAATTTATGAAAATTAGAACAAGATTTGCACCTAGTCCAACTGGTTATATGCACATAGGTAACTTACGAACAGCTTTGTATGGTTATTTGATTGCTAAAAAAGACGATGGTGATTTTATTTTGAGGATTGAAGATACAGATCAAGCCCGGGAAGTAGCTGGGGCAATAGATGTAATTTATCAAACATTATCAGATACTGGACTTGAATATGATGAAGGACCTGATAAAGATGGCGGATATGGACCATATATTCAATCACAAAGATTAGAAATTTACCAAAAGTACGCTCATGAGCTTGTTAAGCTGAATGGAGCTCACTACTGTTTTTGTAATCAAGAAAATGTTAAGGGTAATAAAGAGGATCAAATATTTAAAGATCCATGTCATCAATTATCTGATGAAGAAATAGAGAAACTATTGTCAGAAAATAAACCGTATGTTATCAGACAAACAATTAAGCAGGGGCAAACAACTTTTAATGATGAAGTATACGGAGAAATAACTGTCGATAATGATACTTTAGATGAGGGGGTGTTACTAAAGAGTGATGGTTATCCAACATACAATTTTGCTAATATCATCGATGATCATTTGATGAGTATAACCCATGTAGTACGAGGAAATGAATATTTAGCTAGTACGCCGAAATATAATATAATTTATCAAACTTTTAATTGGGAAATTCCAACGTACATTCATGTTCCGCCAGTGATGAAAGATGAACAGCATAAGCTATCAAAGCGCAATGGAGATGCTTCATATCAAGATTTAATTAAGCAAGGATACCTAAATGAAGCAGTCATTAATTATATTGCTTTATTAGGGTGGGCTCCAGAAGGTGAGGAAGAGATTTTTTCTTTATCCGAACTGATTAAAAATTTTGATATTAAAAGAATATCAAAGGCACCAGCAATTTTTGATCTCGATAAATTAAAGTGGATGAATGGACTTTATTTACGAAATTTAACGTTAGAAAATTTTCATCAACTAGCAATGCCGTATTATCAAAAAATAATTACACGCGATGTTGATTTATTAGAACTGAGCCAAGTACTACAATTGAGGATTTCCTATTTAAATGAAATACCGGAGATGATTGATTTTATTAATGAACCATGTAATGCTGATGAAACATTATTTAAAAATAAAAAGATGAAAACAAATCCTGAAAACTCATTAGAAGCTCTTATTTGGGTTAGAGATGCTTTAAGTACTTTTGATAATTTTAATGATGATCTAGCGTTACATGATTTATTTATTAATTTAGCTCAAGAAAAAGAAGTGAAGAATGGACGGATTATGTATCCTGTCAGAGTTGCTTTGACTTTTAAGTCATTTACTCCGGGCGGAGCTGTTGAAATTGCACATATTTTAGGGAAAAATGAATCACTTAAAAGAATCGATCTGGCCATTAAGTTATTAAGTATGAAATAATTTGATACTTAAATTGAAATAGTATTTTGAATATACATAAAAGCCTTTTTTACAGGAATTTTGTTTCTATTAAAAAGGCTTTTAAAAGTGGCATATATTACTGTTTTATTAGCTCTGATTGCTTTAAAGTTGGTACTTATTATTATAATGAATATAAGTTTTATAATTATTGATGTTGATATTTCTGGGTCCATGTCTAAAATATACTCAACTGTATAGATAATTTTGCCATAGATTCACTACACTATCTAAAACATCTAATAATTATATTGATAAAAATTGTTTTGAATAATGATTGTCTTTTTTTTATAAATAGTGCTATAATATTTACATGGTCTGTTGGTGAAGCGGTCAACACACTAGGTTCTCATCCTAGCATTCACGGGTTCGAACCCCGTACAGGCTACCAAATAAAAATAACACCCACGTAAGGGGTGTTTTTTTGTTTGGTTTTGAATTGACGAGTTTATTGAGGAAATTCATCTTCATCAATAAACTCATAACCCGAGTGACGGTCATCAACAGCTTTAGCAATTTGAATTTTATAATCAAGATTTTTTTGATAATCAAATGAAAAAATTCCTGCATAAAGAGTATCCAGTAAGTATTTAATCGATGTTGTTGTTGCAAAATCTCCAATCTTTGTATGTAACATTTCACGTGATGAAATTCGTAATGTTACATCAGCAATTTTAGAAAGGCGATTATTTGCAATACAGGTAATCGCGATGATTGGAGTTTCTTTCTTTTTCAATACCTTAGCAACCTCAATAATAAATTCTGTTTCTCCAGAATATGAAATTAAAATAGCACAATGGGTTTCATCACTCATTGCCGCTTGAACCTTGGGATTGCCAGGCAGACGACAGATATTTACATTACGATGAATATAAAATAATTTACTTCTAAATCCTTCTGCTAATAAAAGGTTATTAGAAACTCCATAGAGATCTAATTCTTTAGCATTTCGAAGATAACGTAAGGCCGTTTGTAAGTCATCATGATTCAGCATGGACATCGTGTCTTGAATCGCATCAATTTGAAGTTGACCGATATTATTAGAAATTGTCATAATATCATCACTAACAACAAAAGGAATACTAGCATCGACCTTTTGTTCTTTAAATAAATATTCGAGTTCTGCAATAAAATCTTCTTTAAAGGCGTTCCAGCCGGAATAACCTAATTTTTTGGCAATACGTACTAAAAGTGGGGCAGAAGTGAATGTTGCTTTAGCAATACTGTTTGCTGACATATTCTTTATTTTTAAACCTTGTTCAAGAATGTAGTCAATAATAATAGCTTCACTTGATGAAAAGTGAGTATGTTCAAGTTTGTGAATTATTAACATATTTTTTACCTCGCTTTATTTCATTATACGTGTCGAAGACAAAAGAGTAAACCAAAAAGAATTAAAATGATAACGTTTTCATTTCAAATGTGGTAGAATATAAGTATGCAGCTAATGATGAGGAAATTTCTGAGTCAAAGGGTGAACAATTATTTTTGTTTTGTTCAACCATTAGTACGCCCTAATGGTTTTTAGTTTAAGGAGGTAAAATGGAAAGTAGAATTGCAATTTTAGGAATTTTTGTTTATGAATTAGACAGTGCTAATAAGATTAATGACTTGTTGCATAAATATAGTCGCTATATTATTGGGCGAATGGGAATTCCCTATAAAGATAAGCAAGTATCAGTTATGTCTGTTATCGTTGATGGACCAAATGATGTAATAGGGGCTTTATCGGGAAAAATCGGAATGCTCAAAGGTGTCAGTGTAAAGGCACTATATTCAAAAGGATAGAATGAGTAATATTGATTTAATTAACAAGCTTCATCAAGAAGGCGCATTGGATTTTGATGAGTTTAAAAGATTATTAAAAACATTTGATCAAAACGATTTTGATTACGCTAAGAAGATTGCTGCGAAAATCACTGAACAAATATTTAAAAATAAGATCTATATTCGGGGATTAATTGAAATCAGCAGTTATTGTAAAAATGATTGTTATTATTGTGGATTACGTCACAGTAATAAATTAGCATTACGCTATCGGCTAAATTTAGAAGAAATATTATTATGCTGCAAAGAAGGTTATCGCTTAGGCTTTCGAACATTTGTTTTACAAGGTGGAGAAGACGAATATTACCAAGATGAACGAATGGTAGAAATTATTGAGAAAATAAAAGAATTATATCCTGATTGTGCAATTACGCTATCGTTAGGAGAAAAAAGTAAAGAAACTTATCAAAAGTATTTTAATGCAGGTGCTGATCGTTATTTGCTTCGTCATGAAACTTATAATAGAGAGCATTACTATCAGCTTCATCCTCATGAGATGTCATTTGATAATCGAATTGACTGTCTTTTGAATTTAAAAGCAATTGGGTTTCAAACAGGATGTGGATTTATGGTAGGAAGTTATCATCAGGATATTGATTGTCTGGTTAATGATTTATTGTTTATTAAAGAGCTAAAGCCGGAAATGGTAGGGATTGGACCATATTTAGTGCATCAAAATACGCCTTTTAAAAACCAACCAAATGGTGATTTAAAACTTACTCTTTTTTTATTAAGTTTGATTAGAATTATGACAAAGGATGTTCTATTGCCTGCAACAACTGCTTTAGCAACTTTAGATTCTAATGGGCGCTTAGAGGGAATTAACCATGGTTGTAATGTTGTGATGCCTAATTTATCACCTCAGGAGGTAAGAAAAAAATACTCGTTATATGATGGAAAAGCAGCGAGTGGACAAGAAGCGAGTGAAGGATTAAAAGAATTAATTGATACGCTAAAGACGGCGGGATATGAAGTTGTATATGAGCGTGGAGATTATTGTAAATTTGATTACGAGGGTTAGACCTAAGTAAAAGAAAGTGAGAAAAAGGAAAATGTATAATGTAAAATCTAATAAGGCTGAAGAATTTATTGATGATCAAGAAATACTGGAAACAATTGCATATGCTAAAGAAAATAAAGATAATCGAGAATTAATCTTTTCTTTAATTGAGCGTGCTAAAGACTGTAAAGGATTAACGCACCGTGAAGCAATGCTGTTATTGGAGTGTGAAATTCCTGAAGCAATTGATGAAATGGAAAAAGTTGCTAAAATGATTAAGCAAAAATTATATGGTAATAGAATTGTAATGTTTGCACCTTTATACTTATCAAATTATTGCGTTAATGGTTGTGTCTATTGTCCTTATCATTTAAAAAATAAGCATATTGCAAGAAAAAAATTAACTCAAGAAGAAATAAAAAAAGAAGTCATCGCACTTCAAAATATGGGGCATAAGCGTTTAGCATTAGAAACAGGAGAGGATCCAATCAATAATCCAATTGAATATGTATTGGAAAGCATTAAAACTATATATGGGATCAAACATATAAATGGAGCAATTAGACGGGTTAATGTTAATATTGCTGCAACAACAGTTGAAAACTATAAAAAGCTAAAAGAGGCTGGGATAGGAACTTATATTCTTTTCCAAGAAACATATAATAAGAAAAATTATGAAGCACTGCATCCAACGGGACCAAAACATGATTATGCTTATCATACTGAAGCAATGGATCGGGCTATGGATGGTGGAATTGATGATGTCGGTATTGGGGTTTTATTTGGGCTAGAAATGTATCGATATGATTTTGTGGGTTTATTGATGCATGCCGAACATTTAGAGGCCGCAAAAGGAGTTGGACCACATACGATTAGTGTTCCGAGAATTTGTCCAGCAGATGATATTGATAAATCAGACTTTAGTAATGCTATCAGCGATAAAATTTTTGAAAAGATTGTAATGATCATCAGAATGGCAGTACCATATACGGGAATGATTATTTCAACACGTGAATCTAAACGGGTTCGAGAAAGAGTGTTAGAGTTAGGTATTTCACAAATTAGTGGTGGCTCTAAGACAAGTGTTGGCGGTTATGATGAACCTGAAACTGAAGAAGATACTACTTCTGCACAATTTGATATTAGTGATAATAGAACTTTAGATGAGGTTGTTAAGTGGTTATGTGAATTAAATTATATTCCAAGTTTTTGTACTGCTTGTTATCGCGAAGGAAGAACGGGAGATCGTTTTATGCAATTATGTAAATCTGGTCAAATCTCGAATTGTTGTCATCCTAATGCTTTGATGACATTAAAGGAATATAGTCAAGATTATGCCGGTGATGATACTAAGTTAAAAGCTGATAATTTAATTATGAAGGAATTAGATAATATCACTAGTGATAAAGTTAGAAAAATTTGTCAAGAACGTCTTACGATGATTGAAGACGGGAAACGTGATTTCAGGTTCTAATAATGGCAGGGTTAAATAAAACACCAGGAGCTAATCGGCTCCATATTGGTTTTTTTGGAAAACGTAATAGTGGCAAATCGGCATTGATCAACACCTTTGTTAATCAAGAAGTTTCAATTGTCTCAAGTGAACCGGGAACAACTACTGATCCTGTCTATAAGGCGATGGAAATTGATGGTTTGGGACCATGCTTGTTAGTTGATACTGCAGGTTTTGATGATATTGGGACTCTAGGGCAATTGCGAAACGATAAGACAAAAAAAGCTAGTGAAAAGATTGATATTGCAATCATTCTTTTTAATGATAGAAAGATTTGTCAAGAATTAGACTGGTATCATTATTTTAAAGAGAAGCATATTCCTACGATATTAGTAATAAGTAAAGCTGATTTACAAAGGAATGATAATCTTCTAAAGAAAATTACTGAAGCAACTAGTGAAACACCATTACTGATTAGTTCGTTAACGAAGCAAGGAATAAAAGAGTTACAGGAAAAATTGCTTGAAAAGGTACCGGCTGATTTTGAAAAAGAAAGCATTACAGGTGAATTAGCAAAAAAAGGTGATCTTATACTATTAGTAATGCCACAAGATATTCAAGCTCCCAAAGGCAGATTAATTTTACCCCAAGTTCAGGTAATGCGTGAATTGCTTGATAAAGGTTGTCAAATTATGGCTGTAACAACGGAACAACTAAAATCAGCTTTACAAAAATTAAATCAAGCCCCTGATCTTGT
>OHAS01001527.1_pt1 | contig 18303 bp, 9 predicted proteins | sample 1577131 | NCBI WGS metagenome assembly OHAS01 (sample SAMEA3541566, study PRJEB24748) | human gut metagenome | biome: human gut; feature: human-associated habitat; material: faeces | place: China | collected 2012 | reverse complement strand
AAACACCAGATTCCCCATGCGGGTTGCGATGCCGTAGTCGGTGAAATCATCAATGTAAGCGCAGATGAAAGCATTCTTGATGAGGAAGGAAGAATTGATCCTGTCAAGCTGGCGCCAATTACCTTTGATGCCGTACATAATACTTATATCACGCTTGGCGAAAAAGTCGGCAATGCTTTTAAAGATGGAAATAAGCTGAAGTAAAAACCATAAAAGGAAGCTAACCGCTGTTGTAATCTACAGCATAAGGCTTCCTTTTTTACAGTAAATATAGTTAAGCGGGTGAAGACTGCCGCCATTTACATATAAAAGGATTTTCATCTTTTGCCTTTGCATAGCATAAAGTATCTTCCATCTATCCATGTGAATGGATTCGTGATTTTCTTGTGTTTACACTTATTCTAAATTGCAGAGTACATAGTAATTCATAAGGATTTGTGATAAAATAATAAATATCATATAATGTAATGTGAGCTTGATGAATCAGGGGTAGATACTGCTTTTATGTATCATTATCGGTTAATACCCCCTTGATTATGAAGAAAAATCATTTCATTGCAGGAGGGTAGAAAAGTGATTAAAAACAAGGAAGAAGTAAGTGAATTTACAGCTCATATCCTGCGTACATTTTTTCAGGATAACAATATCGAACCGTTAATCAATGCAATGGATGAGAATATTATTTGGTTTGGCTCAGGACGTGCGCAATCAGCGGTAGGTAAAGCTGCGGTTGCCAAGCAATTTATTGACGGTAAGGATGATCTTCAGCCATGCGTTCTTAGCCGGGAGCATTACGATGTTGTGCTGCTGGGTGAGGATGATGCGGTTTGTCAGGGGTCCAGCTATATGGATACCAGAGCGGATAATGAAGTCAGCATCCATGAATTCCAGCGGATCACCCTTGTTCTGCATAAGGCGCCTGATGGCTTTAAGATAAAGCATATGCATCATTCAATCGCTTATGATGCAATGGAGGATGAACGTTTATTTCCGCTTCAATATGGGAAAGCACGTTATAAAGAGCTGCAGGATGAATTAAAAGCCCGTGATAATCAGATTGAACTGATGCTTTCTCAATTGCCGGGCGGTACGACTATTTGCGCGATGGATGAACAGTTGACTACAAAATGGATCTCTTTGCAAGGCTGTGAATTGATAGGCTTTGCGAATGAAGCAGAATTTATGGAAGTCACCCACGGCAAAACGTCGTCTTTGATTTATGAACAGGATTTAGATAAGATTTATGATGAATTAATGAAATCAATTCAGGAACAGCGCAACTTCATGTGCGAATATCGGTTTAGAAGAGCTGATGGTCAGCTGATTTGGTTATTAAATATTGGTAAAATTATTAAAAATGATCAGGGTATTGATGAAGCTTATTGTTTTATCAGTGATATTACCGAGCGTAAAGAACGTGAGTTATTGTATGCCAAGGCAGACCGTGATGTTAAGCGCCAAGCGGCTTTCATGATGGAATTGTTTAATACGCTACCTTGCGGAATCATTCAGTTTAGTGTAGATGCGAAGCATCAGCTGCTGATGACGAACCGTCAGGGATGGGAAATCTACGGCTATGATGAGGAAAGCTTCCGCAGAGAAATTAAAAGTCCGCTTCAGTTTGTTCTTGCCAAGGACTATGATGCAATCGTTGAGACATTAAATAATATGAAGCTGGGTGATGAAACCGCTTATGAACGGCTGACATCTCGGCGGGATGGCAGTGAGCTGTGGATCTCAGTATTAATGAAGCGTTTGATCAATATGGATGGAAAAGATGTAATACAGGCTATTTATACAGATATTACGAATGAAAAGAAAATGCGTCTTGAAATAGAAAAGAGCCGTCGAGTTGAAACAGAATCATTAAGAGCTGCGATCGATACCGCATATCCGCTGATTTATAATTTGAATTTAAGTGATGACAGCTATTCGTTGCTGCATAATGAATTAGAGGCTGGATTGTCAGAAACCGGCAGTTATCATCAGCTGTTTAACGATTATTTTAAACGAGTGCATCCGGATTATCAGCAGGATTATGTAAAGAATTTCCGCCGTGAAGCTATGTCTGAACGTTTTGCGAAGGGGGAAAAAGAAATTTACATGGAACTGCTTCAGCAGGATGTCAGCGGCAGCTATCACTGGCAGTCAGCGCATGTGATTCATGTTGAAGATCCTTATGCGGAATCACAGCTGGCAATTCTATTGGTTAAGGGCTTGGATGAACAGAAGAGTGAACAGGCCAGACAGGAACAGCTGCTTCGCGACGCCCTGCAAAGAGCCAATGCCGCCAATGAAGCAAAAAGTGATTTTCTGTCCCGTATGAGCCATGACATTCGTACACCGATGAATGCGATCATCGGCATGGCAACGATCGGTAAGATGAAGCAGGGGGATGTTGAAACTACCTTGCACTGTTTTGATAAAATTGACACTTCAAGCCGATATTTGCTGGCTTTGATTAATGATATCCTTGATATGTCGAAGATCGAACAGGGAAAGATGCAGATTAATGAGGATGAATTCAGCTTGCAGGATGTGCTCCAGGAAATTAACAGTATCTTGGTGCCGCAGACCAGTGAGAAAGAAATACAATATGAGATGCGGATTCTTGAGCCGATAGCGGATGAGTATCAGGGAGATGCGCTGCATCTGCGTCAGATTCTCATGAATCTTTTAAGTAATGCATTAAAGTTCACTTCTGAAAAGGGTAAGATTATCGTTACTATCAGTAATGAGTATACAAGCAATGGTTACGCGCATTTAAAATTTTCAGTAAAGGATAACGGCATCGGTATTTCTGAATCATTTAAACAGAGGCTGTTTCAGCCATTCGAACAGGAGTACAGTGATAATGCCCGCAATAAGGCAGGCAGCGGTCTTGGTCTGTCAATCGTGCATAACCTTGTTAAACTCATGGGCGGCAGTATCAGTGTTGAAAGTGAGCAGGGCGTTGGAACGGAGTTTATTGTTCAGCTGCCGCTGAAGTTGATTCACGTTGATCATAAACAGGAAGAAATACGCCGTCAGCGTGAGCTTTTAAAGGATTTGAGTATTTTAGTTGTTGATGATGATGAAATTGTAGGTGAACAGGTTACCGCTGTTCTGAAAAATATCGGAGCTGATTGTGAATGGGTTGATTCAGGAATCAAAGCTGTCGCATCGGTGCGTGAGCGAATGGATAAGCATGAATTATATGATGTAGCGATGATTGACTGGAAGATGCCGGATATGGATGGCTTAGAAACTACCCGCCGAATCCGTCAGCTTGTCGGTCCGGATACGATGATTATTATTATATCCGCATATGATTGGAGCAGCATTCAAAATGAGGCAATCGCGGCAGGCGCGAATGGTTTTATAACGAAACCATTGTTTACTTCATCAATCTGCTCTACGTTGGGCAGTATGTTTACTCATCATGAAGAGCAGTCGGAACCGAAGCCTGAATATAATCTGAAAGGCAAACGTATCTTACTGGCTGAAGATAATGAGTTGAATATGGAAATTGCCAAAACACTGCTTGAGATGCAGGGAATGATTGTTGAACCAGCGGTTAATGGTGCTGAGGCGGCAGCCATGGTACAAAATCATCCTGAAGGTACTTATTATGCGGTACTAATGGATATTCGCATGCCAGTTATGGATGGTTTGACGGCAGCCCGTAAAATTCGTGCCTTACCTGGTGAGCGCGGTCAGGTTGCCATTCTGGCAATGAGTGCCGATGCCTTTGAAGAAGATAAAGCAAAAGCCAGAAAGGCAGGAATGAACGGCTATTTGGTAAAGCCGGTTCATATTGATGAATTATATCAGGCATTAAGTAATTTACAGGAAATAAGGATAAAGGAATAGTAATCATGATTGGTATTAAAGATTGCTATCATGTGTACTCAAGATTATAATAATTTCATAGGAAGCATGTTTTAAAGGAGATACTGCCATGAATCAGACAGAGAATATACAGCGGGCGCAAGTACTTGAGGAATGGGCCTCAGCAAGGCTGGCGCTGATGGATGAAATGGGATTAGCTGCCTGTTATTTGCTGCTGGATGACGGACTGTCCCTGATTGCAGCTAATCAGCGGCTGAAAAAGCTTTGGCAGCTTTCATCAGATGCGGTTAAGCTAAAGCAGCTGCTGTCTGAAGAGATATATGAAAAACTGATCCATTCACTGCTTCAGCTTTCTGGTGAACAAAGTCAATGCAGTGAGCTTTTGAGTCTGAAAATAAAGGGACTGACTGACCGCCGGCAGATGGATGCGACCATCACTGATCAGACGATCAACGGGAAAGCGGTGCTGTCGGCAGTTTTTCATGATATGAATGCTTTTTGCCATCAACAGGCAGCTTCGGATGCTGAGATAACGTCGCGCATTAAACAGATTGAATGGCTGATGTCAGAATATGAGGGCAATGTTTATATCAGCGATATGGATAACTACGAGCTTTTATTCGTCAATGAGAAATCATGCGAAACACTTAATCGGCCAAAAGAAAAGCTGATCGGTAAAAAATGCTATGAGGCGATTCAGGGTCGAGGTGCACCTTGTCCATTTTGTACTAATCATCTTTTAAAAAAAGATGAAACTTATGCATGGGAGTTCTATAACCCCTCTTTGGACAGAACGTTTATGATTAAAAATCGCATGCTTGAATGGGAGGGCCGCCGCGCGCGGATCGAGCTGTCTCATGACATGCTGAGTACAGAGTATAAGCTGGCAAAAAAAGATCAGGAACGGGAAGCTATCATCAAAACGATTCCCGGCGGTTTGCTGCGCATTGATGCCAGAGATTATGATACGGTTTTATGGTACAGCGATGAATTGCTTAAGCTGATCGGCTATACTGATAATCAATTTAAAACAGAGCTGGATTCAAAATGCTTATACATTCATCCAGAAGATATGGATCAAGTTTACAAGAGTGCTAAAGCATTAAATAAGACCGGTCAAAACGCGGTGCTGCAGACTCGCATTATCACTCGTTCTAAAGAAGAACGAATGCTGACGATGACCTTATGCTACATCAGCGGTGAGGATAGCTGGGATCGAATTCCGTCAATTTACAGTGTAGGAATTGATATTACCGAGGCGCATCTTCAGCAGGAGCGGCAGCGAAAAGCTTTAGAAGATGCTTATAATACAGCTAAGGTTGCCAATGAGGCTAAAACTAATTTCCTTTCATCGATGTCGCATGATATCCGCACGCCGATGAATGCCATTGTCGGTATGACAGTAATTGCTCAGGCAAATCTTAATCAGCCGCAGCGGGTTGCAGACTGTCTGAATAAAATTGATGTATCCAGCCGGCATCTGTTGAATCTGATTAATGAAGTTCTCGACATGTCCAAAATTGAAAGCGGCAAGATTGATCTGATGCTGGAAAATTTTAAGCTGCCGGAGTTATTGCAGAATGTAATTGATATGTGTAAGCCTTTATTGGTGCAGAAAAATCTTAATTTTCAGATAACGGTCGGGCATCTGCTTCACGAGTGTGTGGTGACTGACGGGGATCGTCTTCAGCAGATCTTAATGAATTTGCTTTCAAATGCAATTAAATATACCCAAGAGGGCGGTACGATCCGCTTAGCGATTGAAGAACATGAATCAATGATTGATGGCCGTGAACGTTATGAATTTGTGATTTCAGACAATGGCATCGGAATGTCTGCGGATTTTATTCCGCATATCTTTGAACCGTTTTCAAGAGCTGAAGATACCCGCATTTCTAAAACCCAGGGAACCGGACTTGGCATGACAATTACCGAAAATATTATCCATATGATGAATGGAACGATTGAAGTCAAGAGTGAATTAGGCAAAGGCAGTCAATTTACGGTATCCTTGCCGCTGCAGGTGTGTCATGATGCGCAGGAGCAGACCGCTGAATTGATCAATCAAACCGTGTTAATTGTTGACGATGATCAAACAGTCTGTGAAAGTGCGGCATTGCTGCTTGAAGAGCTTGGTATGCAAACGATAAATGCAGTATCCGGAGCGGCGGCACTTGTGGAATTAGATCAAATGAGTTTTAGCCATAAGTCGGTATTTGCCGTATTGCTGGATTGGAAAATGCCGGATATGGACGGGCTTGAAACATTAAAACAAATACGCTTAAAAGCCGGTAATAAAGTGGCGGTTATTATCATGTCAGCCTATGATTTCTCCGGTGCAGAAGAAGTATTCATCAAAGCGGGTGCGGATGCGTTCATTACCAAGCCGCTGTTTAAGTCCAAGCTGCTGCATATATTAAAGCTTTACTGCATGAGCAGCAAGCATAAAACAGCCAATGCGTTTATTGAGGAGAGGCATTCAGATCTGCAGGGACAACGTATTCTGCTTGTAGAGGATAACCAATTGAATCGGGAAATTGCAATGGAAATTTTAAATATGCAGGGCCTCTGCGTAGAAACCGCAGTCAACGGTCAGAAAGCTGTCGAAATGTTTAAACAATCGGCAATAGGCGAGTATTCCGCAATCTTGATGGATATTCAAATGCCGGTTATGAACGGCTATGAAGCGACTGAAGCAATCCGTGCTTTAAAGCGTGAAGATGCAGGCACCATTCCAATCTTTGCACTGACGGCCAACGCTTTTATTACCGATATTGTCAAGGCGCAGAATGCCGGTATGAATGGACATATCGCTAAGCCGATCGATGTGGAATTATTGATAAAAACATTACAAAAATGGATCGTTTAAACGGTCCTTTTTATATATTCATTTTCCTTGTCAGATATAAAAATCACCCTAAATCAATGATTTGGGGTGATTGATAAATTTATTCATCGGCATCCTCATGACGGTAACGGTTAGTCTGATGCTTTTGATAAAACCGCATCTTATCCGCATACATCAGCTCATCAGCTTCCTTGATCACGTTTTGGATGTTAGAGCATTCAGCTTCCCATTTATAACCGATGGCAATCTGATACACGCTCTGTTTGAAATTCTTTTTCAGTCGTTCTATATTGCCATTAAAGGCTTCTTCGTTTGTATCGGTATAAATGATGACAAACTCATCACCGCCGATGCGATACAGCTTCTCGGAGTCAGTACTGTTTTTAATAATCTCAGCGCAGGCCTTTAATGCCTGATCGCCTGCCGCATGGCCAAAGGAATCATTGATCCCTTTTAACCCGTTCATATCTAAATAAACAGCACCGACACTGCCTTGGAAATCTTTTAATTCAGTAATATTTTGAATGTAGCGGTTGCGGTTATAAAAGGTTGTCAATTCATCAAGATAGCTCATCTCATATAATGTTTTTTCATTTTCATTTCTTTCCATCGCCAGTGTAATAAAATACTGAATGGTCTGCAGGAAAGGTATGACAATTTCCGACATGCCATAAGCCAGATTATCTAAGCCGATACAGCCGCTTAATCCGTTATCCTTTTCTAAAGGTACCCAAACGATATTTTTGATATCCTGCTGACTCAAAAGCTCATAACCGGCAGGCATTTCATCTTTCAAGATCTCAATATCATCATAAATAATATTCTTATCTTTTTCAAGCAGCTCGATCCAAGGCCGATAGTCATCCATCACAACGTTTTGAAGTTGCTCGATCTGCGGCTCGATGCCTGTATTGCACCATTCTGCAATATTAGAAAAATAAGGGTCATGAAATAAAAAGATATAAGCACGTTCTGCGGAGAATAATTGTCCGATATGAGCGAGCACGGTTGTTAATGCTTCGGTGATCTCATGATTATGGTAAAGTTCACGGATACAGTCAACCAAAACATTGTCTCTTTCCAAGCGCTGTTTCAATTCATTCTTTTCATTGTTGGTCGCGGTTATATCGAAGGCAATTTCCATCCGTGCCGTTTTGCCTTCCCATTCAATCAGTCGATCCTTCAATAAATAATGCTTTTGCAGAAGGGGATTGGTATATTCCCATGAATAAGTTTCATCGGTTTTTAACCGTGAATTAGTACAGAATTCACAAGGGGAATCAAATCCCTGAATCACTTTATAGCATTTTAAATTACTTAAATCATCACTGATAGTAAAGATTCTTTTACCGGCATCATTCACAAATAATAAATCATATGTATCAATATCAGACACATACATCAATTCAGATATTTCATTCATCGGTGCCAGCAATTCCCGCTGCTGTCTTGTGAGCTGCTCGCTTCTCAGCTTGTTTTCATTTTCTATCCGAATCAGCTTTTCTCTGCGTTTTTCCTGATAATAAGCAAGGCATAAAAAGAGTGTACAGCCGCCAGCCAAAATAATAAATACGGTATTCAAGATGATTAAATGATTTCTGGCAATTTGAACACTTTGTTCCGTGTATTCCTCGGCAGAGCGTACAGTATTATCTGCCAGAACGAAATAATCTTCACTTAAGGCATATAAATCTTCATTTGATGAACCGGTGCGGATTTTATATATTTCATTCTTGATGATCGACCAGCTGCTTTTCATTTCTGTCAGCTGGACTTGAAAGGTTTGATCTTCCAGCTTAATCAGATTAAATTCATCACTGCCGTTTGCCAGACCATACAGAATGTCATCCAATCGTTCAATCAGGACGTCATCAGGCTCATGATTCAATTCTTTTTTAATTAATCGTTGGGTAGCACCGCGGACGATGCCGATATAATTGATTACTCTGGCATTGCCCTGCAGGTTATCAATGGAAGTGATGGACAGCAGAGCGGTAAAGATCAAGGCTAAGCATAATATTATGGGGATGGTTAATTCTCCTATTTTTGATAGTTTACTTTTCATAATAGCAGTACCTCATGTGAAGCTTCAATATTGTTTATTTTATATATTATAACATTAACAAAGTTTAAAGGATAGTTGATTAAGTGTTTTAAAGGAAATCAAATGGAATAATCAAAAGTTTAACTTTTATCTTATCACAAACCGTATTCATAAAAAAAGCTTTAGGGCATTATTGCCTTAAAGCTCTTTCTGTCTGCTGATGCTTATTTAGCATATTCGGCAGCACTGGTGCCAGCCAGCCGGCCGGAAGTTAATGCGAAACCAAGACCGGTGCCTTCGACATTAACGTAAGCAGCTACGGATAAGCCGCTGACATTATTACCGGTAGAGTATAAGCCCTTAATGATCTCGTTATGCTCGGTAACAACCTGCATTTCATTGGTAACATTAACACCGCCTAAAGACCCGAGAACCGCGTTGTAGCCTTTAGTAATATAATAAGGTCCAGTTTCACAAGTCCAGATCAGAGAATCTTCATCAGTGTAAAATTCAGGATCATATTTATCATTAACAGCTTGATTATAAGCAGCAACTGTAGATTTTAAAGTTTCAGCATCACAGCCGATGAAGGCTGCCGCTTCTTCAAGTGTATTCACGATCTTACCGTCGCCTGTATTAGTCAGCACTTCAAAGTCAGCCAGGAATGTTTCCTTGTCAACCGGTGCGTGGTAGATGGTTGGATCACCATTTTCATCGGTAATGCCGAAACGATCCCAATAGTGTACCCAAGAACCGGTGTTGGCCTGATTCATATCCGTCCATTGATCCACTGTTTTCTGATCAACGATCGTATAGGCAAAACCGCCTTGAGCAAGAACAGCACTTGAATAATCAACCGTATCCTTTAATAATGACGCAGCCATAAACCGCTGACCGAGATTGTTTACCCAAAGTACCGGTGAATTTAATGTAAGCTGATCAGCTACCTGCACATCCTGTGATTTAGGACCGACACCGTGATTCATTGACAGCAGCTCACCTTTGCCGGCACCGACTTCATACATCATTTCCAAACCGCTGCCGTCGCTGCCGCCCATAACTGAAACAGTTTCATAGATTTCCTCGCCAAGCGCTTCTTTCATCATTGCCTCATTGCCTGCGAATCCTCCGGTCGCAACAATAACACTTTTAGCGTTGACAATCAGCTTGCTGCCATCTTCATTATTGCATTCAACACCTACCACTTCATTGTTTTCATTGACCAACAGTTTGGCAGCGGTTGTGTTGTAATGAATATCGACATTGTATTGATCCAGATATTCCTGTAAATGAACAAATGGCTGTGTGTTGCCCCAGCGATGGTAAATAATCGTATCATCAAAGTGAGCAATCTGCTGTGCCGTTTTAGACAGATAGACATTAATATCATGATCAAGCAGATATTCAACGGTATTCTTAGCTTCACTGACAAAGGTTCGTATCAGCTGACCATTGCCAAGATAGTTGCTTAATTCAAGATAATGATTAAACCAGTATTCTTCATCACTGCCTAAATCATCACCGTAGCGCTCTTCTTGAAGCGATGTGCCAATTGCGAACATTCCCTGTGCAGCATTTCCCATGCCGCCCAGCGTACTGGTCATTTCGATTCCGATAACATTTGCACCGGCTTCAGCGGCACTGAGGGCGGCCATTGACCCAGACGCGCCGATACCGATTACTACGACATCGGCGGTTAAGGTTTGATCTTCACCGAGGACCGTATTTGCATCAACTGTGAAGCCTGCTTCACTCATCGCCGCATCAACAGCACTCTTTACCGCATTGCTGGTCATGGTAGCACCGCTGACGCCATCAATTTCTGAACTTTGGGCGGCTTTTACCTGCTCAATTAACTCAGGCATCGCCGCCTGGCCGATCGTCTTAGTTTCATCAGCACCTTCAATCGCAACATCGCTGATTGTACCTGAAGAAACCGTGAGAGTAACTGTCACGTCACCGCCATAGCCTTTCTCTGCCGCTGTGTAAGTACCATCCTTAATATCCGATGATTGATTGTTGTTATCGGCGGGTGTTTGCGTACAGCCGCTAAGCATCAATAAGGATACTAATAGACAGGAAAGCATTTTTGTAGATTTTTTCATAAATCCATCCTCCTTGTTAATAGATTAACAAAATTAGGGCATTTACATAATCTATACATCTGAGATTAAAAGTGGTTTATTTTTAGAATACGATTGACTAAAAGATTACTATCTCCTACAATGTCAATATGAATAGCAAACCGATGCACCCGCAGAATGATTTACCTTTACCTTATACACTGCTCACCTGTGAAAGTAAGGCTTATGCAGCTCATACAGTGAGCCTTTTGCTCTGCTTTGAAAATGGCAGAATTGAGCTGGAAGGCAGGCGTATGCATTTGCAGGCAGGTAATTCAATTCTGATGCGAAAGGAGACACGGTTTAAGATACAGCCTAAGTCGGATAAGATTTATCTGCTGCATCTGGAAGCGAATGTATTTGATACGATCATGTTGAGTCAGCTGGCTGACTGCCGGATCATTTATGACTTTCTGACCTTGGATGAAAGCAGTCATGATTATTTATTCTTTGATTATGAACGGCGCAGTCCGCAAGCTGAATCGGCACGGAATCTGCTGCGCCAATGCATGATTCATGATAACTTTTCCGATAAGCTGCTCCGCTGCTGTTTAGTACAGTATCTGACAAATCTGCAGCGTGATTTTGTACATCATTTGGTTGTCAGTCAATCAACGATGGTGCGCCATCACCCTTTTGGACAAGTGCTGAAATATATCGGTGAGAATTATGCGGAAATTGATTTAAAAAGTGCTGCAGCGCATTTTTCCTATAATCCAGATTACTTCTCCGCATATTTTCATCATCATGCAGGAATGACCTTTACTCAGAAATTATTTGAAATCAGGTTGGAACAGGCACTGCGTTATCTGTTATTAACCGATATGCCAATCAATGAAATATGTGAAACGATAGGCTTTAAAGAAAAAAGCTACTTCATCCGCAGATTTAAACAGCGTTTTAACTGCACCCCTTCTCAATACCGAAAACAGCATCAAAAGACAAGTACCTAGCGGTACTTTTTTGTATATTTATTTGTAATTCAGTAAATCATAAGGCTTGACAGAAGGTAAAATCTACGTTATATTGTACCCGTACCCCCAGGGGGTAGTAGGAGGCTTGCGATGAATGAAAAATTTGATGTGACAGGGATGACGTGTTCAGCCTGTTCAAGCCGTGTTGAGAAGTGTGTCAGCAAGCTTGAGGGTGTTGAAGAAGTAAGCGTTAATCTGCTGACGAATAGTATGCAGGTAAAGTATAAAGAAGGCGAAATTGATGAGAATGCGATTATTTCTGCCGTTGAAAAGGCAGGTTATGGCGCCGGTCCTCATCAGGGAGTACAGCCTAAAAAGGCGAGTGTCAAGGTTGATGCAGTAGAGGATGCAATGCGTTCCATGCGCTATCGGCTGATTGTTTCCTTTATCTTTTTAATTCCATTATTTTATATATCGATGGGACACATGATGGGACTGCCGATTCCATCTTTCTTAAGCGGCATGGAGAATGCGATTGCCTATGCTTTTACGCAATTTCTGCTTTGTCTGCCAATTTTATATGTGAATCGTAAGTATTATCAGGTAGGCTTTAAGACTTTATTCCATGGCGCGCCTAATATGGATTCATTAATTGCAATTGGTTCGGCAGCTGCGATGATTTACGGTATTGTCGCAATTTATGGCATCGGTTATGGTTTGGGCGTTCATGATATGGCGCTTGTGGAACGTTTCCATATGGATCTCTATTTTGAATCAGCGGCTACGATCTTAACCCTGATTACCTTAGGTAAATATTTAGAAGCTAAATCCAAGGGAAAGACCAGTGAAGCAATCAGTAAGCTGATGGATCTGGCCCCGCAGACAGCTTTAGTTTGGCGGGATGGACAGGAGCAAGAAATTGCGGTTGAAGAGGTAGTGATTGGTGATACGGTGATCGTTAAGCCGGGTGCTAAGGTACCGGTTGACGGTGTGATTTTGGAAGGCTTTACAGCGCTTGATGAAGCGGCTATTACCGGTGAGAGCATTCCGGTTGAAAAAGGTGTCGGTGACAGTGTGGTCGGCGCTACGATTAATAAGAGTGGTTCAATTCGTTTCAGAGCTACGCGTGTCGGCAATGATACGACACTGGCAAAAATCATTCAGCTCGTTGAGGATGCCAGTGCGAGTAAAGCTCCGATCGCCAAGCTGGCCGACAAGATTGCCGGTATCTTCGTGCCGGTTGTAATTCTCATTGCCATTGCGGCATCGGCTTATTGGCTGATTCAGGGCCAGTCGGTTGAATTTGCTTTGTCAATTGGTATTTCTGTACTCGTTATCTCATGTCCATGCGCCTTAGGTCTGGCAACTCCGGTGGCTATCATGGTCGGTACCGGCAAAGGTGCGGAAAATGGTATTTTAATCAAATCCGGTGAAGCTTTAGAAACCGCTCATGCGATTCAATGTGTTGTGATGGATAAGACAGGTACGATTACTGAGGGAAAACCTCAGGTTACAGATGTAATCACGCTCAATGCAAGCCGCAGTGAATTGCTTGAACTGGCACTGGCATTAGAAAAGCCAAGTGAGCATCCATTAGCGGAAGCGATCGTTACTTATAGTGAAAACGCAGGCTTCAGTGCTGCCTCTGTCGAATATTTTAAAGCTGTATTCGGCAAGGGTGTTGAAGCGGATTTTAACGGCAAGCATTATTTAGCCGGCAATCAGCGGATGATGAGTGAGGCAGGCATCGACTGCAGCTCTCTTTTAAATCAATTGGATCAATTGGCAGATCAAGGCAAGACACCGCTGCTTTTTGCGGATACGAAGCAGGTATTAGGAATTTTAGCAGTTGCGGATGTTGTCAAACCAACGAGCCGTGAAGCAATTCAGCGGTTTCAGAAACAGGGTATCGATGTTGTTATGCTGACAGGTGATAATAAGCGTACCGCAGAAGCTATCCGTTCTCAGTTAAATATTGATACGGTTATTGCTGAGGTCTTGCCTCAGGATAAAGAAAAGGTTATCAGCGATTTACAGGCTAAAGGTCAAAAAGTGGCAATGATCGGTGACGGTATCAATGATGCACCGGCATTAGCGAGAGCTGATGTGGGGATTGCCATCGGTGCCGGTACGGATGTAGCTATCGAAAGTGCGGATATTGTTTTGATGCGTTCTGATTTACTAGATGCGGTAACCGCCCTGCGTTTAAGCAAGGCAGTTATCCGCAACATTAAAGAAAATCTATTTTGGGCATTCTTCTATAATTCAGTCGGTATTCCGCTGGCTGCCGGATTGTTTTATACGGCATTTAATTTAAAACTGAATCCGATGTTTGGTGCGGCGGCAATGAGTCTGAGCAGTGTCTGTGTTGTCAGCAACGCATTAAGACTGAAATTCTTTAAAACAGATCATACGGCAGTTGAATTAAAGCCTGCCGATGAGAATAAACAACAAGGAGAGGGTAAAATGAAAACGATTAAAATTGAAGGTATGATGTGTATGCATTGTGTGAATCATGTGGAAAAAGCGCTGAATGGCATTGAAGGTGTTCATGCCGAGGTTGATCTGGAGAAGCAGCAGGCAGTCGTGACTTTGGATCATGAGGTCAGCGATGAGACTTTAAAAGCAGCCGTCGCTGACGCTGGGTATGAAGCAGTATCGATTGACTGATAAAAGCAAATAAAGAAAGTGTGCTGCGGCTGATTAAAACAGCCCGCGGCCAGCTTGATGGGATCGAGCGGATGATTGCGGATGACCGTTATTGTGTAGATATTTCCACCCAGCTGCTTTCCACTCAGGCCATTCTGAATAAAGCAAACCGTGAGATATTAAAGGGGCATGTGGAGCATTGCGTGAAAGAGGCGATCTTGACGGGTGATGTCGATGTCAAACTGAATGAAATATTAATGCTTATGGATAAAATGAAATAGACGGGGGAACCGTCTTTTTTCAGTTAAATCTTTATAATTAAATTGATTTGTGCTAATGTATTGAAAAAGGAGATGGAAGCATGCTTGCAATCAAACAATGTGAAAATGAAGAAGAGCTGAAGACGCTGGCAAAACTGGCAGAAAAGATATGGAATAACTACTTTTTAGGGATTATTACTCAGGCACAGATTGATTATATGGTGGCGATGAATCAAAGCTATCCGGCAATTAAAAAAGCGATTCAGGAAGAGCATTATCGCTATTATCTGGCTTATGAGGGTGATGTGATGGTTGGTTATATGGGAGTAAAACCAGAATCAGAGCGCTTGTTTTTAAGTAAGCTTTATTTAGATGCACCGGCAAGAGGTAAAGGCTATGCCAGTCTATTATTTGAACAAGCGGTTGAATATTGTAAAGAACTTGGCTTGAAGGCCATCTATTTAACTTGCAACAAGCAGAATGAGCATTCATTGGCTGTATATCGCAAAAAGGGTTTTAAAGTTATTGATGAGGTTGAAACAGATATTGGTCAGGGATTTATTATGGATGACTATATCATGGAATTAACATTATAAAATTTAGACAATGATATGCTTTTGTCAAAAATGGTTCAATTTTTAATCATTGGTTACAATAATGTTATTGACAATTAAGGGTCAAAATGATATTGTACAAGCATGATAAAAATACCCTGATAAGGGGGAGTAGCTGATGAAGCAATTCATAATTACATTCGACAAGCCCGATGCATTCGCATCCGGATGTAATGATCCGATAAGGATAAGCAAGACCTTTATTCTTCATGTGTTGTAGAATAAGGGTCTTTTTTATCGAATTGGGAGGTAAACATGATCAATCAAACAAAACAGGAATTAGAGAAGGTATTAAATGTCGATACGAGTATAGGATTAAGCAGTGAAGAGGTTAAAAAACGTCAGGCAAAGGATGGCTATAATGAGCTTGAACAACCGAAGAAAGCTTCTTTGTTTGTTCGGTTTATGCTGCAGTTTAAGGATACTTTAGTCATTATTCTGCTGATTGCGGCTTTGGTATCCGTACTTGTTGAACCTAGTGATTGGATTGACAGCGCAATTATTGTCTTTGTCGTTGTGGTTAACGCAATTTTAGGGGTGGTACAGGAAAGCAAGGCAGAGAAAAGCTTAGAGGCTTTGCAGAAGCTGAGTGCGCCTAACGCCAAAGTGCTGCGTGATGGTAAAAAATGTGTGGTGCCGGCCAGAGAATTGGTCGTCGGTGACGTGTTAGTGCTTGAAGCCGGCGATTGTGTGCCAAGTGATGCAAGACTTGTAGAATGTCATAATCTCAAGGTTGACGAAAGTGCATTGACCGGCGAAAGTCTGCCGGTTGAAAAAAATGATGAAGTAATTGATAAAACTGAGGTAGCTTTAGGTGATAAGACAAATATGGTATTTCAGTCATGCAATGTAACTTATGGCCGTGCAATAGCTGTAGTGACATCGATTGGCATGCAGAATGAGGTAGGTAAGATTGCCGGCATGCTGCTGGCGGCAAAGCAGGAAGCAACGCCGCTTCAAAAGAAATTAGATGAGATCGGAAAAATGATCGGACTTATGTGCATCGGTATCTGTATCGTCGTTTTCGGTATGGAAATGCTGTCGGGACTGAGTGCCTTGGATGCGTTTAAAACCTCTGTCGCTTTAGCGGTAGCTGCAATTCCAGAAGGCTTGGCAACGGTTGTGACCATCGTATTAGCTTTGAGTGTACAAAAGATGGTGAAACAAAATGCAATTGTGCGCCGTCTGCCGGCAGTTGAAACCTTAGGCTCTACTTCGATTGTCTGTTCCGATAAGACCGGTACACTGACACAGAATAAGATGACGGTTGTGAAAACCTATACGCCTGCGATGGGACTGCGTTCATTTGAAGAAACAGAGGATCAGGAAGCTATCGATATGCTGAATTACTTTACCCTCTGTTCAGATGCGGAATTAATCGAAGAGAACGGACAATGGATTGAAATCGGTGATCCTACGGAAACCGCCTTGGTGGCTGCCAGTTTGAAAAAGGGGTTCAGCAAGGCAAAATTGGCTGAAACTTATCAGCGTGATGCTGAACTTGCTTTTGATTCAGAACGTAAAATGATGACGGTATTCTACAAATTAAATAATCAGATTCTGTCCATTACCAAAGGCGGTCCTGATGTAACTTTAGCCCGTTGTGTTAATGCGGATACCGCGAAGGCAATGGCTGCCAATGATGAAATGGCCAATGAAGCCCTGCGGGTACTGGCGGTTGCTGTCCGCGTTTGGGATCAGATACCTGATAAGCTTACCAGTGAATTGATTGAAAATGAGTTGACCTTTGTCGGTTTGGTCGGCATGATTGATCCGCCGCGTCCTGAGGTAAAAGATGCCGTTGCCGTGGCAGCCAAAGCCGGTGTGCGAACGATTATGATTACCGGTGATCAAACTACTACCGCTGTAGCGATTGCTAAAAACCTAGGCATATTGACGGCGGGACAAAAGGCGATCATGGGTGTTGACCTTGATAAGATGAGTCAGGAAGATTTGGAAGCGCATATTGACGAATACAGCGTTTATGCAAGAGTTGCCCCTGAGCACAAGGTGCGTATCGTAAAGGCATGGCAGGCACAGGGACATATTGTAGCAATGACAGGTGACGGCGTTAATGACGCGCCGGCATTAAAGAGTGCGGATATCGGCTGTGCGATGGGCATTACCGGTACGGATGTTGCGAAAGGTGCAGCTGCGATGATTTTAACTGATGATAACTTCGCAACGATTATTTCATCGATTCGTGAAGGCCGCGGTATCTTTGATAATATTAAAAAAGATGTGCAGTATCTTTTATCCAGCAATATTGGTGAGGTATTAGTCATTTTCGGAGCCTCATTGATTTCAGTGCTGATACCGGCCAGCGGCTTTGGCGTACCTTTGCTGCCGATCCATCTGCTTTGGGTTAATTTAATAACGGATTCATTGCCGGCCTTCGCATTAGGCATGGAACCGACAGAAGCGGATGTAATGAACCGCAAACCACGTAAAAAAGATGAGGATTTCTTTGCGCATGGTTTCTTATGGACGATTATCTGGCAGGGAATCATGGTGGGCTTGCTGACTTTATGCTCTTATGCGTTAGGAGAAAGTGTATCACACGAATACGGCATGACGATGGCCTTCATCACTTTAGTCGGCTGTCAGCTGTTCCACAGCTTTAATGTAAAGAGTCATCATTCAGTATTCTCTAAACAAATTTTCAATAATAAATATTTATGGGGAGCGGCAGCAGTCGGTGTACTGCTTCAGGTGCTGATCATCAATGTGCCATTCTTGTCAGATGCGGCGTGAACGCCTTATCCGACCTACGTTCGGCACTACCTGGCTTTACTTAACTCCATCCGCGCTCATACGATCGCGAATATGCTGGGCGCGTTCGGCGGATGCTGGATGGTCGTCAAACATTGAGCTTTGGCGACCTTCTTCCAGTTTTGCCAGTTTTTCAAAGCTGGTGGCAAGACCTGCCGGGCTGATACCGCGTTGGCGCAGCAAATCGTAGGAGTAATCATCGGCCTCTGATTCCTGACGTTGGGTAAATTGCGAATTGACTAGCTTTT
>OHAS01001526.1_pt1 | contig 18304 bp, 11 predicted proteins | sample 1577131 | NCBI WGS metagenome assembly OHAS01 (sample SAMEA3541566, study PRJEB24748) | human gut metagenome | biome: human gut; feature: human-associated habitat; material: faeces | place: China | collected 2012 | reverse complement strand
GGGCCGGAACTGTCTTGTCTTTCTTGAAAGATGATGGTAGAAACCAGGATACATACAAGACTGGCGATGCTTTGATGGGACGTTTGTATTACTCTTATAAGGATAAATATATGATAACGGCTTCTGTTCGTCGTGACGGTTATTCTGCTTTTGGTATGATGAACCCACGTGCGACTTTCCCTGCTGTCGCTTTAGGATGGGTTTTCACTTCCGAGAAATTTATGGAGCCGGCAAGTGATTGGTTAAATTATGGTAAGTTACGTTTCTCATGGGGACAGAACGGTAATCGTGATATCGGTCAGTATGAAGCATTGGCATGGCTGAATTCTTCTTTGAGTCCGTATATCGATCAGAATGGTAATATCTATGTGACATCACAGGTGTACGTGAACCATATGGGTAACTCAGCTTTGAAGTGGGAACGTACCGGTTCTTATAATATCGGTTTGGATTTTTCTTTGTTCAACGATAGATTGAGAGGTTCTATGGAAACCTATATGTCTGAAACGAACGATCTGTTGGTAAAACGTTCATTGCCAGATATTACCGGTTTTTCCGATGTGAAGGCGAACTTGGGTGCTTTGACAAACCGTGGTTTCGAACTGTCTCTGAATGGTGATGTGATGAGCAGAAAGGACTTTAACTGGAATTCGAGCGTTACTTTCTCTTTCAACCGTCGTAAGATCGAACATCTTTATGGAGATATGGAGGATATTAAGGATGAAAACGGTAATGTGATCGGTCAGAAAGAAGCTGATGACTACAAGAACAAATGGTTTATCGGTCATGACCCCGACCAGATCTGGGATTACGAAGGTGATGGAGTATGGCAGTTGGGAGAAGAGGAAGAAGCAGCCAAATATGGAAACAAGCCGGGTGACTTCAAATATGTAGATCAGAATGGCGATGGAGTATTGAATGACCAGGATAAAGTGTTCCAGAAGTACAAAACTCCCCGTTTCTACTTGTCTTGGAGAAATGAGTTCACTTATAAAGATTTCTCTTTATCTTTCATGATGTATTCTCACATTGGAACATACGGCACATTCAATCCGGCTGCAAACGCCATTGAATTGGCAGACCGTCGCAGTACTTTAGATATTGAACGCTGGACTGTTGATAACCCGACAAATGAATATGGACGTCTGGGGTCGAAGAACTTGGGTAACCATTATGTGAACAAGTCTTTTGTACGTATGGAAAATATATCTCTTTCCTACAATGTTCCGAAGAACTTTTTGAAGAAGGTTTCCGTACAGAACATGCGTTTGTCTTTAAGCGTACGTAATCCGTTCGTATTGTCTGGATATACATTCAGAGATCCTGAAGAAGATCCGACGAAAAACGAACTGTGGGTTCCGAGAACATTCAATATTGGCGTAAATTTTACTTTATAAAAGAGGAGATTGAATAATGAAACATATAAAAAAATGTCTTATTTTGGCAGTAGCCGGATTGCCTTTGTTTAATTCTTGTAGCGACAGTTGGTTGGAACCGAAGCCTCTGTCTATCTATACTCCGGAAAATACATATGTGGATGCAGATGGTTTGTATGCTGCATTGGTTGCTTGTGAACGTAATATGCGTCATGAGTTTTTCGGAGACGGTGCTCCGATCACAACCGATATGTACACGACAGACCTGGCTGTCACTGGTACGACCGATAAATCAGGTCCTTTGATGGATATGGATGCGGATCTATTGCCGAGCCGTACTGCAAATGATGTGAATAAAAACAAGATCGGATGGTATTGGGATGAAGGATTTAAAGGAATCAAATATGCCAATATCGTTCTGAACCGTATGAAGAATGCAACGTTCAAAGATGAAGCTGAAGAAAACGCGGTACGGGGTGCCGCCTATTTCCAGCGTGCATATCGTTATTACAAGCTGACACATCTGTTTGGAGATATTCCTTATCTGAGCCAGGAGATTGAAACACCGAAAGTGGATTTCTATACGTATGACCGTTGGAGCATTCTGGAACAGACGGAAAAAGATATGGAGTTTGCCTATCAGTGGGTACCGGAGAAGGTCGATAGAGGAAAACCTTCCAAATGGGCTTGTGGCGTATTGCTGATGAAAGTTTGTATGTCGTTGGGTCATTTTGACAGAGCAATCGAAGTCGGTAAAGAAGTTATCGCAGCCAACCCATTGATGATCGAACGTTTTACTACAAACAAAACAAAACCGAATACGAACTTGATGCATGACCTGCATAGTGTAGAGGCTAAAATGGATATGTCAAATACAGAAGGTATTCTGTATGTCGTGTCTTATCCGGAGGTAGAAGGTCGTGACAGAATCAATACGATGCGTAATGCTACTCCTTATTGGGCGAATGGATCGGTTAAAACCCCTGATGGTAAGACGGGCATGTCTATTGTTCCGACAAATGAAGCCAAAGGTACCGAATTGGACAATGATGCCAATGTCGGTCGTGGTATCGGAACTTGTCGTCCGACCAATTATTATCAGTATGACATCTGGACGGAAAAGGAAAAGAACGACTTGCGTGGTGTATATAACCGCGATAGTTGGAAGGGCGTATTCGACCTTTATTATAATGCTCCGGCTCTTAAAGGAACAGAATGGTATGGTAAACATCCGGTTAAACCTGTCGGAATGTCTGTTTCGGATTCTATCCGTTGCTGGTTCCAGTGGCCTCATTATAAAACGTTTGTTCCGGATCCTTCCGTGACAACAGACCGTAGAGGTGGTGAAACTCCTTGGTATATTTATCGTTCGGCTGAAGTATATCTGATGTTGGCAGAATGTTATTATTGGAAAGATATGAAACAGGAGGCTGCCAATATGATGAACGTGGTGCGTCAGCGTGCCGGTGCAGAACCTCTGGCTGTTTCGGATATCAATATTGGTGCGGTTCTGGACGAACGTGCACGTGAATTGTATTACGAAGAAAACCGCCATGTGGAACTTTCCCGTATTTCATATGTATATGCTTTGACGGGTAAAGCGTGTGAAGTATTTGGTGGCCATGTCTACAAATTGGATAATTTCTCCGGTCCGAAGGGTACGGGTGTAAACTGTAAGGATTCTGGCGTGAACTTCTATTTCGATTGGGTTTCTGCCAAGAACAATTTCTATAACAAAGGGATAAAGACAAACTATGCTGAATATCGTTTCAGTACACATCATGTTCTTTGGCCGATTCCGGAAGGTTCTATCACTTCCAATACCGGTGGCGTTATCAATCAGAACATTGGCTATCCGGGTACTGAGAATAACATCACTCCGTTGAAAGTCGGTGAAGAAGTTCCTGAAAAGTTATAATTGAATCTGTAATTTTGTAATTCATATAGAGTAATAACGTGTAAAGGCACTGGAACTTGAATCATTCAAGTATCAGTGCCTTTTTTTGATTATTTTTTAGCTTTTGGTAAAATAGTATCATGATTTGCAAAAATACTCGGCTCTGAAGATATTTTTTCTTATTAATATTGCAAAATGTTAAACTAAAAAAATATGAGTATGGAAAAATGGACAACAAAATCTTCAAGTGCTCACTTGAAGATAAGGATGTATCTGTACATCCTTATCTTCATCCTTAGTATAATAAACTTTGGAAGTGTGTATGCACAAAGTTTTTTAATTACCGGAAAAGTAGTTGACATCTCAGGAGAATCTCTTCCTGGTGTTAATGTTATGCAAAAAGGTACGACCAATGGAACCATTACGGATATGAATGGAGCATATTCCATCGCAATCTCTGGTAAAAATCCGATTTTGTCATTTTCTTATATCGGTTATTTGACAGAAGAAGTAACTGTCGGAAGTCAAAAGAAGATCGATGTTAAAATGAAAGAAGACACACAAAATCTGGAAGAAATAGTGGTTATTGGTTATGGAACGGCTAAAAAGAAAGATTTAACCGGAGCAATTTCAACGATAAAAACGGATCAATTAGTTGCAGAAGCGCCTTCTTCTATTCAGGATTTGATGCGAGCTAATTCTCCGGGGTTGAATATAGGCATGTCGACAGGGGCAAAAGATCAATCAAGCCTGCAAATTCGGGGTAAAAATACTTTAAAAGCGGGTTCGTCTCCATTAATTGTGTTAGACGGAGTCATCTTTGAGGGTTCTCTTAATGATATTAATCCGGTTGATATCGAGGCCATTGATGTTTTGAAAGATGCCAGTTCGGCAGCAGTTTACGGTGCAAAGGCTGCGAATGGTGTTGTAGTTGTGACTACTAAAAAGGGTAAAGCCGGTAAACCGGTTGTTAATTTTAATGCAAATATAGGGCTTGTTCAAGTAGCAAATCAGCAAGAAATATTGGATGGAGCAGGTTTTGTGAAATATCGTCAGGACTATGAGACAACCCGTAATTCAGCAGAATATCTGGCTAAGTACCCTGAAATTTTTTCTGATCCTCGTAAATTACAGAATGTCGACCAACTGACTTGGTATAATTATACACAAAAAACGCCTGTTACTTCTGTGACAGAGGACGATTTGGTTCGTTCCTGGTTGGCACGTCTTGATTTTAAGGCGCCGGAAATTGATAATTATATGCTCGGTAACGAAACCGCTTGGGATGATTTAGTTTTTCAAACCGGTTTGCAGCAGGACTATACAGCCAGTGTTTCCAACCGTACGGACAATATGTCGTATTATTGGTCATTGGGTTATTCTGACCGTGAAGGTATTATAACAGGTGATCGCATGACCAATTTCCGTACACGCCTGAATTTGGAGTCGAAGATTACGAAATTTTTGACAATCGGTCTGCGCTCAAGCTTTTCTTCTCGTGATGAAAAGAATTTGAATAATTACGATTCGAATGGGAATAACGATAAAGATAAATATTGGCTTTGCGATTGGGAACAAATGGTACGAATATCCCCTTACGGGTCTAATAATTTGGATGATCCTGAAAGTGCTTACCGCCGTTGGCCGACAGGAGATGCTACTCCTGTGAATCCATTTTATGATAATTTGTATCGCGACCGTAAGAAAATGTATTCGACATTGGATGCGAATATGTATGCAAAAGTGTCGTTGCCATTTGGCATTGAGTATCAAATGAATTTTACTCCACATTATGAATTTTATGAACTATATAGCCATGAATCGTCTGAAAATGAGAATTGGGCAAGTAAAGGAGGCAGTTCTGAACGTACGACTCGCAAGAAATTCAGTTGGCAGGTTGATAATATATTCAGTTGGAGACGTGAATTTAATAAGTTGCATACGGTCGAAGCTACTTTCTTGATTAATGCAGAGAAAGGCCAATCTTGGTCGCAATCGGCGAAAACATCTAATTATTCTCCCAGTGATATTTTAGGATATCATCGTTTACAAGCTGGAACTGTTCCTTTAGTAGAAAGCAATGATACTTACAAAACGGGTGATGCGTTGATGGGACGTTTGTTTTATTCGTTTAAAAACAGATATATGTTGACGACATCTGTTCGTCGTGACGGTTATTCTGCTTTTGGACAGATGCATCCGAGAGCTGTTTTTCCCGCAGTTGCTTTGGGGTGGACCTTCAGTTCTGAAAAGTTTATGGAAAGTATGAACTCATGGCTGAACTATGGTAAACTGAGACTCTCTTGGGGGCAGAATGGAAATAGGGACATTGGCCAGTATGAGGCTCTTTCCGATTTGACATCCGGTTTACATCCTTATATAGATCAAAATGGCAATCTTTATAATTCTTCTCAATTGTATGTAAATCGTATGTCAAATATTGCTCTTAAATGGGAAAGGACAACGTCTTATAATGTCGGATTGGACTATTCTTTGTTTAATGACATATTAGGTGGATCCATGGAATTTTACGTTGCAAAGACTAATGATTTGTTGGTGGACCGTGCTTTGCCGGAAATTACCGGTTTTAACAGCGTTGCGTCCAATTTGGGTGAAATCAAGAATAAAGGTTTTGAAATATCCCTTAATGCGAATATCATAAGGAAGGAAAACTTTACATGGTCGGCAAGCGGGAACTTCTCTTTGAACCGTCGTAAGATTACCCATCTGTACGGGGAGATGGAAGATGTCTTGGATGAAAATGGGAACGTTATCGGTCAAAAAGAAGCGGATGATGTTAAGAACAAATGGTTTATCGGACATGATACGGAACAGGTCTGGGATTATGTGCGTGATGGCGTATGGCAGATGGGCGAAGCTGAAGAGGCTGCCAAATACGGTTGCCAGCCTGGTGATTTTAAATATTTGGATTTGGATAAAGATGGAGTGATGACGGATAAGGACAAAGTATTCCAAAAGAACAAAACGCCGCAGTTCCGTTGGACATTACGCAATGAGTTCACTTTTTGGAAAAACCTTTCGCTTTCGTTCATGATGTATTCGCAATGGGGGCACTATAATACATTCAATCGTGCAGCGAATGTTTCAAATTTCCCCGATCGTTGTTCCGAATATGTCCAGCCTCGCTGGATGCCTGAAAACCCGATCAATGATTATGCGCGTATCGGCTCAAAGAACATAGGTAACAATTATGTAGACAAATCTTTTATCCGCTTGGATAATATAACGGTGTCTTATAATGTCCCAAGCAATTTCTTGAAGAAATTTTATGTGCAGAATATGCGTGTATCTATGAGCGTGCGTAATGTAGCCGTATTCTCTCCCCACTGGGATTTTTGGGATCCGGAAACAGGAGTGCCGACCCCTCGTACTTATAATTTGAGCGTGAACTTTACTTTGTAAATTTAAAATCGGAATGAATCATGAAAAAGATAAATTTTAAAAGATGTACAGTGTCGGCTGGCGCTGCGGCTTTATTGGCGGTCATGTTCGCCTGCAGCGACTCTTGGTTGGAGCCGAAACCGCTATCGTTCTATACACCTGAGAATGCTTATGTGAATGCAGAGGGGCTTTACGGCGCTCTGACTTCTTGTGAACGTAACATGCGGCACGAATTTTTCGGGGATGCGGCCCCCATTGTAACGGAGATGGTACAATCTGACATTTGTGTGGAAGGGACGACTGATAAAGCCGGTCCTCAGATGGATATGGATAATACGTTGTTGCCGGATATGAACTTGAATCATGGAGATAAAACGAAAGTCGGGTGGTATTGGTATGAAGGCTATAAAGCGATTAAATACTCCAATGTGGTTATTTCCCGTATAGATGCTGCGACTTTTAAAGATGAAGCGGAAAGGAACGCCGTTTTAGGCGCTGCTTATTTCCAACGTGCTTATCGTTATTTTAAGTTGACTCATCAATTCGGTGATGTCCCGTATCTTGCTGGTGAATTGACTACTCCCAAATATGATTTTTACTCTTATGATCGTTGGAGTATCCTGGAAAAGGTTCAGGAAGATATGGAGTTTGCTTATCAATGGGTACCCGAAAAGGTTGATCGTGGAAAAACATCCAAAGCGGCTTGTGGCGTTCTGTTGATGAAGATATGTATGACATTGGGTGATTTTGACCGGGCATTGGAAATCGGTAAGGAAATAGTTGCTAACCATCCTTTGATGACAAGCCGTTTCACTGCAAACCAGTCAAAGGCCCATACAAATTTGATGCATGATTTACATAGTGTAGAAGCCAAATTGGATATGAGTAATACGGAAGGATTAATGTATGTGGTGGCTTATCCGGAAGTCGATGGCTCCGACCGGGTCCAGACAATGCGTAACGGTGTCCCGTTTTGGAATGGCGGTGCAGTTAAAACACCTGATGGACAAACGGGTACAAGTGTGAATATAGCGGCAGACGAGACAGATCCGGAAATGGACTTGAATAAAACATATGGCCGTGGTATCGGCCGTGCCCGTCCGACCAATTATTTCCAGTATACGATTTGGACGGATAAAGAGAAGAACGACTTGCGTGGCCCGTTCAACCACGACAGTTGGAGGCGTATGGAGGATTTGCGCTATAATAACCCCAGTTTGAAAGGAAAAAGCGAATGGTATGGTAAGAACTTTATCAAAAATCCGGCAATGTCTGTAGAAGATTCTATCCGTTGTTGGTTTATGTGGCCGCACTACAAATTGTTCGTGCCGGATCCTTTACAGCAACAATGGGCTGGTGGCGAGACTCCTTGGTATATATATCGTTCGGCAGAGGTCTATTTGATGATGGGCGAATGCTATTACTGGAAAGATATGAAGCAAGAAGCCGCCAACATGCTGAACGTCGTTCGTGAACGTGCCGGCGCAGACCCGTTGACTGCGGCGGACATCAATATAGGCGCTATCCTGGACGAACGTGCCCGCGAACTGTATTACGAAGAAAACCGCCATTTGGAGTTGGTGCGTATTTCCTATATATATGCAAGGACAGGCAAACCGTGTGAAGTTTTCGGTGGACGGACTTATAAACTCGATAACCTTTCCGGTCCCGGCGGCACAGGTTCGAATGTGAAAGAAACAGGATATAACTTCTGGTATGATTGGGTCGTAGCCAAAAATAATTTCTATAACAAGGGAGTCAAACATAAATGGGCCGAGTATAAAATCAGCGTGCACCATATCCTGTGGCCGGTTCCGGCAAGCGCCATCAACACCAATTATGGCGGAATACTCAACCAGAACATCGGCTATCCGGGTGCTGAAAACAACATCGCCCCACTGAAGGTAGGCGAAGAAACGCCCGCCGGAAAATCCGCCAATTGACAAACTGAAATAAACGAACGCGCATAACAACAACAGCGCACGGGAGGCACACTATCGTCGGGAGACAGCAAGCGAGCTTATCGCTCCCACGATATGTGCCTTCTTTTTTTATTATAATAATTAATCACAATTGAAATTTTTTTATCATGGATCTAACAAGAACTTACGAATGGGAATTCGATCTCGAAGAGTATACGATGACCAAAGACGTGGTGGAGGACTATCTCGCCAAAGTGAAAACCGGCAAGACATGCACGGAAGAAGAAATCATCAAGGACATTATCGCCGAACGTACGGACATCCGCCCGGAAACCCTCCGGATGGGCAACCAGCTGATGGGGGACAAGATCATTGAAAAGTTGTGCGAAGGACATATTGTCGTTACTGCCACGGCCATTTTCGTACCCTCTATCCCTGGTGTCTTTATGGGAACATCCGGACGCGTCGACTCGGAAAAAAATGTTTGCGTCGTCAACGTTACTCCAACCGACGCGATACGGAAAGCGTTGCTTCATGTAAAGCCCAAATACTCCGGTCGTGTCCGCTCTTTGGGTGGTGCACGTGTCGGTCTGATACGCGACGTGGCGACCGGCAAGACGGACGGCACGATCACGTCCGGCGGCATGCTCGACGTGACCGGCAACAAGATTCGTTGCCTCAATGCCGACGGCTCCGGGATCGGTGTCGTCCGTTTCCTCAAAGCCGACACGCGCGAAGAGGCGGCAACCGTCCCGCTGATCGGTATCAACGACCCAAGCCGCTTGGTGTTCAATGCCCCGACATTGGAAGACGGAAGCTATTTGTTCCAGGTAGAGACCTGTTTCAGTAACACAGCCGTATTGCTGAAACAACCTCGTATCATCGAATACCCGATTACTCTGTATGTCGGTGAACGCCCGTCAAGTGGAGGTGGTGGGGAGGAAGAACGCCCTGGTGAACTCTGATCTCTTTTTGTAACGACAGTCGTTACCGAACGGTAATAACTGTCGTTATGCTTCGGTAACGGGAGATATTATGCTTTGGTAACGGAAGGTGTTATCGCTCGGTGATAGCTGCCATTATCATTCGGTAATAACCGGCATTGGAAAAATATAGCATGATTTTAAAATGAATATACAATGAAAAAGTCCCTTTTTTTAATATTGTCTTTTATTTTCGCAAGTTTAAATTGCTTGGATTTGTGTGCACAAAAGAAGGAAATTATAGGATCAGTTGTCGACCAGGAAGGAAAACCGGTGAAAGGTGTCCGTATCGGCGTTGTTAATACAAAGATATTGGAGAAAACGGATAAGAAAGGAGAATTTTGCTTGAAGAATGTTTTTCCGTCAGATAGCGTAGTGGTATATTTGAAAGGTAACCGAGGCGCTCGTTTTTTGCTGGGAGAGGTGGCGCGACTCCAACTGATGGTGAAAAGAGATGTGTTAATGATCGGTAACGGCGAAGGCACAACCGGTTCTGTATCTATTGAAACATTAGTTCTTAAAAGGTACGGCAGCGGATCCGTTATAACCGCCCAGATGATAGAGCGCAATGGTTATCTTACTATAAAAGAAGCGATTAAAGCTTGTATACCCGGAGTTAGTTTTGACTATTCGGACGGTGGGGAGAAGATTGTCATCAGAGGGTCGAAGAGCCTGAATCTTTCAACGGAGCCACTGGTCATCCTGGATGGAGTAGAGACATCGTTCAACGCAGCCGATCAAGGATGTCATGTGAATGACGTCGAATTCATAGAGGTGATAAAAGATGGTTTAGGATATGGCGCAAAAGGAGCAAACGGGGTAATTGTAATTAAGACCAAAAAATAAAAATGTTTTATTATCTTTGCCCGGAATATGATCCAATGTAAATGCTTATCAATAATTTAATTATAATAGTATGAAAAACTATCTTCTATTTTCTATGGCGGCGTTGTTAGCCGGGACTTCTTGTAATACAAAGCCGGAAAAGGCTGCTGAAGGCTTTACCGGCGCGCCGGGGGAAGTCAAGCTGATTACACTCGATCCAGGGCATTTCCATGCTGCGTTAGTGCAAAAAGTGTCTTATCCGCAAGTTTCCAAAGATGTTTATGTGTACGCACCCACCGGTTTTGACGTGGATGAGCACCTGAAGCGTATTGAAGGTTTTAACACGCGTGCGGAGAATCCGACGGCTTGGAATGAAATTGTTTATACGGGCGATGACTATCTGGAAAAGATGTTGACCGAGAAGAAGGGAAACGTGATGATCCAGGCCGGAAACAACGGTAAGAAGACCGAATACATTAAGAAAACGCTTGAAGCCGGCATTAATGTGCTTTCCGACAAGCCGATGGCGATCAACAGCCAGAACTTCAAGCTGCTGGAAGAATGTTTCGATATCGCTAAACAGAAAAACATCATGCTGTATGACATCATGACCGAAAGAAACGAGATTACCACCATGTTGCAGCGCGAACTTTCGACGATCCCGGCCATATATGGCGAACAACTTCCGGGTACTCCCGAAGAACCGGCTATCGTCAAGGAGAGCGTACACCATCTGTTCAAGTTGGTCGACAATAAGCCGCTGACTCGTCCGGTATGGTATTTTGACGTGACCCAGCAGGGCGAAGGCATAGTCGATGTGACGACTCACTTAGTCGACCTCGTGCAATGGGAAGCCTTCCCCGGCCAGATTATCGACTATAAGAAGGATATCGAACTGATAGATGCCAACCGTTGGACAACCTCTATCAGCCCGGAAGAGTTCAAACAGGTGACAGGAACAGAGGCTTATCCTGACTTCCTGAAGAAAGACGTGGAAAACGATACGTTGAAAGTATATTGCAATGGTGACATCATTTATAAGATCAAAGGTGTGACGGCTAAAGTATCCGTTATCTGGAACTACACCTTCCCGAAAGGGGGCGGCGATACCCACTTCTCCGTCATGAAGGGCAGCAAAGCCGACCTGGTGATCCGTCAGGGCAAGGAGCAGAATTACAAGCCTGAATTGTTTGTCGAAGCAGTGAAAGGCGTGGATCTGGCCGCTTACGAAAAGGACCTGACCGCTTCGATGGAAAAGGTATCGGCTGAATATCCCGGTGTTGCGTTGAATAAGATCCGTAACGGTGTATGGCAGGTCGAAATTCCGGCTAAATACAGCGTAGGTCATGAAGCCCACTTCGGCCAGGTAACGGAACATTTCCTGGAATACCTGAAGGATGGCAAATTGCCAGATTGGGAAGTACCTAATATGTTGGCTAAGTATTACACGACAACTTCGGCTTTGGATATGGCGAAAGCGAAGACAAAATAAGAAAAGCTTTCTTTTAGATTGAATCCTGCATCAAACCTGTAAAGGTATGGTGCAGGATTTATTTTAAGAACTGTTTCCTGTATTCGGTAGGGGTAAGGCCGGTGTTACGTTTGAATATGCGGTTGAAGTGGGCTATCGTGTTGAAACCGCATTCGATACTGATCTGGATCACATCCATCGTGTTTTCGACCAGTAGCTTGCAAGCATAGCCGATGCGGAGGTCCAGCATATATTCCGTAAATGTTTTTCCCGATCTCTCTTTAAAATAGCGGCAGAAAGAAGAGGTATTCATGGCAACCAGGGAAGAAATCTCATTCAGGTCTATATCTTCCCTGAAATGGCCGGAAAGGTAGGTCAGTATCTTTTCCATTCGTTGGTCCATTGTCTGCGATATGGACTGGCAGAAGTGTACGCTTCCCAGGTAACGTTTCTCTTTGAAGTTGGCCATAAGATCCAACAGATGTAATAGATTGATGATTCTCATCGTCCCTTTGCTGTCCGGGAGTTGTTCTATGCAGGTGATGATCTCCTGATTGGCAGGATAGGGAAAATGGATTCCCCGTCCGGATTCGTCGAGCAGCTTTTTGATATGGGTCAGGTCGGCGTAGTTGTTGATGGCATGCGACATGAACTCCTCCTCAAACTGGATAATCGTTCCTTTCACCCGCTTCGACGGATCTCCGGTCTCGTATTCGGTCGCGCTTTTCATATAATGGGGTACGCTGTGCCCGACGAGGGTCAGGTCATACGGTTGAAAGATTTCCATGCTGTCGGCCACAAACCGTTCTCCGGAGCTCTCCTTTACATATATGATTTCAAATTCATTGTGAACATGCCAGGGGAATGTGAACTTATCATAGTCGTAATGTCTGGCTATTATCGGAGTGCCGGCATATATTGTCAACTGTTCATGCATTAATTTGTTTCCCATATCTTGTGTTTTTCTTAATTTAAGGACAAATATAGTTTTTTCCTTAACCCTATTTCCCAAGATAGTGCAATTATCTGCAAAAAAAAGATATATCTGTCGGGTTCAATCTCTATATCTTTGTCAAAAGAAAAATCTAAATTTTATTATCATGAGTACAACACGAAGAGAATTTCTGAAAAGATCGATTACGGCCGGTGTAGGTATGTTCATCGCACCGACTATTGTCCCGGCTTCAGTCTTTGGCCCCAATGCTCCATCCAACCGCATCAATATCGGAGCGATCGGGACCGGACGTATTTCACGAGACCATGATATGCCCGGAGTCTGGAAATATGACGATGTACGGATTATTGCGGCTGCCGATGTCGATGTCAACCGGGTGGTCGATGCGAAAAAGCTGGTGGAAGGATATTATTCGAAGAAATTGGGTAAACCTTATACAGGTGTGACCACCTATGGGGATTACCGGGAACTGCTGGCGAATAAAGATATCGATGCCGTCCTGGTCAGTACGCCGGATCATTGGCATGCGAAGATTGCGATTGATGCGGTCCGGGCCGGAAAGGATGTTTATTTGCAGAAGCCGACCTCACTGACGATAGAGGAAGGGCGAAAGATGAGCGATGCCGTGAATGCAAGCGGCAGGATTTTACAGATTGGCAGCCAGCAACGCTCGATGGAACAGTTCCGTTATGCCTGTGAACTGGTGAGAAACGGACGTATCGGACAACTGAAAGACATCGAGGTGCGCCTGCCGGGTGACCCGGCGGGAGGTAATCCGGAGGAAATGCCTGTTCCGAAAGGATTTAATTATGATATGTGGTTGGGACAAACACCATACGTGTCTTATACGGTTGACCGTGTGCATCCCCAGCAGGGGTACGGTCGTCCGGGCTGGCTGCGTTGCGAACAGTTTGGAGCCGGTATGATCACCGGATGGGGAGCTCATCATTTTGATATTGCACATTGGGCGATGGACAAGGAATATTCCGGCCCGGTTGAAATATCCGGTCGTGCGACATTTGCTTCGGGTGGTTTATGGAACGTTCACGGAGATGATTTCGAGACGGAAATGTTGTATGATAACGGTGTGGTTGTCCGAGGCACTACCAATACGAAGGAAAAACCAAACGGGGTCTTGTTTACAGGAACCGAAGGGTGGATTTTTGTGAGCCGTGGTGCTTATTCCGCTTCAGCCAACGATCCTGCTACAGCCGGCGCGTCGAAGGCGTTGCAGGCTTCGGATCCTAAGATACTGACGTCGGTAATCGGAGAAGATGAGGTGCATTTGTATAAAAGCACGGACCATCACGGCAATTGGCTGGAAAGTGTACGCACGAGAAAGCAGAACATCACGCCTGCCGAGGTTGCGCATCGGTCATGTTCGGCTTGTCTGTTGCAGCATATAGCTATGAAGCTGAACCGTAAACTTTATTGGGATCCTGTTCTGGAGCGTTTCAAAAATGATGACGAGGCCAATTCGATGATAGCCCGCCCGCACCGTCCTCCTTATAATTTTTGATTGCTATGAGACAATTAATTTCAATTATTCTATGTAGCCTGCTTTCAGCCTCCCTATGGGCGGCGGGAACGGTCAGGATCGTAGTGGAAGCGGGGCGTTTCGATCGTCAGGATTGCATCGTCTCGACAGAAATATCCAAGTTGAAAATAAAAAAAGATACCCGGATTGCCTTGTTCGAGCAGATAGGGAAGGAGCAGAAACCTGTAAAATGTCAGTTGATTCAGGAAAAGGGAGGAATCCCGGTTTTATATTGGGTGTTGGACGGAGTTACATCGGCAGGCACTACCCGCGAGTTCGTCGCCCGATTGGTTAGAACGGATGCCGGTGAAGAAACCATGCGGGTGGAGGATACCGGCAAAGGGTTGATTCTGAAACAGAATGGCCGGAACGTCCTACAATATAACTATGCGTTTGTTTCTCCTCCGGCAGGGATTGATCCGGCCTACGGGCGGAGCGGTTTCATTCATCCGGCCTATTCTCCTTCTGGCAATGTGTTGACTACCATCCAGCCAAAGGACCATTATCATCATTATGGCATCTGGAATCCGTGGACGCGCATCGAGTACGATGGCAAGATGTATGATCTTTGGAATCTGGGTGACAAGCAGGGAACGGTCCGTGCACGGAAGATAGACCAGGTATTTCAAGGAAGCATCTGTGCCGGATATACGGCTCGCCTCGACCATTGCATCTTTGGAGCGCAGGGCGAGAAGGTGATAATGGATGAGTCCTGGGATGTGAAAGCCTGGAACATACCGGGTGGTTTTTTATGGGACTTTGAATCTGGGCTGCATCCGTCGACGGATTTACCGGTGTTGATAAAAGCCTATCGATATGCAGGTTTCGGCTGGCGTGCAACGGAAGAGTGGACGAAAGAGAATTGCGAGATGTTTACGTCCGAAGGAAAAACGCGTCAGCAAATAGACGGGACGACAGCCCGTTGGATTTATGTTACCGGGCAGTGTGGAAGCCAGGGACGTTCGGGGATGTTGTTTCTGGGGCATCCGGAAAATTACAATGCGCCCGAACCTCTTCGTATCTGGGATGAAAAGGCAAATGGCGGACGGGGAGACGCTTTTGTCAATTTCGCTCCGACAAAGAATAAGGATTGGGAGTTGATGCCTGGAAAGTTGTATAAGCAACGTTACCGTATTTTCTCTTATGATGGCGAGATGGATCGTGAAAAGGCGGACCGCCTTTGGAATGATTTTGCCTATCCCCCGAAAGTAACGGTTCAATAGAAATCACATAAAGGTAAAACGAAAGTATAGAACACGTATGAAAAAAATATTATTAAGTATCGCTGCTGTTTTCCTGACCGGCAGCATGATGGCTCAGAAGCAGGAAGTTTCCGCAACAAAGATCGGAAATCGTATTGATGTCGTGATCGGCAAACAGTTTTTTACCAGTTACCGTTTCCAGCCGGATGAGAAATATCCGTTCTTTTTCCCGGTCAACGGTCCTGTATCGGGAGCAACGACGACTTCGATGCGCAATGGGGAATATCCTCACCACAGTTCCTTGTTTTTCGGTTGCGACCGGGTGAATGGCGGCAACTATTGGCAGGAGGGACTCGAACGCGGCCAGATCGTGTCGATCGGCGCCCGTATTGTCGAGGCGAAAGGTGAGCGGGTGGTGATCGAAGACGAGTGTATCTGGAAACGTCCGGATGCGCAGGCTCCTGTCATCGACCGGCGTAAGATCACGATCTCTTCCCCGTCCGAAGATTTGTATCAGTTGGATTTTGATATAGAAATGGAAATGCTGATGGATGTCACGATCCAGAAAACCAACCATTCTTTGTTTAGTGCTCGTATCGATCCGGACCTGACAGTCAGGCAGGGGGGAGCCATGATTAATTCGGAAGGTAAAGAAGGGGAAAAAGGAACGTTTGGGGTCGGTTCGTCTTGGATCGATTGCTACGGCAAAAGAAAAACCGGAACGGAAGGGATTGCAATCATGCAGCATCCTTCCAATAAATGGTATCCGTCACCTTGGTTCACGCGTGATTATGGCTTTATATCACCGACCCCCATGTACTGGCCGGAGAACGAGAAAACGACAGAGTTGAAAAAGGGAGACAAGATCAATTTAAGATACCGGGTATTGGTTCATGCCGGGAACTCCGGAGAGGCCAACATCGCCCGGTTATTTGAACAATATAAAAAAGAATAGACCGATGGAACTGAATTTGAAAGGTAAAGTCGCCGTTGTAACCGGTGGCGGTGGTGTTCTGGGAGGCAGTATTTCCCGTAGCCTGGTGGAGAACGGTGTCAAAGTGGCGATCCTGGATATACGTCAGGAACAGCTTGACAACCGGGTGAAGGAGTTAAAGCCGTTGGGAGAAGTGATGGGTATCCAGTGCAATGTACTGGATATGCAAAGCCTTGAGGCGGCGCGGGAAAAATTGCTTGCCGGATGGGGGAGTGTCGACATTCTGGTAAATGCAGCAGGCGGTAATCTGCCAGGCGCTACCCTGCGGGAAGATCAGACCGTGTTCGATATGAAGGTCGAAGATTTCAACCGGGTAACGGATCTGAATATGAACGGGACGGTTTATCCTTGTCTTGTATTCGGAAAAGCCATGGCAGAAAAGGGGGCAGGGAGCATTATCAATGTCTCGTCGATGGCGACCTATTCGGCTATAACGCGCGTGCCGGGCTATTCCGTTGCCAAAAGCGGAGTGAGTATCTTTACCCAATGGCTGGCTATGGAGATGGCTTTGAAGTTCAGTGAGAAAATCCGTGTGAATGCTTTGGCTCCGGGATTCTTTATCGGCGACCAGAATCGTACGGTACTGATCAATCCAGATGGATCTTATACGGAACGGAGCAGGAAGGTGCTGGCACGTACGCCGATGAAACGTTTTGGGGATATCAAGGAGTTGAACGGGCTGGTTCATTTCTTGTGTTCGGAGCATGCCAGTTTCATTACGGGGGCAATCATTCCGGTGGATGGCGGGTTCAGTTCATTTAGCGGAGTCTGAGATATGGCATTGGAAAAAACATGGAGGTGGTTCGGCAGGAAAGATTCTGTCGGACTTGCCGATTTAAAGCAGATGGGGGTGGAAGGAGTCGTTACGTCCCTCCATCATATTCCTTCGGGCGAAGTTTGGCCGGTCGGGGAGATACAGGCTGTCAAGCGGGAAATAGAAAGTTATGGCATGAGATGGAGTGTAGTGGAAAGTCTTCCTGTTTCGGAAGGAATCAAGATTTGTTCTGCCGACCGTTTCCGCCTGATCGAAAACTACCGGCAGTCCTTACGAAATCTGGGAGCCTGTGGCATAGATACCGTATGCTATAATTTTATGCCTGTGCTGGATTGGGCGCGAACGGATTTGCATTATCGAAACAGGGACGGGGCCGAATCGATGCTGTTCGATTATCCGACTTTTGCCGCTTTCGACATTTATGTCTTGAAGCGGGAGGGTGCGCGTGAATGTTATCCTCTGGATATTCAGGAAAAGGCTGCTGAGATAGTTGCCGAACTATCCCCGAAACAGCAGGAAGAGTTAGCTCATAATATTATTATTGTGACGCAGGCGTTTATTCATGGTGTAGTGGGAGATGGAGGAGATTATAAGAAACAGTTCCTCGATTATCTGAAAACCTATAATCGGATAGGAAAAGAACAGTTGCGCCGTAATCTCGTTCTGTTTCTGGACGATGTGATTCCGGTCGAGGAACGACCCGGGGTGAACCTTTGCATTCATCCGGACGATCCCCCTTTCCCTTTACTCGGATTGCCGAGGATCGCCGGAACGGTCGAAGATCTCCGGTGGATATTCAGCCAATGCGAATCTATTGCAAACGGCCTTACTTTTTGCACCGGTTCTTTATCGGCACGTCCTGATAATGACCTGGTTTTAATGGCGAAAGAGTTTGCTTCCCGCATTCATTTCGTACATTTGCGGAATACGGCATTTTTATCGGATCATGGCTTTTATGAATCCGG
>OHAS01001521.1_pt1 | contig 18332 bp, 13 predicted proteins | sample 1577131 | NCBI WGS metagenome assembly OHAS01 (sample SAMEA3541566, study PRJEB24748) | human gut metagenome | biome: human gut; feature: human-associated habitat; material: faeces | place: China | collected 2012 | reverse complement strand
GAATCTGATCATTCTTATCCTGTGTTGTTCCGTTCTGAATCTGACCGGTATTCACGTCCGTCCAATCATCAGGTCTATAATTAGGAGCAGTAGTCATACTATTGTCAACTTGATTCTGTGCTCCATTACTTGTACCGAGACTACCAATGTTATTGGATAAATCTTTATTCGGTACAAAACCAGTATTGTTGATGATTTGCTGAATTTTGTCATAAGCCTGTTGGTAGTTTCCAACAACGCGGTTTAACATTCCAGATATTACTTGTTCCTGCTTTTCAGCATTATGAGTAACATCGTATAATGTTTCCTCCAGCTGCTTATCGAGATCCTCACTCAAACCGTCCAGACCATTCTGACGCACATCATATTCATGGTCATCACGGGTGTCTTGCATTTCTTCTTCTGCATCTCTGAGTTGTGCTTTTAACCTCTTTAATTCAGCCTGAGCACTCGCATTATTTCAATTATCTTCACATAGTTCGCTACGCTATGCAGTTCTCTTATGAACTTCTCTTGGTATTACCCAGAAGTTGAGACTATACCTTCTATTTGAATAATTTGGAATTTATTTTTTGAAATGATTTTGGATATAATAAAAGAGCAGTAGTATTACCTGTTACTGCTCTGTGGATTCCGATATTCTATCTAACAATATTTTAACATAATTGTCCGATATACGTTTTTTGGCTTTATACAACCAATATGTTTTTTGACCTATATATTCATTTTGTGGTTGCATAAAAAATGAACACATACAATATTCATCTCCTTTGCTTCTTTTTCTCAAAAACATATATGCCGTTCTGTTATATAAAGTACTTTTTATTAAATAATCCGCTTTTATAGCCGATGAAGGGTTATTAGTTTTTATATATCTACATATAATATTTTTGTTTTCTATAAATTTATCAACATCTTTAAATCCGGAAATTCGTTCTTTTACATTTGCATAGCTGTAATCCACTTTTGTATAAAACACACTTTTGCCTAAATACTCATCAGTAATCTTAAGAGATTCTATTTTTTTAAATAACTGTTTTTCATTTTTAGGGATGTCTATATCTTTTAAGTATTGAAACCCTACTAAATGATAAAAATCTTTTGATTCAAATGTAAGTTTTATATCTGATTTTTGCTTATTACAAACTATTATAAAATCATAATTGCAATTCATCAATTCTTTGAAATTATTTAGTGCCAATGATATATTATCCATAACTTCTCCTTGGTATAAAAATAGAAGAGTCACTGGTGATGACCCTTCTATTCATTCAAGGACTTTCTTTCAGAACATAGTTCCTAGTTAGGCTATGGTAAATCCTCGCACCTTTGTAAATCTCCATGTAAACCGGTTCCTAACCCGGCGTACACTTCAAAGATTATTTATAGCAGTCATATTACGCTGCATCACACCAGATATATTTAAGAAAACACTGCTGTTTTCTTGTTATTATTATATCCCATATACGGAGAAAATTCTACACAAAATACAAACAAAGTGATATGTTTACAATTGTTAAATATATACAAAACATACGTTCTTGTATTCATAAGTGCATCATAGATGTATCTTAATTATAACATATATCATATTTAATTGTTCATTTCATTCCTTATTCAAATAGTCTATATTTTTCGAGTTACCAATCGCTTGTAACCCTATGCCTACATATTATAATATATAGGACTTACCAGTCGTTGAGCGTCTTCCATATCATAAATCATATATGACTTAGGAAGTTCGTTGCGTCTGGGTGACTTGCACACCCGGTTATCCCTGACCTATCTGTTTTTTATGGTTTCTATCCGAAGACTGTTGAGTTATAAACTCGTACCGCATTCACGTTTACCGTTTCCAGTTCCGTTGTAGCAAGATAGGGTTGTGGGGACTTTCCCGCTATTAAATAGAAGTCGCGCAAATAACTTCACGCCTTCGAGTGCTGAAATCTGAGCTTTCAATGTATTCACATCTCTAGCCTGTTTACGCAGAGTCTTATTGTAATCAGCATTTTTCTTTTTGATATCCAACAATTCCTTCTGCTTATCAATCGATTTTTGAGCAACTTCATTCTCTTGCTCAAGCATCTTTGTATAGAGATCAACAATAGAATCTTTGTAGTCTTCAACAACGCCAACAGAGCTTGAAATCTGATTGAGAAATTCTTTTTGCTGCTCCTTATATTCACTTGTTGAGATATTCCCGTTCTTTAAATCCTCATCAAGCTTCTTCAATGCCTCTTGATAATTCTTGATTTGCTGTTTCGCAGCATTCATACCCTGACTAATCAAAGACAAATTTGCAATACCATCTACAGTTAAACCGCCGTTCTTATCAAGAAAAGCATCACTATTTAAAAGTCCTCTTAAATCATCTGTCTGGTCAATCAGATCACCTAATGCTTCCTGTCCATCAAAGAACGGTTGCCATCTTACTTCCCAGATTTTATTTTTGAGGTCTTCAATGTTCTCCATTGCATCAAAGATAGCGTCATCGAGCTTTTCTATCTCTTCCGCAATTTCATTATATTTGTCAGAACCGACATCATATTTTGCCTGATCCTTTAATAGTTCATTCCGCTTATCGTAATTTGCCTGAATCTGTGCATTTGCATTGTCAAGCTGTGCCTGTAAATCTTTTTCAGATACCTGTTCACCTTTTGATTCTGTAAGGTCAGAATTGTTTTCCAGTCGTTTTGCAGTTCTGTCTAACTCATCAATAACCTGTTGCAGTTTCAATAAATCAAGTTCTCTTAACTGATCTTGTAATTCAATCAGTGTTTTCTCAGCTTCAGCAGCTTCTTGTCTGAATCCATTTAATGCAGCTTGTGCTTCAAACCATTCCGTTGAGTATTCAGCCATATACCCATTTGCCATGAGTTTATTGATTTCATCTTGATATGATTTAATCTGTGACTGTAATTTACCTGCAACATCCTGTTGATTTTTAATAGATTCTTGCAGAGAGCCATACATATTGTCGGAATATGCAGATTCTCCTTTTGCAGCTGCTAACTCACGTAATGCTTCCTGATAATCTACAGCAGAGGACTCAATTCCGGTCATCATATCGATGTAATCTTCAATATTGTCCAATGCTGTCTGTGCCAGTTCACTCTGTTTATTTAAGAGGTCATCGTACTGTTTATTACAATCTACGAGCTTATCATAATAAGACTGCAACTCGCTGATTATTTTTTGAGTATCCTGGTCGTATTTTGAAATATCCATAGACCCGTTCTGAATCTGATGGACGATAAGTGGGTTTATTCCACTCTGTCGCACAATAGAATCAAAATGACTTTGATAAGTCCCAATTGCTTGCTGAGTTTTGCTCATTAGTTCACTATTCTTAGACATTGCCTCGTATAACTTTTCTTGTTTATGCGGAAGATGAGCAATACGTTCCATTTGGCTCATCAGCAAATCATACTGTGATTCTAAGCGTTTGAATAATACATCTACCCAGTCTGTATATCCAGATACTGCTTCTGATAATTTCTCGGCAGCTTCTGATGTGTCTGATGCTGCTTTGGCGAGGTTATTGGATGCAGAGTTGAGATTGTTGGAAGTAATGTTGGATAAACCCGCTACATTTTTGTTCGCATTATTGACACCGATACTTCCTGTCACATATGCTGTACCAGATGCATAGGCTTTCCCTCTTCCACCATTAGAGGTTACATATCCATTTTTAAAGATTTCTTCCGTTTGTTTATGATTAAAAACAATTGCATTCTTTGGAATATGAGCAAATTCAGCCCCTCTATCACCAACTGTCCACCATCTGTTCCCGGAGACAACTAGCTCACGACCAATCTCTCCAGTTAAAGCAACTTCATCATTCTGAACTCCCCACTCTCCATTTGCAAGAGCTTTATGAATCCCACGATGTACTTGCGCTGTTCCTTCTACATGAGCAGTTCCATTTACTTTGGGCGCAGAACCATTCGTTATAACATTATAAGTTACTGTTCTCTGCAAATTAGACGGATTATAATTATCTACTGCTGTAGAATTTAGATGATATGTAACTGTTGCATCTTTGTTCTCTGGTGTGTAATTTTGAATTGCAGTATCATTCACTCCACATTTCACCAACATCTCTGGTGTAATTGCACTAATACTAGACACGATGCTTTCAATAGATGATGCGTCAAAACTACCACTAACCTTTGCCTGAATTGTAGGTTGCATTGCTTGAATTTCAGAAGCAAGAGAATTTACTTTTGCCTGGGCTTCTGATGTGTCAGCACCAACAGATGCTTGCATATCCAATTCATTTTTCGCATTTTGAAATTCCTGCAATTTTGCAAGAACATTCGCTATCTCTCCTTCTACTTGTGACGTATCTACATTCATAATCACAGGGTTGGTCAACTGCTGCTTCTGCGCGATACAATACTGGATAATATTATTCGCATTCTCAATGGAAGAAGCATCAACATCCGGACGTGCTTTTATCTCATTCATTTGGGCAATTGTGCTATCCAGTGTTGTAATCTTGCCCTCTATATCTTCAATTCCAGATACATCCATTTTAATATCCAGATTTTCATTTTCTTTCAAACTTTGTAATGCATTTGCTGATTCATAGGCTTTCACACCTAAATCTCCAACTGTTTGTACTGCTTCATCCGCCCAGTTAAACTCACCACCAAACTCTTCCATCTCTCCAAACATTGCTTGTACCATGGATTTAGACAGATTCAACTTCTCTTCAAAATCTTCCATTTTGATTCCATCTGCAAGATTAAAAATTTCTTTCCCATTGATATCTGTTTCCACATTCATCAACCCGGCATTGACTGCATTACTGCAAAACTGAGCAATGTCCATTCCTACTCTCTGACCATTTTCATCATAATCAAAGTATCCACCGATACTATTCATATAACTCTGAACAGCTTGCCCATCTTCGTGATCGATAGATTCTGGTACAATAAAATCTACTGCAGCCTCGTATCTTTTTGTCCCGACTCTTCCGTAATCTTCAGAATTCGGATCTGTCACATTAGAAATTGCCTGCATTGCATCCAGAGAAGCATCAAACATATCCCCAGATTCTGTTGTGCTTTGCTTATCCAACCAGTTCTGATATGCACCTGTTGCTTCTTTGATTGCCGATGTGAGTAAATCATACTGTTGACACTCTGTTGCAATCGCAGAATTCGCAGACATTAAGGAGTCTAATTCTGTCCTTGTCTGATTGTAATCATCTGTTCCCTCATTTAAGGATTTCAATTTTTCTCTAAGTTGCTCAATTTCTCCGGCATTTTTTAAATATTCTGATTGTTTCTGCGCTTTGTTTGCATTGTTGGTTACAATTGCTTCTTCTGCTTTTGCTTTTGTAATTTCTATAACTCGATCTTCATTCAGCCGCATTGTACCATTTATATATTCCAAAGCTGACTGATAATCTCTTAATTCATCAGAATCAAATGTTTCTATATCAATCGATTTCCCTGTAGATTGTCCTGATAATGCTTCTGATGCTGCTGAAATTGTCTTTAATGTTGTCTGTGTAGAATTTGCCAATTCTTCAAAGGACTTTGCAGACTCTTCTACATTTTCTCCTGTTTGCGTAGTGACAACTCCTAATTCTACTAACACATCCAATAGAGGCTGAATTTCTTCTGCAGATGTCCCAGCAATCAGTCCCATATCCAAAGCAGCCTGTGTCAATGCCTGAATTGCAACCTCTCCTTTTTGTGACCCTTCTGTATCCAATGCAATCTTAAAATCCAAGTCACTCAATCCAAGGCGCTTGATATTGTTTGCATATGCTTTTGCTGAAGACTCAAATCCTTTGATTACGTCATCGGTTCCATCACTTCCAAGAATCCCCTTAAATTCTCTCGCTGCAATTGATGCTTTTGCTAACTGATCTGTTACACCATCAAATACAGAGGCATACTTATTATCACTTCCGACAACAGAGTCTACTGCTTCTTGTACTCCTTCGAAAGATGTCTTTGCTTCTTCAATTTTAGAGGTATCCCCACTTGATAACGCTTCATTATATTTCTCTACTGCATCTGCATAATCTTCATATAATTGACCGTAAGATTTCTTGGATTTATCGTAGTCTACAGAAAACATCTTTTCATTTGCTACCATATCCATCTGCAAGAATGTCTGATAACTCTCTTGATAATCGTCCAAAACCTTCTTATTTGCACTTAATGCTTTACTTGAGTAATTCAGAACAGATTCTATTTTCCCTGTCGCAAAATCCTGTCCTTCATATTCTGACTGTAATGCAGATACACGATTCATAAAGTCATTGATAACTTTATCCGCTTTGGATGCATCCCCATCAAATGAGATTGTAAATATCCCGGTGTTCATCCCTGTATCCTGTAAAGTAATTCCCTGCTTTTCAAATTCCTTTGCGATATCATAGATGTCTTTCCCCACACCTTCGATTTCATTCGTAACACCTGTATCACCAAGACTATAGTGTCTCTTCTTAGTCATTGCTTTTTCTACATCTTGAAATTCTTTTCTGTTTTCATTCAATGTAGACTTTGCATTTTCAACTGCAATCTGCTGTAACAAACCAAGCTGTGTCTGAAGGTTTCCATTGACCAGATCCACTCCTGCTGCCTGTTCTGGATATTGAGAAGTAATCTGATTTTGAATTTCTAAGATTTGTTGCTTAACGCTATACTCTTCCGATTCAGTTAAATCACCAGAAGCTAATTTTGCTTTTAATTCTTTATATTTGGAGATTTGTTCATCCAGACTGGATGTAGATTCTTTCCATGCATTCGATGCATCTTTGGCTTTCTGAATGGTTTCTTCCACAGACTGCCGATATGCATTCCAGATAGAAATACCTGCTGTTAATGCTGTGGTAATCAAGACAATCGGATTTGCCATCAACGTTGCCCAGAGTCCCTTTAATGCGCCACTAAATGTGACCGTTGTTGCTGTTGCCGCTCCTTCTGCCGTAGCCAATCCCATAGTAGATAATTTTGCAGCAGCTTGTGCTTCGCTCAGTCCGGTACTCTGTAAGATTTGCATTCTTTGAGCATTGGTTAAATTTTGTGAAGACAGCACTGCCTTTAATTGACTTTTAGATAATCCATCTACCAAGGTGGTCAACTGTTTTACACCATCTGTACCGATATTACCTGTTTTCAATAAACTCATTGCATTGCTGAAATTTTGCATTTTCATAGCTGCTTGCGTGATAGATGTTGTCAACATTGTGAAGCCTTTGATTGCACCACCAACTGCCAAGCCAGTCAACGCAGTCTTTAACAGGCTTGTTTTATCCAGAAACTCTACCACTGACTGTGACGCTTCCAAGATTCCAGAAATAGATTCTTTGCTAATCAAATTCATGGATAAAGACTCAAATGATGCTTGCAGACTCTTCTTTTTCGCCTCCAGGGAATTTAAGTATGCATCATTGAACTTCTTCATTGCCATTCCGCTAGAATTCTGAGCTGTTTCTGTCAAAGAAAGTACCTTATCATAATTATCAAATAGAGAAATCAATTTATTGTATTGATACGCGCCAGCCATTGATGTGGCAATTGCTTTTTGCGTGTTTCTATCAAACATTAACCATTTTTTACCAACATCATCAAGAATGGTTTCTGCATCCAAAAATTGACCATTTACATCTCTCATATTGATGCCAACTTCTTTTAGCACCTTTTCTGTATCATTTAATGCTTCTCCCGTCTCCGCATCAATAAACTTGCCAGCTTTGATCTGATTCATGCGAGATAGCAATGATTTAAAACTCGTTCCAATTGATTCATCGGAATCCTGCGTAACTTCTTTAATCGTGGCAATTGAGGCAGCAGTCTTTTCCAGCGATAATCCAGCATTATGTGCCATAGATGCTGTTTTGGTTAATGCTGTACCGATGCCTTCCGCATCAACTGAACTTGACAAATCAATGCTCGATAAAATATCATTTACGTGACTTGCCTGATCTGCTGCCAACTGGAATCCATTTAAAGTTGCGGTCAGCACTTTAGAACTATCCTCAGAAGACATCTTGGCATTTTTACTGAGTACCATGGTATCTTTAATCAACATATTTGTCTCTGCCAGTGACTTACCACTTCTCAACCATGTATCAGCGCCGGATGTAACCTCTGTTGTAATCGCTCCAAGAGATTTTGCCATGTCATTATATCCACTGACCATATTTCTAACTTCAAAATAACTATCTCCTGTAGCCATCTGCAAGTCTATAATCGCATGATCAATCTCAGAAATTGCTTCTACTGCTGCTTTTGCTGACTGTTCAATCGTCTGAAATGACAGTCCTAACTTTGCCAATTCTTTAATAGATGTTCCTAATCCCTGCGCGCTTTTCTTTGCTGTATCATAGCTTTTTGCCATATTATCTACAGAATTTGTACCCTCTACATTTGCATTGATATTGATTTTACTCTGCTTTAGATTGTTAATCTTTTTTACAGCAGTATCCAATTCTGACGTATTGACATCCAACTTAATTTTCTGGTTATTATTTTTTCCAATATCCTCAATTTCTTTGGATGCTGCTTTTAACTTTGACGCATCCACATCAATTTTCACTTTTTGTTTCTGCTTGGTTAAATCATCCAATTGCTTTTTTGCTTTGGACGTGTCCAACTCTACATCAACTTTTATTTTATGATCCGACATATGCCCTCCTTATAATTGACTAAATGTTTTTTCCAAAATTTTAGGAACAGCTTCTTCCGTCCTCTTAAAATATCCGTGTTTACCGAGTGTTCCTGAATGTCCTTGCTCTGTTGCGTCAATTACTTCCGCTCCAGAAAATGTTCCTGTATGATAAGAAATATTATCATCCAGATAAGACTCAAATGTAAAATGATTTCCTGTACCGGAAACCGGAGTTGTTTCTGGGGATGTCAACAATGTTCCAGTTCTTTCATATTTCACTGGATTTCCAGAACCATAATAGTCCATAACATTATCCTGCAATTCCTTATCTATTTCATTTCTGGCAGACTCAGCAGCCAACCCGACATCCTTGATTAGCTGCTGTTCCAAATCTGAAAAACTACGAAATGTCGCCATATCTATTTCTCGATCTTACTTAATGCGCTTCCGACAAGTGCCATCCCAAATAGTGCGCCAATTGCTTCTGCAACATTTTTCTTCTCTGCCTCTCTTTTTTCTTCCGCTAATTTATCAATAACCTTTTGACTGTCCATCATGTGACTAACTAATGTTTTTAAGCCATTTGTATTTTGCACATATAGTACTTCATCTAACAAAAATAATCTGGACGCATCATCTAACTTTTCCCAATAGTCTACAATATATCCCTGGATTTCTTTTACATCTACATTGCATCCAAATCCTAACTTTTCCAATCTATTATCATTGATTTTGTATTCCATGACATTATCTCCAGATATGGAATATTGATATGCTTTAGCAACTTTACTTGTATCTAAATATGCAACACTGTCAACTATTGTTTTTGGTATGTTTACAATCAAAATCTGTTTATCCTCGATAATAACTTGCCCTGTATAATATCCTACTATTTCCATGACATCCACTATTTTTTTCTCTTCGTCCACTACTTCCTCTATGATGAATTTATAAAATTCCCCAATTTTTAACTCATTTACATTTACCATTTAACATTTCCTCCTGTTTGAATAATTTATAATTTCTCATCAGCAAATGAAACTTCTTTGCATCTCCTATCCCTGTTCCAGCAAAGACAATCCCTAATATAGTGCGTTCCATTGTTGTCATCTCGTCCCATGTATCTGTCATTTCCTCAAGCAATTGCTCTCCTGTTTTTGGCATACCATTTTCATCAAAAATACGGATCTTTGTTTGTTCCAATAGCTCCTCTATGTTCTCTAATCTATGCTGCCCTGAGTCATTACCTGCAAAATAACCTGTCCATTTATCATAAATTGCCTGAACAGTTTTTTCACATACCTCTTTTTTCTCTTGTGTCATTTGTTCCAGACACATTACATATTTATCAAAATTGTTTTGTTCCAATACTTACTCCTTATTATTTTATTAAATAGGATTGTTCTGTGACAGATTGTCACATATGAATTAACCGAATAGCTTTGTATCCAGCCCAATAGATTCTAAAATTGATTTGATTAAATAAAGATTATTTACTTGTTCTTCTTTATATTTCTGTTCCAGCAAGATTTTACGCAGATATAAAATCTCATCTTCTGTCAAATTTACTTGCACGTTTCATTTTCACCTCCTATCTCAATCGCTTCATCTGCACTTAAATAGTACTTTCCACTTAAAAACGCATAAATATTTTTCATGGTATCTTCCTTCATTTTAATTTCCGGATTCCCATTCAACCATTTATTCACAACCGCATAATTCCTACCAATGCACTTAGAAAAATGCGTGATTGTAATTCCATTCACAGACAAATACATTTTTACCACTTCTCTGATGTCCATTTTTATGTCCTCCTACTTCTCTTTTCTTGGATAAATATATCATAAAATTATGATGTTTTTCTCCCTATAGATATCCTCACTTTTCAAAAAACAGGCACAGAACCCCTTAAAATAAGGATATTCTGTACCCATAAAAATTTTTCAAAACTCCATATGTTCTATATGTAGTATAACTTATAATTTTTTATCTATGTTTTGATTTCACACATGATATTAGGGATTCCTAATTCTTTACAAGCTCGTACTCGTTGATGTCCGCAAGTTACATCTATTTTTTGCTATTTCTTTTATACAATAACTCACTGCATTTATCACTACATGTTTTCCGATTTCTTTTTGCAATAAATTTTTGTCCGCACATTTCACAGATTTTAACACTTCGATCACCATTATATTGATACAGATCAATCAATGGATTGGCTGACTTCACACAAAAAAGCGGTGTTTTATCCGGTTCTGGTAAATAAAAGAAAATTTTTATATATTCTTTCAGCTTCTCTTGTTTGATCTGTCCAGACTTTTCCAACCTCTTTAATCCTTTATCTGCAATCTTACTGCCGATCCATCTATCAATGGTTACTCTTTTGATTCCTTTCACCTTTTTCCCTGTTGCCAGTAAAAAACAATCCACTTCTTTCTCACTTTTCGCAACGTATCTCTGATACAAAACATATAAAATATACAACAACTCACGGTCTTTCTGACAATTCTTTTTACATTCCATATTAAATATAGAATCATAAATATTTTTTGCGATCGGAACTGCCACTAATTCTTCCTGCTTCTTCTTGATCTGTTCAATTCTTTTTACAATCTCTTCTGTCTTTTCTTGGCTTGTCTGATATGCCTTCCGTTTTAAAGGCAGTTCTATGTTTTGTTTCACGTTCAGTTCCACATTTTGAACTAAAATATCCCCATAGCACTCCCAAAGGATATCCTTGTTACAATCTTCTCTAAATTCTGGCTGATAATATTCCATATCCACCAAATAGGATGCTGCCACTTTTCGATCCGGAATCATTTTATCAAATTGCTTTAGACAAAAAATATAGATCAATTCTTTCGCAAGTATCTTGTCATTATATGTCTGGTTATATTCTGATATTACCCCCTTTAGATAATAGGATACTCTCATTTTCAGTTTCGGCAGAAGCGTTCTCATCTTCTTATATTCTTTAGAATTCCTCTTGACCGTGATACTTCTATCTTTTAGAGTCTCAGGATTAAAACCGTTTATATCGTCCAGACATGAAATCTTGGTAATTCCATTGCTTGTCTTTTTTCTTATATATTCTGATATCCGATCTACATTGTGATAGGAATGAAACTCACAGCACAGATCGCTTCTTCTATCTTTGGCATACTGGAAAAAATATGGTGGGAGCATTTCCTGCTCTTTATACTTATTATAAATCGGCGCATATCCTTTTAAATCCAAAGACAATTGTGTCTTGGGGAAATCAATCACATAATTGTTATATGCACATAAAATCCTAATCAATTTGATATCAGGATTTTCTTCATTGAAAATCTTTGTAATTGCATTCGACACATTCCCTATATTTTCATTGTCAAAGCTGCGCTCCAAACATTGATACTCTTCTGTCCTTGTAATCTGAGATTTAGGCGCAGAACCCATCTGGTAATACAAAGGTTCTTTCTGTTCGCCCAGACAATCTAAAAATGCAGAATCAGAAATAACAAACATATGATCTCCATCCACATCCGCCTGTAGTGTTTTTGTCAGCAGATCATGCGTACTTACGACTATATCATCACCAGAGAACCATTCCTTGCATTCCTCTGATTTAATCAATGACCTAATACCATGCTCACAATCAGACAAGTGAGGATATCGGATACAGCACACTTCTGATATCTCTTGCTCGTTATAATGCTTGCTATAGACATGATTTTCTGGTATCAATCCCTTTGGATTCTCTTCGCCACAAAACAGCCACTGGCAGAAGGCATACAAATCTGGACAAATATAACCGTTGATACCTTTTACATAAACCTTGCCAGCTTGCATCCTTTTTCGCTCTGCTTTGATGTACTCCTGCACTTTCTTTTTTACATACCCATCGGATAACAATTGCGGATACAATTTGATTGCCATCTGCAAACCATCTAACTTTATATCTTCCCTTTCTATGTCAATACCCATAATCTTGAGTGCAACATCCGGATCTATTTTTGCCTGATTGATATAGTCAACAGATTTTTGGCAAAGTTTCTCCATCCTCTCCTCCGTAAACGTTTCCCGTGGAAGTGTCTGAATAGGTTGATAACTCAAACGGATATACTCTTTTCCCACTGGTTCTGCAAAATTATTAATTGTAATTGCTGCACCAGATGCTTTAAATTTTTCTCTGTAATCATCCATAGACTCATAATACTGCCACATTTTCAATTGACTCTGAGTCAAAATAACTTTCATTCGTTTAACATCTTTTGTAGATACTGGATGATTCCATGCATCTAAAATAAATGATTCACACGAGTGCTTTTCAATAAACTTACAGAAATCAAAAGGAAAGATTGCTCCTTTAATCCATCCACCACGGATTTGACAGCTGCAAGGAAGTGTCCCCGGCATAAACATCCCTGCTCCATCCATGTGAGGAACAGGAACTTCCATCTCTGTTTCTTCTATATTAAAGGTGTCCACATCCAAGTAATTCACTTTGCCTGTCACAAGAGTCTCAAAATCTTTTACAACCAACACTTCGTCAATATCGACCGCATACTCTGTCTGTACGCTCAGAGACAAATTCAAAGACTTATATGCTAAAAACTTTCCCATATTGATCCCACCATGAGCATTGACAATTTCTTCTGTCAATCCGCACAGTAACCGATTCTTATTATCTTCGTAAAATTTTGCATCCAGCAATGTGATTTCTTGATCTTTCAATTGCCCCGTAGAACTACTATAAAAAATAAAATGCTTCCCTGCAATATCAATTCCTCGATCGATAATCTGTTTCAAAATAGGTTTCGCTGTTTTCCCTTTACATTCCAAAAATACAACTTTATCTATAAATGGGACATCTGACAAATCTTCCTTTTCCAGTCGTACAATATCATTTTCAAATAATGCAATCTGTAATTCCTCTTTTGCTTCTTTATCTTCATATATCTTCTCACGTGAAATACTTCTGATATCTGTATACCGCTCTACTTCCTCTATAAATGCTTTCTGGGCAGCAGACTTCAACTCTGGACGATGACAATTCTTCCATTTTTTTCTCAACTGATTTTCTTTTTCTGTCAGACATTTAAAAATATTCAATTTTAATATTCTGCACCGCTTCGCCTGTTTTAAAATACTACCTATAATAATCTCTCCCTTCGTAATTCATTGGTTCATTTCTGATTCACTTTATTATTCTCCATGTGCTTTCATATTTTTATCACCTTTTTCAGATGAAATCGGACTTTCATATTCAGCACTTTTACCCCTGGATTTATGCCCTAAGCAACTCCCAGATACCCCTTATTCTACTTTTAGTACATTACGTGTAACTTTTATAAGCTATAAGTAACAGGTTGAATTCCACCCATAAAACAGGCTGTAGACCTACTGTATACACCTTTTTTTGAAGGCAGGTTGGCGCGTTCTGGAGTCCTCCTAATTTTATTTGTAGAGGGAACATATCTGATTGATTTTTTCTTTGCTGATTCTAATTTGCTTCCAAAGATAAGAGCATAAAGACCAGATTCATTAATTACCGTTACCGTCCTTCTCTGACCTGCGTACTCGATTTGGGTACTCAGCTTATCTTCGTCTGATACATGTTTAGGGACTGCGTTTTTAGGATTTGCATACCCTAACGCCGTTGCCACATCTTTTCCCACAAACCACGACTCGTTATTAATCAAAATTGTCCTTACTTGTCCAAATTCTTCATTCTCAAAAATTTTCAATTCGTTCATATTTCCTCCAGTATTTTTAACTGAAGGCAGAGATGAGAGAGTATTAACCGTCCCATTTTAACTCTTTACCAGATTCTCCATCTGACCTAAATAATTGCCGCCCAGATCATACCTGTTCTGCGGTTAGCCGAAAATTTAATTCAAATCGTCAGTATATTTCAAAAATTATTATCAGTACTATATGTATCCATAAACTTAATTAACAATTGTTCTATATACTTACTTTTCGATACTCCCGAATGCATTGCTTTATAGTCATACCACTCATTTATAAATGAAGGTAATGTTACCGTTATTTTTGTTCTGCACAATGGCAACGCATTATTGATAATTTGTTTTGCATTTTGAGGTACTCTAATAATTAGATCCACAATTCTAATTTGTTCCTCTGGAAGTGCCATACTTAATTGCTTTATCTGTTCATAGCTCACATTTTCTTTTTTATTTTTCTGCAAATTATAAATTATATCATTTAATTTTTCTGCCTTTTCTTCCCCAATATTCTTTTCTATATTTTCTATGTATTCTATATATCTACCAGCATTACGCATTGTTTTTACATTTATATTTAATTCCTCAGCTAATTGTTGCTTCGTTTTTTTATCGGTAACATTACCACTTTCTTTATTAACCATAATTACCTCCGCTATAAATAGTACGTGCCTTTTTTGGTGCTCCTCTAATTCAGGAATCATATCTGCTAACATTTTGTAATTTTGTAGTGTATCTACAGACATGCCTAACTTAGCTGCAAGATCTGACTGAGTTGCCAAAACCGAATTATTCGGTTCTGCCACTACATATTGATTGCCTCTGTTTCCGCCAAGTTGAATTTCATACAGCCTTTCCAATTCCATAATTCTCCGTCCAACTTTCTTCGCAGAACCTCCGATATCTCCACGCTGACGAATATTTGTTTCAAGCAGATCTTTGATTATAGAATCTTCGTCTTCTTTGCTGCACCCTCTTAATAATGTTTCATATATTCCTGCTTTAATGTCATTGTACATTCTCTCCTTCTCTATATTCGTATTCCCCTGAATCAATCAAAGCTACAATTGCTCTTACATCTTTTTGCGGTAATCTATATTCTTCTCCTTTTACCATTTGCACAATCTGACTCATAAAATACTGATTCTTCTGCAGCACAGCCTGTATCTTTTCTCTCATCCCCATCCATTCTAATCGACACGCTTTATAGGATTCGTAATATACAGGATCATTTGATTCATAACGATTCTTCCATTTCTTTTCCATATATGCGTATTTATTGATCTGTTCTTCACAAGTAACCAATCCAGATAATAGAATTGATTTTGTAAGAATGTGTTTATCAAAATATTTCTTATATTCTTTTTTCATAATAATCTCCTTTTCTTTCGGTGCAGGTTTTCGCCTGCGAAAAGCTCATCGTCCCGTAGGGACGGCTCACAACCTACCGATAACGATAACTCTCCTGTACAGCCGACACCTACAGCTAAAATCTCTATTTTTTGCACACCTAAAATGCCAATTTCCCCAGTGTTTATAAGGGTTTAGAGAGATTTCGCATCCTTTCATTTCTCCCTAATATATATATAATATAGGGAGACTTTAAAGGATGTTTTTCGTCAAAAACCCAGTGTTTATAAGGGTTTAGAGAGATTTTAATTGAAAAATTATTTATAAAGAGAGAATTATTAACTGGGGGAAGGAAGACCAAATTCATAAGTCTTACTACGCACCTTGTTCGCCAAGGCTCACAATCTGCTAGTGCGACTAAATGAATTATGCTCTTTTTTGCACTTCCCCCAGACCCCCTTCGCGCACTATAAAATGGATAAAAATATTTTTTCTTCTATTTCCCTATTCTCTCTTTTAGGGGAACCCTTCATTCCCTTATGTGGGGGCAAATCCACAAATATGTATAATATATACATTTGTGTGAATCCGACCCCACAATTATCTTGTCCAGCTCCTATAACCCCAAATCCATTCTACGGTGGTTCACGATTTTCTAAAATCCAATAACGCTTGTCCCTGTTTTTATTAGTTGTCCCATCCGGCAAGATACGTCTTTTATCAATATACTTGTTCCCTTCAACATCTGTATTATAAAATCTACAGAAATAACTTTCTTTGTAGGTGTCTTCTAAAGCTCCGTTAAATGTGTTGATTCCTTTATATCGTAATTTCAAACCAATTGTTTCAAACTCTTGCTGGAGATCGACGCCGCCTCGAATAACGGCGTGGACAGCGTCCGCGCCCTGCGCGACGACGCCGTCTATACCCCGGCGGAGGTCAAAAAGCGTGTGTATATCATCGACGAGGTGCATATGCTCTCGCTGAGCGCGTTCAACGCCCTGCTCAAGATCATCGAGGAGCCGCCGGAGCACCTGCTGTTCATTCTGGCGACGACGGAGCTGCATAAGGTGCCGGCCACGATCCTGTCGCGCTGCCAGCGCTTCGCCTTCCGGCGCATCGTGCCGGAGGATATCGTGGGCCGACTGAATTATATCGCCTATCAGGAGAGCATCGAGCTCGAGCCGGATGCGGCTGCGTTTCTGGCGCGGCTGGCAGACGGCGGTCTGCGCGATGCGGTGAGCCTGCTCGACCAGTGCGCCTCCGCTGCGCAGGGCGCGGTGACGGTCGATGAGGCCTGTAAGGTTCTCGGCCTTGCGGGCGCGCGGCAGACGGCGGCGCTCATGGAGGCCGTCGGGAAGCATGATGCGGCTGCGGCGCTTTCTATTTTCAACACGCAGTATGCCGAGGGCAAGGACCTCGGCGCCATGCTGGACGAGCTGTGCGCCGTGGCGCGCGACCTGCTCATCCTGCGCACGGCCCCGCAGGCAGGGATCCAGATGATCTCCGGCATCTGCACGCCGCAGGAGCTGCGCACGCTGCAGCCGCTGCTCAGCCCGGGCGAGCTGCTGCGCATCACGGCCGTCCTGCGCGATACGGCGGCGGGCTTCAATGCCAGCGCGAACCGACGCATCGACGCCGAGCTCTGCCTTGTGCGCCTGTGCGAGCCGGAGGCCAGTCTGGATGCCGAGTCGCTCAATGCCCGCCTGTGCCGCGTGGAGGAGCGTCTGGCGCGCGGTGTCGTGCCCGTCGCTGCCGCACCGCAGCAGGAGGAGCAGGCGCAGCAGGAACAGGCAGCGCCGGAGGAGCCGGAGACGGCCCCGGAGCCGCAGCAGCCTGCGCCGTCCGAGGCCCCGCCGGGCTTCTGGCCGGAGCTCGTCAAGCGGCTGAAAACGACGCTCCCGCTGCCGGAGCAGGCCATGTTCTCCACGCAGGACAATGCGCCGGTGCGCGGTACGCTGCACGGGGACGTTCTGGAGCTGCAGACGGAGACGGAATTCGTGCGGAACCTCATCAACAAGCCGGAGGTCCTCCGGCCGGTGTCGGACGCCGCCACGGCCCTGCTGGGCAGGCCCGTGCGGGTGCGCATCGCCTCCGGTAAGGCAGAGAAGCCGAACGAGGGCTTTGAACGGCTCGTGAGCTTCGGCCAGGAGCACCCCGAGCTGGTCGATTTGAAATAATTGAAATAACTGAATTTGATTTGGCAGAAAAGGAGAAATACACCATGGCAAAAGGCGGTTTCCGCGGCCCGATGGGCGGCGGCATGAACATGAACATGATCAAGCAGGCCCAGAAAATGCAGCAGGACATGCTGAAAATGCAGGAGGAGCTTGAGGTCAAGCAGTATGAGGCTGCTGCGGGCGGCGGCGTGGTCAAGGCCGTCGTGAACGGCAAGCACGAGGTCGTCTCCCTGACGATCGACCCGGAGGCCGTGGACCCCGAGGACGTCGAAATGCTGCAGGATATGGTCGTCGCCGCGGTGAACGAGGCCATGCGCAAGGCCGAGGCTGAGGCGTCGCAGAATATGTCCCGCCTGACCGGCGGCCTGAATCTCGGCGGCCTGTTCTGATGCACATTTTTCTCCGCCTTTTCCGACTTCCATACGGTTTAATG